>ERZ779725.859-NODE-859-length-18495-cov-3.180206_pt1 | contig 18495 bp, 15 predicted proteins | sample MGYA00511890_ERZ779725 | MGnify/ENA primary metagenome ERZ779725 (study PRJEB29588, sample SAMEA2148549) | human gut metagenome | biome: human gut; feature: human-associated habitat; material: faeces | place: Denmark | collected 2008/2010 ...
CTCGATGCTCTATTACAACCACGGTTTGGGACAGGCTTTCGGTTCGTACGACGACTATTACAACGGAGGGCAGGACGACAACGCCATCGTTTATCTCACTCTGGCCAATGAACTCATTCACCAAGTAAATCCGCGGGCGATAACCATCGCCGAAGAAATGAGCGGAATGCCGGGATTAGCAGCGAAATTCAACGACGGAGGAATAGGGTTCGATTACCGAATGGCTATGGGAATACCCGATTTCTGGATAAAGACCATTAAAGAGAAAAAAGACGAGGACTGGAAACCCACGGCCATATTTTGGGAACTGACCAATCGGCGTTCCGATGAAAAGACCATCAATTATGCCGAGAGCCACGACCAAGCACTGGTCGGCGATAAAACCATTATTTTCCGGCTCATCGATGACGTCATGTATTGGCACATGAGCAAGGGAGATACCAATCTGATCGTAGATCGAGGCATGGCCCTGCATAAAATGATACGGCTGGTAACCCTCTCGACCATCAACGGCGGTTACCTCAACTTCATGGGAAATGAATTCGGCCACCCCGAATGGATCGATTTTCCGCGTCAAGGAAACGGCTGGTCCTATAAATACGCCCATCGGCAATGGGACCTCGTAGACCGAAACGATTTGAAATATCAATACCTCGGAGCCTTCGACGAAGCCATGATTCACATCATAAGCCAAAAGAAAAAATTCGAACGAACCCCTATTGTCAAACTCTGTGAAAACGACGGAGACCAAGTACTCGCATTCCTGCGCGACGATCTGCTTTTCGTATTCAACTTCCACCCGTTCAAATCCTTCAACGGATACGGCATTTTGGCCCCGACAGGAGAATACGAGCACATACTCAGTAGCGACGATCCTGCATTCGGAGGATACGGACTCATTGATATGAAAGTGAAACACCTCACCCGACACGATCCGTTATTCGAAAAAGACAACAAAGAATGGCTCATGCTCTACCTCCCGGCACGGACAGCTCAGATTTTAAGATGGAAAAAGCCCGAACCCGGAGAAACGAAGAATGCAAGTAAATCGAAAAAATCGGCAGGTTCGATAAAAAAAGAGAATAAAAGCAAAAAGAAATAGTCCATCGACAATCCGTTTAGATATGGAAAAGCGTAATAAATGCAAAGCTCGAAATGCAGTAATTCACACAATTGGCATTTATTAAGTAGTAATCTTTCATTCGGAAGCTCATGAAAAAAATACTTGGAACGCTACTGATACTCACAAATATCGTGATATTCTCCGGTTGTACTTTTATTAACGAAGAAGAAAAATTCAATCCGGTCGCTTTGAAAATCGAAAGTACAGATTTGGCACAAACGACCCGAGACGAATATACGATACCGGCGGGAGGAGGGCAGCTAACTGTTTATAGTGCAGAAGAAAAAAATCCTTTTTGCCTCGTCAACTGGTTCGAAGTAAACGGTGTGGAATGCTACCTGAACGGAGTAGAAAATGATTTATACAACGACAGGGCAGACTATTCCTACGACTGGGGAGAAATTATCATCTCATCGGCCACTCTACCGGTCAAAAACAATATTACAATTCGTCCGAATCTTTCCGGGAAAGAGAGGAAAATTCGCATAGGACTCAACTGTTTCAAATACGATTATAGAATTCTGGATATAATCCAACGTTCTAATGAAAGCAAACCTTAACGAGCTTTACAAAATTGAGTTACGACGAAGATAGTCTATTGAGAAAGCCATGATACCGAAAGTAATCGAACAATTACCGAGGACATTTTTGCCTCTTACAGAATCTCCTGCTCGAATTTCCGGCACTCCACCGACGAAAATCGAAGAAAAGAAACAAGATAGATACATGTTTGTAACGCTTCTGTAACATCAATATCGTTTCTTTGCGAGTGAAAAAACATGCAAATTGGACATTATGGAAACGTTCTATCTGATCATCGTTATTTTTATCTTTCTCATCGCCATTTTCGATTTATCGGTGGGAGTCAGTAACGATGCCGTCAACTTCCTCAATTCGGCTATCGGGGCAAAAGCAGCCCCCTTCAAAGTAATTATGGCGGTCGCCGCAATAGGAATCTTTGTAGGAGCCTCCATGTCGAACGGTATGATGGATATCGCACGGCATGGAATATATCAGCCCCAATATTTCTACATGAACGAAATCATGAGTATCTTGTTGGCGGTCATGCTCACAGATGTAGTTTTACTCGACATATTCAATACGATGGGACTCCCCACATCGACCACCGTATCGATGATATTCGCATTGTTAGGCGGCACATTTGCTTTGGCTATCGTGAAAACGATAAATAGCGCAGGAGCCTTGCAAATGGGAGACCTCATCAATACAGACAAAGCTCTGCAAGTAATCGTAGCCATTTTCGTATCCGTAGCCATCGCCTTCTTCTTTGGTGTTTTGGTACAATACATCGCCCGCTTGATTTTCAAATTCAATTACCAGAAACAGTTAAAATACTTCGGTGCGCTGTTCGGCGGATTCGCGGCTACCTCCATCATCTATTTCATACTTATCAAGGGATTAAAAGAGTCCACGCTGATGACTCCCGAAAACCGCCAATGGATTCACGACAACACACAAATACTTTTAGGCTGTTGCTTCCTATGCACGACAATACTCATGCAAGTACTCATGTGGTGTCGCATAAACATTTTGAAAATAGTCGTCTTGTTGGGAACTTTTGCTCTGGCATTAGCTTTTGCGGGAAATGACTTAGTCAACTTTATCGGTATGCCTTTGGCCGGTTATTCGACCTACCACGACTACATCGCCAACAGCAACGGCGTCAGTCCCGATCAGTACTTGATGACCTCTCTTCTCGATTCGGCTTCAACGCCTTCCATATTCCTCATCGGTTCAGGTATAATTATGGTTGTCGCCCTGCTCACCTCCAAAAAAGCACATAACGTAATCAAAACCTCTCTCGACCTATCCCGCCAAGAAGCCGGAGAAGAAAGTTTCGGGACTTCTCCCATCGCTCGTAAATTGGTGCGCATGACAACAAATACATCTTCTTTTATTGTCAATAACATACCGCCCAAAGCCAGAACTTGGCTCAACGCCCGATTCGACAAAGACGAAGTCATACTCGAACACGGTGCGGCATTCGACTTAATTAGAGCCTCGGTAAATTTGGTGCTTGCCAGCTTGTTGATCGCATTGGGAACCTCGTTGAAACTACCCCTATCCACTACCTATGTCACCTTTATGGTTGCTATGGGTACGTCTCTTGCCGACAAGGCTTGGGGACGCGATAGTGCCGTTTACCGTATCACCGGAGTCATCTCCGTTATCGGAGGTTGGTTTCTCACGGCCGGAGCCGCTTTTTTGATTTGTTTTACAGTGACGATGATTGTCTATTTCGGAGGTAGTATCGCTATTATCCTGTTGGGAGCATTAGCCGCTTATATGCTCATACACAGCCAAATATCATACAATAAAAAACTAAAACAAGAAAAAAACAGCTCGCTGGCACAACAAATGGTCGCCAACAAAGACAAGCAAGAAGCACTTGTCTTATTGAGAAAATTCAGCCGGGAAGAATTCGCCAAAGTCCTCGAATGGAGTGCCGACCTATATCATCGAGTCACCACCGGTTTCCTCAACGAAAGTTACAGAACCCTGCGCAAAGCGATGGGCGATATAGAAACGGAACGGCGATACTTCAAACAAGTAAAACGGTTGGGAACCATAGGAGTCTCCCACTTGAATGACAAAGTAGGATTAGAAAAAGGTCTCTATTATTTTCAAGGAAACGATTTCTCTTACGACATTATCCACTCCATAAAAAGAACCTGCGAACCTTGTTTGGAACATACCGACAATAATTTCAATCCTTTGGAGCAAAGTCAGAAAGACAGCTTTGGAGAGATAGCGCAATCGATCGTATCGTTCTTGGAGGAAAGCCGGCAATCGATCGAAAAAGATGCGTTCGGAGATCTTGCTGCCCTCTACAATCAAGGGAATATACTCATCAATCAATTAGGTGTACTCAAACGGGAAGAAATACGTCACATGCGGGAACAAGTCTCCTACATCAAAGTAGGAATCGTTTACCTCACTGTCATTCAAGAATCCCAAAATGTAGTAGCTTATACGATAAACCTGTTGAAAATGAATCAAAAATTTCAGGAAGGGAATTAACAATCATATAAAGTCTCAATTTGCATCTTTTAATTTTTGAGAACTTGGGTTGCCTTTTGCGGGAGTAAAGGGCAACTCTCTTTTTATAGACAAAAATAGGGCTTATCATTTCTGAATATGCCCTATCGGTTATAACGACTCTGTCGATAATTTAGCAAGGATATGACTCCGTGGTAAATCAGGAGGAGTTATGTTTTTTACCCATCTAACCCCTCTCCTCAGAAACTGTCGTTTCTGAGGTCTCTCCCCTATTGCTAACGCAACTCCCCGAATACTACGGAACACGGCAAGGGAGAAGGGTAAATGTAATCCTTCTCTTTCGATAAAATAATGTGGCAGAAAGGTATTAAACCTCCTCCCCTGTGTTTTGCAGCGCAAAATATAGGGGAGGTGTCACGTAGTGACGGAGGGGTTAAGCCTTACAATCAAAAACTCCTATGCTATCTTTTCCAATTTTTCGCCGAGGAGACCGGAATGTGTGTGTGCCGACGAGAGATTTATCATTAAAATTCATGCTTACCCCACGGAGTTCCTACTGAACCTTAGAAACAGCAGAAACTTTTGAATCGAGAAAAAAGAAAGGGCCTTCCGATAATGAAAGCCCTTTTGAATATATTTTATTTTTTGTTTTATACGGTGAGTATCTCTTTCTCTTTTTCGGCAAACATATCGTCGATTTTCTTCATGTATTTGTCGTGAAGTTTTTGTGCCGAGGTTTCTCCGTCTTTGGCGACATCTTCGGGCATTCCCTCTTTTTGAGCCTTTTTCAGCCCGTCGATGGCATCCCGGCGGGCATTACGCACGCTCACTTTGGCATTTTCGGCTTCTTGTTTCGACTGTTTGACGAGTGCTTTACGTCTCTCCTCGGTTAACGGGGGGATTGATAGTCTGATGATTTCGCCGTTATTTTCGGGAGTAATGCCTAATTCTGAATCCAAAATGGCTTTCTCGATCACTTTGAACATGGATTTTTCCCAGGGGGTAATAACGATGGTACGTGCATCGGGGACAGAAATATTGGCTACATTGGAAAGCGGGGCCAAACTTCCGTAATAATCGACCCGTATACCGTCGAGAATTCGGGGGTTGGCTTTACCTGCCCGAATGTGAGCTAATGCTTCATCTAAGAATTCGATGGCCATAGCCATTTTTTCTTCGGCAGAGTTCAAGTATGTCTTTACGTCGTCCATAATGAATAAGGTTGAAATTTTTCTGTATAATTAGTTTCGTGAACAAATGTACTCTTTTTTTTAAGAATAGCCATATAAGACCGGGTTTAATATACCAGAGTCCCTATGTTCTCTCCTGACAATACTTTTTTCAGGTTTCCGACCGTATCCATATCGAATACGATAATGGGCAGATGGTTTTCTTTGCAGAGGGTGGTCGCTGTGAGGTCCATGACCTTTAATCCACGGGTATAGATTTCGTCGTAGCTGATTTTGTCGAATTTCTTTGCGGTAGGATCTTTTTCTGGATCGGCCGTGTAAATACCGTCGACACGTGTCCCTTTCAGCATGACTTCGGCTTCTATTTCGATACCTCTTAGGGCCGAGCCTGTATCGGTCGTGAAGAATGGGTTTCCCGTCCCTCCCGATATAATGGCTACGGTTCCGTTTTGCATAGCCTCGATAGCTCTCCATTTACTATAATATTCGCCGATGGGGAACATATTGATTGCTGTGAAGACTTGGGCTTTTTGTCCGATTTTTTCCAGTGCGGAGCTTAATGCCAAACTGTTGATTACAGTCGCGAGCATGCCCATTTGGTCTCCTTTTACACGGTCTACCCCTTTGGAAGTTCCGCTCAATCCGCGAAATATGTTTCCGCCGCCGATGACGATACCTATTTCTATGCCCATGTCGGCGATTTCTTTAATCTGTGTGGCATATTCGGCTATTCTTTTTTCATCGATGCCATATTGCTTTTCGCCCATGAGCGATTCTCCGCTCAGTTTCAGGAGAATCCTTTTGTATCGGTTATTCATAATCAGATTCGTTCTTTTAATTAAACAGTCGCATTTATGCAAAAATAATCAATTTTTATGGTTCACGTAGCCTTTGAAGAGAAAATAATATCCGATTAGTGATTATGAGAAAAGCCGAGACCGGCAAGGTAGACTTACTTTGCCGGTCTCGATTGTGTAGGTGATTTCCTATTTCCGATGATTTATCGGGCGATGACTTTGAATATCTTGCTTCCGACTTTTACGATATAAATATTGGCAGCAGGGATAGAAACGATATTTTCTCCCGAGGTTCCATTTATGGTTTTTACAAGTTGTCCGTTGGCAGTAAATATTTGTATGAGTGCCCTTTCCGATAGAACTATGTTGATTGAGTTTTCGGAAGCGATTACTTTTACGTTTTGAGTTGTGCTACTTTCTATTCCCGAATGTATCAACTGCACGGTAATAAGGTTAGACGTTTCGGAATATTCTTCTTCCTCATAGTCGTTGTAACGCATACCGGTCACTTCGTAGCCGTAGTTTCCATTCGTTTCGAGATCTGTGAAAGTATAAGAAGTTTGAGAACCGTCCGAAATGGTTACCGGAACGAGAGGTATTCTCGTAACCTCTCCGGCCTTACTTTCTTGTATGATAGTGATTTCGTCGATGAAAAATCTTTTTAGTTTGTTTTCTTCGATGGAGAGTTGCATGTTTTCAGCACCGTCTTCCATTTCCCAAGTTTCTTCGGCGTATCCGTTTTTGTCGAAAGCTGTTACTTTATGTATGTTAAGGGCATCGGGTTCTCCGTCTCCGTTGCTGTCTATCATATAGCCTATTCGATAAATCGACAGATAATCTTCGGCTGTTCCACGGGCTTTGATGTGGATTTTGTATTTACCGTTATTCGATGACAGGTTCATTGTAGGAGTCCATAAATAAGAGAGGCTTACGGGAAATCTTCCGTTGTCGGCTCCGAGCATACCGTTGGCTGCTAGTATGTTTTTTCCGCTCCAACCCGGAACTGCGGTGTATAAGTCAGGGTCGGTAACAGAGATCGGATCGTCCATAGTACCCTCTGTCGATTTTTCGAAAGAATCGTCGAGTATTTTCTTCTCACTGTCTTGTGTTGCGGTGTGATATTGATACGCTTGCACGATGTATCCTTTTGCTTTGGGCAGTCTTTCCCAATTTGCCGTGAACGAGTTTTCCGATGTGCCGGTTGCGTCTAAGGCTTTGGGAGTGAGGAATTCATTTACTCTGATGATGTTCGATGCGTCTGTCGTTTTTCCTTCCACCGAAGCAGCGACGTAGTAGTAATATTCCTTTTCTGGGTCGAGGTTGGTTACAGGATAAGAATTTTCGGCCGTTTCTTGATCTTTCAGAATATACGAAGGCTCGGTACAAGAGTAAGAGATAGAGTTTATCATGAGGTCTCCAATTTTTCCGTCACCTTTTTCGATAGATATTTTTATGCGCCCGATGTTTGCTTGTGTGTATCCGAAGCCGTCGAAAATATTGAATTCGGTTATTTGGGTAAAAAGGAAAGTTTCGATTGTTCCGGTGCTAAGAAGTATACCTGCTTTGTCGAATATTTCAATCTTGAATACGCTTGAATTTTCTTGGGTGATATTTTCTGCATTGATGAGGTTGGCGTTAACGATATATTTCTCCACACCGGTTCCGATAATTTGTTCGGTGCTTATGTAGTCGTCTGTCGCATCGAGGATAATTTTATTTACACCTTCGTAGACGACCATATCGGTACTGCCGTTTTCACTCACGTTTATCTCCCAGCCATTCGGGTAATTGGGCGATTGCAGGTCTATTTTCCCATTGGAGTGGTTGATGTTGCCAAAGGTTTCATTTACGTTTTGGACGTTGGTCCCGTTCGTGTAAACATTAAGGAAATACTTGTCTGCTCCCGATACTTTGTCCCAGTTGGCTACGAATGAGTCTCCGGTATAATCGCTGTAATTCTGAATGACGGGAGCATCTTGTGCCCAGACAGATAGGCTGTAAAAACCGATAGTGACTAACGTCAATAGTTTTGAGTAAAGTTTTTTCATGATGGAATTTTTCGGCCCGGATTGAAAATAACAGTACAGGAAGACGGGCCTTTTTATCTTAATGGACTGTTTTAATTATTGTTACAAAGATATGAGAATAATGTTAAGTATAATGTTGTTATTTATAAATATAATATTAATTTATTTTATTTTTAGAATGAAGTTTGTTCAAAGTTTATGTTTAATTAACTCATCGGGACTATTTCCCGGATTACTGTAAGTTTTGTAGGGAATCTGTTTTATTTTTTTGTCGGCAGTATTGCCTATATTACAGAGTTGATTTGTTATCTTTGTAAGTATGAAAATAGGATGAGGTTCGGCATAGTCAAATCGGAAATAAAATTTCCGTTTGTCTCTGCACTCACCTTTCACTATCTTTGTCTGTTCATAATGGGTGACAATTAAATGTATATAAGACGGATAATAGGATTTTTCCTTTTTTGTAGTATCGCTTTTTCGGTTTTTGCCGAGATGCCTTATCGTACTGTGTTGAGAAAAGCCGATGATCACTTTGCCAATAGGGAGTGGCAAGAGGCTGTTACTATGTATGACGTATTGTTGGAACGCCGTCCCGGTAGGGTGAAAACGTATGTGGATGCGGTTGTCGCATCGGCCATGATGAACGATTCTTCGTCTATTATGCAATATGTGGTTCGTTCGGAAATGCAAGGATTATCTTTGGACTCGTTGTTTACCGGCATAGACGTGTTGTCTCGATCTATCGGACAGTCGGGCATTTATGAACAGGTACTTTTGTTGGTGAAAGAACAACAGCCGTGGTTTACTCGGGTGACGAATAATTATTTATTGGGGTATTATGTGTTTCGGCATGATGCTGAAAAGATACTTGCCGTTGCCGATGAATTGTTGTCGGTGATGCCCGGACAAATTAATTATTTGAAAGCCAAAGCCGATGCTTTGTTGTTGCTTGGAAACGATACCGCAGCGGTCGAGGTTCAGAAAACTATTTTGGATATAGACTCTCTTAATTTTGATGCAACCTTGTTTTTGGGAAGCTATTATGCTATAAAGGGACAGGAAAAACTGAAATCGATAGATCAACAGTATCTTGAAGATTCGAACGGTCTTTCTATCTCTGCTTCCGTATATAAAGAGGAAAAAAGGCAAGTGATTGACGACGATATAGCTTGTGCCAAAAAATATTTTACGATTGCTGCACGGGTTCGTAGCAATAAATATCTTTCGGAACAACTTTCCATGCTGTCGGGACTTTCCGATGAGTTACCTCAAAGCAGCGGGGTTATTCGTCCGTTCTTGAAACGTTTAAAGCAGGAATGAAACCTCTTTGAAAGCGAAGCGTTTTTTCTCTCCCGATTCCGTCAATAAAAGCAGATGACCGTCGAGTTCGACATCGGCAATAGAGGCGTGGAAAATATTGCCGTCGCTATAAAACGGATATACCCCGTCGTTTCGGTAGAGTGCCGCTATATATTCTTTATGGATACGGTCGGAGGAGTTTGTAAATGTGTCTGTATATCGTTTTCCGAGAGCCTCTGTGAATTCGTCTAATATTTTTTCTATCTTGTAGGTGTGACCTGTTATTTGATGTAATGAAACCGGGTTGGGAGCATCGCTGTAAAAATTTTTCTGATTGATGTTCAGTCCCATTCCGATAATAGCCCGTGAGAATGTACTCCCGCTCAGTACATTTTCGATGAGAATACCGGCAATTTTTTTGTCGTGCCAATAAATGTCGTTTGGCCATTTGATAGAGAATCCAGTGGCGTATCGGTTCAGAACATCGACAGTTGCCAGCGATACGATTTCGGAAAGTAAGAATTGCCGGTTGGCAGGGATATGTTCTGGCCTGAGTAAAAGACTGAATGTTAAATTTTTGTAAGGCTCAGATTCCCATGAATTCCCACGCTGGCCGCGTCCGGATCGTTGTATGTCGCAGTAAACGATAGTTCCTTCCGGTAGATGTCTGTCTTTGTCCGATTCTTGGAGATATGTATTGGTTGAGCCGATCTCCTTTAAGTGAGTTTTTTGGAATTTTATTTCTTTTGTTTCCATACTTCGAGTAGTTCCGATAAAGGTTCGCGTTTGATTCTGTGTAATTTTTTTAGCACTTCGCTATAAGCATGGACGATACAATCGCAAATGACTTTATCGTCGATGGAAGGCCTTAGCCAAATAGAATTCCACAATCGTTTATTCGTGTGGTATCCCGGTTCTATTTCGGGGTATCGTTCCCGTAATTCTATGGCAAGTTCGGGGTCGCATTTGAGCGAAATTCGTTTCTCTTCGGCCGACAAATCACAGAAGAGAAACATTTTACCTTCGATTTTGAAAACCAGCACCCATTCATCGAATGGGAAACATTCGGTTACCTGCGGTAGTGACAGACAAAATTCACGCAAAGATTCTACGTTCATGTTTATCGACAGTTTAATGGAGGAAGAAAGGCATCTTCTATATGTTCTATTTGGAAGTCTTCATTTTCCCCGACTAAGGTAATGATGTCGAATCGTATGTCGAAAGGTATATCGAACATACGAATATAGGCATCCGTGGCTTGGATTATATTTTTTATCTTGCGGAGCGTAACGGCTTCTTCCGGGCGTAGAAATTCGTTGTTTTTTCGTGTTTTGACTTCTACGACAACCAACGTTTTGTCACGATAGGCTACAATATCCAATTCCATTTTTCCACTCCGCCAATTTATGTCTCGGATAATGTATCCTTTGGAAATCAAATATTCTGCGGCTCGTTCCTCTCCTGTTTTTCCCAATTGGTTGTGTTGCGCCATAAGTACGAATTTGGAAAAGCGAATATACGAAGATTCGATGAAAAAAGAAATCGGAGTGAGAAAAAGTCTGATGGATATGGCGAATGATTATCTTTGAAACAGTTACTGACAATAAATGCGAAAATAGTCTATGTCTTCGGTAAAATTGCAAATAAAATTTGCTTTTGAGTCTGGCATGCATTTTCTTTGTAAGAAATAAAATACGGAAGATTATGAAAAACAAATGGATTGTGCCGGCTATTATCATAGCAGTAGGCTTGTTTTTATTGGGGCAACGAATCGAACAAGGTATCGTTCGTTCGAAGGAGGCTGTGCGTACGGTCTCGGTAAAGGGTTTGTCGGAGCGTGAGGTTCCGGCCGATAAAGTTATCTGGCCTTTGGTATATAAGGAGTTGGGGAATGATTTGGGCACGATTTATCGTACGATCAATACCAAGAATACAATCGTGATAAATTTTCTGAAAGCTAACGGGATATCCGACGCCGAAATTTCTATCGCGGCTCCCGGAATCGTAGATATGCAGGCCGAACGGTATGGAAACCAAAGTGTCCCGTATCGCTATAATGTTACTTCGGTAATAACGGTATCTTCGAATCAAGTAGAGAAAGTACGAGAGTTGATCGTGAAACAAGCCTCTTTGTTGGAAAAGGGTGTGGCTATCGTTTCCGGGGATTATCAGTATAACACCCAGTTTTTGTTTACCAAGTTGAATGAACTAAAACCCGAAATGATTGCCGAAGCCACTCAAAATGCGAGAGTTGCCGCCGAAAAATTCGCCAAAGACTCCGATAGTAAATTGGGCAAAATATCATCGGCATATCAAGGACAATTCTCTATCGAGGATAGGGATGCCAATACTCCTTATTTGAAGCATGTGCGGGTCGTGACCTCGGTGGTATATTATTTGAAGAATTAAGAAAAAGGACAAGAGCTACTATGTGGGGAATATTGTCAGGATCGTATGAGAAATGATAGTGTTTCCCATAAAGCTTATGAGAAGATATGGTCGATAGAGCAAAGGACGAACGGTTTATGAGAATGGCCTTGCAGGAGGCAAAAGAGGCATTCGATGCCGATGAGATACCGGTGGGAGCTGTCATCGTTTGTAAAGATAGGGTTGTGGCTCGGGCACATAATTTGACCGAATGTCTGGGCGATGTGACGGCTCATGCCGAAATGCAAGCGATTACTTCGGCTGCGGCTTCGCTCGGCGGTAAGTATTTGACCGACTGTACCCTGTATGTGACATTGGAGCCGTGCGTGATGTGTGCCGGTGCGATAGGGTGGGCTCAGCTCGCTCGGGTCGTATTTGGAGCCGGCGATGAGAAACGAGGTTACCGGCGTTTCGCTCCTCAGGTATTGCATCCTAAAACAGAGGTCGAGTGTGGTGTTTTGGCCGGGGAGTGTATCGCTTTGATGAAAGATTTTTTTGCGAAAAAACGATAGAATCAGAGTCCGAAACAACAGCGGATAAGTTTGTTGGGAATCTTCTCTACGATTTTTGCTATGAAAACAGGCAGGTAAATCCCTAATAGAATACTAATGATATAGAGACTCCAATAGGACAATTCGTTTTGTGGAATCTTGGAGTAGAGTATTCTGATGGCTATTTGTGGAAAAATTCCTAATAGAAAAATTTGAAACGTATAGTCTCGGAAGGAGGAGAATAGTCCCGATACTATCGGGGTTAAGTTCAGACACAATGAGACGGAAAAGATTATTCCGGTGAGGTTTAATAGTAAAATCGGGCAGTCGGGAATCAGATTCAGTGCGATGAAAAGAAGGAGCGAAAGTAGGAGACTCCCGGAATGACTCAAAAAACGTTGTATATCGAATTTACAGAAAAGTATGCCTAAGCAGAAAAAAAGGAACATATATGCCACATTGGAAAGGCAAAGCAAGAATATATCGGGAGGGAAAAATAAGTTGAGTACGACACTTCCGATAATTAATACCGCGATTTTGAAATGTCCCGTTATCATATATTTCAGCAAAGGATAAGATAGCATGATGATAAAGAGTGTGGCGACGAACCACATTTCGCTCAACGGGTTGGAGCCGGGATATAGAAAACTGTCGGTAAATTGTCGTAAAGACAATTCTACCGGGCGTTTCATGAATGGTGAGAATATAAACTTGACGGCGAAGGTGAAAAAGGTGAAGAACAAATAGGGGATTCCCAACCGTTTGAGCTTATCGAACACAACTTCTTTATAGGCTAAGTCTCGGCTGATTTTTGTGAAATAAAAAAGGAAACCGGAGATAAACATGAAAAGAGGCATGTGAAAACTGTATATGACACGCTCTATCGTCGCGCTCACCGGAGTTTGAGGATTCTCGAAAATACCGGTTAAGGTAACATGTCCTATTACGACCAATAACATACTCCAACCTTGGAGTATTTGCAACCATGTTATCTTTTGTCTGTTCATGGGTGGGTATATATTCTCTTTAAATAAAACAAAATTATACTCTGTTTATTGTATGGCGGAATTTTTTGTAAAGATGAATATATGTTTATGTCAAAGGGTGTTAGGAGATTATATTTCTGAAATAATTTGCAGAGAGGAAAAGATTTTGTATCTTCGCACCGATTTTAACAAGACCATATAATGTCTAACTTATTAATCAAAAAATCAATTATTTAATTAACATGAGTGAAGAATTAAAAAACAGCCCGGTAGAAAATTTTGACTGGGATGCCTTTGAAAAAGGCGAAGTGTATGGTGATAAGAGCCATGATGAATTGGTAAATACTTATGACCAGTCTTTGAATACGGTAAAAGACAAAGAAGTAATCGAAGGTACGGTAATCGCATTGAACAAACGTGAAGTGGTCGTAAACATCGGTTACAAATCGGACGGTATCATTCCGATGAGCGAATTCCGCTACAATCCCGATTTGAAAATAGGAGATAAAGTAGAGGTTTATATCGAGAATCAGGAAGATAAAAAAGGACAATTGGTTTTGTCGCACAAGAAGGCTCGTGCTACTCGCTCTTGGGACCGTGTTAACTCGGCTCTTGAAAACGACGAAATCATCAAAGGATATATCAAATGTCGCACGAAGGGCGGTATGATTGTCGATGTATTCGGTATCGAAGCATTCTTGCCCGGTTCTCAAATCGACGTTAAGCCTATCCGTGACTACGATGTATTCGTAGGTAAAACTATGGAATTCAAAGTTGTTAAAATCAATCAAGAATTCAAGAATGTGGTTGTTTCGCACAAAGCTCTTATCGAAGCCGAGCTCGAACAACAGAAGAAAGAAATTATCGCCAAACTCGAAAAAGGACAAGTACTCGAAGGAACTGTCAAGAATATCACTTCCTATGGTGTATTCATCGATTTGGGCGGCGTAGATGGATTGATTCACATCACCGACCTTTCTTGGGGACGTGTATCTCACCCCGAAGAAGTAGTTTCTCTCGATCAAAAACTCAATGTAGTTATCCTCGATTTCGATGATGAGAAAAAACGCATTGCGTTGGGCTTGAAACAATTGCAACCCCATCCATGGGATGCTTTGGATCCCGATTTGAAAGTGGGTGACAAAGTGAAAGGTAAAGTTGTCGTAATGGCCGACTACGGCGCATTCATCGAAATAGCTCCGGGTGTCGAAGGTCTTATCCACGTTTCCGAAATGTCTTGGTCGCAACACTTGCGTAGTGCACAAGACTTCATGAAAGTAGGCGATGAGGTAGAAGCCGTTATCTTGACTCTTGACCGTGAAGAACGTAAAATGTCTCTCGGTATCAAACAACTCAAACCGGATCCGTGGGAAGATATCGAAACCAAATATGCTGTCGGTTCTCGTCATCATGCCAAAGTTCGTAACTTTACAAACTTCGGTGTATTCGTTGAAATCGAAGAGGGCGTAGATGGTTTGATTCATATCTCAGACCTTTCTTGGACGAAGAAAATCAAACACCCGTCTGAATTTACTCAAATCGGAGCCGACATCGAAGTTCAAGTATTGGAAATCGATAAGGAAAATCGTCGTTTGAGCTTGGGTCACAAACAACTCGAAGAGAATCCGTGGGACGTATTCGAGGGTATCTTTACCGTTGATTCTATCCATGAAGGTACTATCATCGAAATGCTCGATAAGGGTGCTGTAATTGCTTTGCCTTATGGTGTTGAAGGATTCGCTACTCCCAAACACTTGGTAAAACAAGACGGAACTCAGGCTCAATTGGAAGAGAAACTTCCGTTCAAGGTTATAGAGTTTAACAAAGATGCTAAACGTATCATCTTGTCTCACAGCCGTATTTTCGAAGATGAAGCTAAGGCTGAGGCTAAGAAAGAAAATGCTGCTAAGAAAGCCGCTAAAAAAGCAGCTAAGGCAGACGATGCTATCGTAACTCCTCAAATGGAAAAAACTACTTTGGGCGATATCGATGCATTGGCAGCTTTGAAAGAGAAACTCGACGCAGAGAAAAAATAAGGCGCATTAAAAGCGTATTATAAAGAAAAGACCGGCAAGATTGCCGGTCTTTTTGTTTGATTATGAAAAGTGCAGGTTAAAGTGAGGAAATGCGTATCTTTGTAAATGTCAAAGGAGCTTTGAAATGGGAAAGTTTGAGGTAAATATTTTGGGGTGTGGGTCGGCTTTGCCCACCGCACGTCACTATCCGAGTACGCAGATTCTGAATATTCGCGACAATTTGTTTATGATTGATTGCGGAGAAGGGGCTCAGATACAGTTTCGTCGCATGCGATTGAAGTTTACGAGATTGGGGCATATCTTTTTGAGTCATCTTCATGGAGACCATTGTTTCGGTTTGATCGGAATGATTTCGACTTTTGCGTTAGTAGGTAGGACCGGAGAACTGGTGATTCATGCCCATCCTCAGGCAGAGCAGGTGTTTCGGCCTCAACTCGATTTTTTCTGTCGGGACTTGCCTTTTACTGTTCGTTTCGAACCTGTATTGCCGAATAGAACGGAGGTGATTTATGAAGACAAATCTATTAGAGTTCGTTCCTTACCGATGATACACAGGGTTCCGTGTTCGGGTTTCCTTTTTGAAGAGAAAGTAGGAATGCGACATTTATTGGGAGATATGATGAATTTTTATAACGTTCCGGTTTACCGTAGAGCTGCGATAAAGGCGGGAGAAGATTTTGTTACTTCCGATGGTCGAATTATTCCCAACTCATATTTGACGACGCCGGCAGACCCTCCGTTACGTTATGCCTATTGTTCCGATACGGCTTATAACGAGGCTTTGTTACCGATCATAGAAGGTGTAGATTTGTTGTATCACGAGGCTACATTCGGGGACGATGCCGAAGCTCTTGCGAAGGAAACCTGCCATTCGACGGCTCGGCAAGCGGCTATTATAGCTCGTAAAGCAGGTGTAAAGCAATTGTTATTGGGGCATTTCTCGGCTCGATATGAGATTGAGCAACAGTTATTGGAGCAAGCGCGTGAAGAATTTGCTCCTTCTTTTTTGGCAAGAGAAGAATTGAAAATTATATTGGGGAGATAGATGATTGGGGCAAACAAAATCACCCGTAGAGTGTTTTTATAATGTCTATTTTTCTTTTGTAGAGGGGGTAGATAATATGAAAAAACACATTGAAGCATTAAAATTAAAGAAAAATGTATTAACTTTGTGCCAGATTAAAACAATGTGTTTTCAAGTTGTTTAATTTAAACGTAAAAAAGAATGAATGCAGAAGTTATTGGAACATGGGCAGGACAGGTTTGGAATGCTTTAAATGAGTCCGGAAAATTAACTGTAAAAGGGTTGAAAAAAGCAACGAAACTGAAAGAAAAAGAATTGTATGCAGCCCTTGGCTGGTTGGCTCGCGAAGGTAAAGTGAGCATGTATGAAGTAGATGCAGACATAGAGGTAGTATTGCTTTAATAAAGTGATACGTAGGTTTATAGATCGAGGCGTAGAAATTATTTTCTACGCCTCGATCGTTTAACGGTACAATAAACAAAAGAACCGGATTTGCTGTTTAAGTGAATATAAAACTAAAAAAGAAACAGCTATGAAAGGAACTATTGTGCCGATAAAACCCGAGGTGGTCGTAAAGGTTATCGAATGCGGTCCATTGCGTATTGGTGGGCATGTAAGAATTATGTTCTCCGATGGGAGTATGGTTATTAAACAACGGGCGTTTATCTGCCGTTGTGGAAAATCGTCGAATCAGCCCTTTTGCGACGGTTCCCATGTCGAAGATTAAAGGTGTTCCAAAGAATTGAAACGGACTTCGAAAACGAAAGCCCGTTTTTTGTTGGTAGGAAGTCTGTTTATTCATTTGTACTCCATTCATTTTTCCTGTATCTTTGCATAAGATGTAAAGAAAGGTTATGTCTCGGTATATAGTTGAGGACAGCCTGCATTTTTTCGGTTAGCATAAGACATTTGTATAAATGAATAACACATACAAAATCAAGTATATATGGTAGAAATTGGAACGGTACTAACTCCTGTCGGTAAGAAAGCTTTGCTTTGTGGAAGTGGAGAATTGGGTAAAGAAGTAGCAATAGAGCTGCAACGTTATGGTGTGGAGGTGGTTGCTTTGGATAAGTATGCCAATGCCCCGGCTATGCAGGTCGCTCATCGCAGTCATGTTTTGTCTATGCTCGATGGCAAAAAGTTGAGAGAAGTGATAGAAACGGAACGTCCAGATTACATCATTCCCGAAGTAGAAGCTATTGCGACAGATACGTTGGTGGCTCTCGAAAAAGAGGGGTATTCGGTTACACCTACTGCGACGGCCGCCTACCTGACTATGAACCGGGAGGGCATACGTCGTTTGGCTGCAGAGCAATTGGGATTGCCTACGTCGCCTTATAAATTTGCCTCTACACGAGAAGAGTTCGAGGAGGCCGTGAAAGAAATAGGCATGCCATGTGTGGTGAAACCTATCATGAGTTCTTCGGGACACGGACAGAGTGTCGTGCGTACGGCCGATGATATCGATAAGTCGTGGCACTACGCTCAGGAAGGGGGACGAGCCGGAGCCGGTCGGGTTATTGTGGAAGGATTCGTGCAGTTCGATTATGAAATTACTCAACTTACTGTTCGTCATTCTGCCGGGACGACTTTTCTAAAACCGGTAGGTCACGTACAAGTAGATGGTGATTACCGGGAATCTTGGCAACCACAGGTTATGTCGGAGAAAGCATTGCAAAAAGCTCAGGATATAGCCCGGAAAGTTACGGATGCTTTGGGTGGATATGGTATTTTTGGAGTAGAACTTTTTATTAAAGGGGACGATGTCCTTTTCAGCGAAGTTTCTCCGCGCCCGCACGATACGGGAATGGTGACTATGATTTCGCAAGACATGTCACAATTCGCCTTGCATGCCCGTGCTGTTTTAGGGTTACCTGTTCCCGGAGTTCGTTTCTATGGCCCATCGGCATCTCGTGCTATCGTTGTAGAAGGAGATACGGATAAAGTTGTATTTGGTAACCTCGATGAGGTTCTTTCGGAAGAAGGAGTACAAATGCGAATTTTTGGGAAGCCGGAAGTTGTCGGACACCGTCGATTAGGTGTGATTTTGGCGACAGCCGGTACGGGGGGG
>ERZ779725.870-NODE-870-length-18277-cov-2.812040_pt1 | contig 18277 bp, 8 predicted proteins | sample MGYA00511890_ERZ779725 | MGnify/ENA primary metagenome ERZ779725 (study PRJEB29588, sample SAMEA2148549) | human gut metagenome | biome: human gut; feature: human-associated habitat; material: faeces | place: Denmark | collected 2008/2010 ...
CGGTCTCATCTTCTTCGACTCTTGGGGAGGCGATAACACCAGCCCAACAGCTAATGTAAATATGCTGGTGAAAAAAGAAGGCGGAAAATTCAAATACGTAGAAAAATTCGTAAAATTCCTTCGCTATTATGGTCTCGATGGTGTCGGTATCAACCCCGAAGGTCCGGTTCCCCAAGCCTCTGCTTTGCAAGACTTCTTCTCCCAATGTCGGGAATATGCAGAATCGATCGGTTGGCAATTCCACGTATATTGGTATGGAGTAGGTTCTAACGGAGGATCTATGGATTTAGGTTCCTCTTTCGGTAGTAGCAAACAAGATTGGTTGTGGAAAAACAACAAACAAGTAGTCGACATGTATATGCTCAACTACGATTGGGGATATTCTGCAAGCAGTTCGGCTAGCTACGCCGAACAAATCGGAGCCAATCCCTACACCCTTTATGCCGGTTACGACATTCAAGGAAACTGGTTGGCAAGAGGTCCGTGGTCTACGTTGAAAAACACCAAAATGTCTATCGCATTTTGGGGAAACCACACCACCAATATGATTTACCAGAACTCTTCCGAATTCGGTTCGGGTGACGAAGCTGTACAAGCCTGTTACCTCGAAAAGCAAGAGCAAGTATTCTCCGGCGGTAACCGGAACCCGGCAAAACGCCCGGCTATTAAAGACGGAATTTCCAGTTCCAGCGAAGCGGCTATGAACAACTTTCACGGTATAGCAGAATACCTGCCCGCCCGAAGCGTACTGCAAGAGTTGCCTTTCGTAACCCGTTTCGGGCTCGGTAACGGAAAAACCTTCCGTAACGAAGGAAAAGTAACCTTCGGGAACAAATGGTTCAACGTAGGTGTACAGGACTACCTGCCCACATGGCGCTGGTGGATTACAGACGACAGCAATAACGTACCCGAAGACGGTATCGAATGCGGATTCACTTACGAAGATGCTTGGTATGCCGGTTCGGCCCTACACATGAGCGGAGCTACGAAAGTATCCAACGTTCGTCTCTTCAAGACCAACTTCGACGTTTCTGAAACCGACGACGTATCGATGACTTTCAAATTAAATAGCGGCGAAGATACGCACATGAAACTCTTCTGGTCGTTCGTAGGGTCGGAATCTACATTGCACTCTTGCGACATTACCGGAGCCAAAGAAGGACAATGGACAACCTTCTCCAAGAAAGCCTCTGAAATCGGTATGAACGGAAATGTAGCCCTCATCGGTCTCAAATTCGAAAATACCCCGACAAACTACGATGTATTCATCGGCGAAATGGCTATTGTTCCGGCAAAGACTTTTGCACCGATCAAACCGGTCATCACTACCGAAGAAAGCAAAATCTTGAAAAAACGTACTTATAACTCGATCGATTTCAAATTTAGCTGGGATTGCGAATCCTCCAAAAACGATTCCGATCCCTCCATACCCGTTTATAACGAAGATGTAGATACTTGGTACTTCGAAGTTTACGTACAAGCAAAAGACGGAGAGCCCGTTCTTTGCGGAACGACTTCTTCTTGGGCACACTACGTAGTAGGCGCTCCGGTATCGGCCAACAACGAAATCTCGGATTACCGAATCGGTGTTTGTGCCGTAGCTCCCGACGGAAAAACGAAGAGCGAAACGACATGGACCAGCTATCTGACTACCGACCTCACACTCGTCGACGGTATCGAATGTAACAAAGCGGTAATCAAAGCCGGCGAGGAATTTACCCTCTCGTTGATCGACCCCAACCAAGAAGAACCTTTCTCTTGGGAAATCTTTAACGCAACCACCGGCGGTAATGCCGTATTCACCCAAGATGGCGGTCGTTCGATAACCACTTCACTGTCAGAGGAAGGTTATTACGATGTAAAACTCACCAAAGGAGATTTGAGTGTACTCTCTTATCGCGGCTATGTACAAATTTCTCCCGAAAGCACAGGTGCAATTCCTTCGATTACCGATTTCACAGCATCCGACACCAACGTAACCCTCGAAGACGGTACTGCCGAAGTAACACTCAGCTACACCGGCAAAAAGAACGAAGGTACGGTTTCTCGTGGTTTGCAGGTAGACGACCCCTATATGTTCCGTATTCCATCGGATTTCTTGCCGATGAATCAAAATCAATATTCAATCTGTCTTTGGATAAAACCCGAAAAATTCACGTTCGCTAAATTCGGTATGGGATTGATCGAGCAACGCAATATGGATATCCACTGGCCCGATAATAACTGGGGAGCCCTTTGGGTAGACGTATGGCCTGAGACATTCAACAACGGAGGACAACGCATTTTGGATAACAATATCATTTCTTATACTATGTGGGGAAATGAATCGCAATACTATTTCAACGGAAACAACAACAAACACGAAATTCCCAACTTGGCTTGTTGTACAGACGGTAACCGTACCGGAACCGAATCTTATAGTTTATCCGAAGGTCAATGGGCACACGTCCTCATTTCATTCGACGGCAGCAAACAAAGAATCTATTTCAATGGTAAGAAAGTAGGAGAAGGTAATGCTTCAAAATACAATTACAACGATAATAACGGTGGAACTGGAAACGTTAAAGCTGCAAACATCTACATCGGTGGTTCTCGCGTTTACTATGCCGGATTTTCCGGTGTCATCGACGATGTACAAGTTTGGCACAAGGCATTGAGCGATACCGAAGTAATAGAAGCCATGAAAGGTTACGACGGTAAAGAAATCCCCTCTGACCTGAAAGGTTACTGGACGTTCGAATCGGACAACTACAACGAAGGCGAAAAAGTGTTTGAAAACAAAGGTACTTTGGTTACCGACAACAAGGCTGCCTATATCGAAGTGAAAGGTGCAGGCGGTGAAAACACCTCTGCAAACGAAGAACACATATTACCGGCCAATATCGCTATTCAAGGTAACCCGGCCATGTCGGGTACATTGCCCATCACTACGACATCGACATTCGCCGTTGCCGATGCCGAAGTTCAAAACACCGGTGACAACGCATCGGTTACATTCAACAAAGACGGTAAATATAACGTCACCTTGACGCTTGCCAACGGATGGGGCTCGGATACGAAGACGAAAGAAGAGTATATCGTAGTTCTCCCCTCTTCGGGTATCGATGGCAACTTGGTAGATAACCTCACGGTATATCCCAACCCCTTCATCGAAAATGTCAACCTGCAATTCGCAGCCGACGGTAACTACGTTATCGACATCTTCGACGCACAAGGTCGTCAGGTAACTACCAAAAAGCACCAAGCTATGACCGGCGAAATCTGCACGCTCACGGTAAATGCTGCCAAAGGTATGTACTATGTAGTCGTGTCGAAAGACGGCAAACGCGTGAAATCTTTCAAAGTGGTAGCCGAATAATATAAGGCCATTCAAACCCTCCGCACAAGGCCTTGTGCGGAGGGTTATTAAATCAATCAGAATATTATTTAGTATCATCTTATGAAAAAAAATTATCTTTTTACATTAGCGGCTCTCTTGTTAGGGAGTACCATAGCAAACGCTCAAAAGCCCCTCGACGGGTATGAGGCCCCGTCGTTTACAGCTCCGGAAAACTGTGGAAAAGTCATTTCACTTAGCACCTCCGGTGCATTGGAAAACTACACCGACCTCAAAGATCTCACAACAGGAAAAATCGAACAGGAACTTTTCGTCGCTCCGGGAGCCAAAGTAAAATTTTCTATTAAAATAACCACGTATTGGGGACGTTTTGCAATCTTCACCGATGCCAATTCGTCAAAAGAAATAACCCGGCTTTTGCAATGTGGAGTTCCGGGACCAAGCAATCCTTATAATGACGAGACAAACGGAGTACTTGTACACGCAGAAGACAATCCGAATCCTACTCCTGATGGTACTCTTCCCAGTATTACCATACCCCAAGATGCCGCAGAAGGAACTGTCTATCTGTTCCGTATGATATTTACGACGATGGACGATATTAATACATATGCTCCTTCTTTCAAGGAAGGGATATATCACGATATAAAAATAACCGTAAAAAACAATATCCAACGATATACGATAAACATCGCTACCCCTGAAAACGGAACATTAACGATTAAAAACGGCGAGACTCCGATCGAATCGGGAGCCCAAGTACCCGAAGGTACTGTTCTTTCTGTCGCAGCTGCGCCCTCGACCGGTTATGAACTGGTATCGATAAAAAACAATGACGAAATATATGCAAGCGAAACCTTCGTAGCTAGCGCCGATGCCAATTTCGCCGCACAATTCAAGAAGCTCGCCAGTACCGGCGATGCCATGCTGATGTCGGCTCCCGGATACGGTGAGGCAGGAGACTGTCAGTTACGGTTCAGCGATACTGTTTTAGGCTCTCATAACACCGACAAAAATCAAGTGGAGAGCGACCAACGGTCTCGTAATTACACCTTCTCGGCTTGGATTTCTCCTATGGGCTACAACGGAGTCCTCATGGGGCATGTTCAAAACAGTATCACTTGGGCTGTCGAAGGTTCCTACGGCGTGGGAGTAAAAGACGGTAAACTCGCCGTTTGGTATCGCAAATGGGACGGAAACTCGACTGGTTGTCCGGGTGTTCCCACTCCGGCCGTATCTGAGAACTTTATCCGGGTGAATTTGCATTTATTTCGCTGGTAACCAGCAATGACGGAAGAACGTTCAAAGTATATAAAAACGGAGAAGAGGCTATCTCGCAAGAAGTAGAAGACGGAGGTTTGGCGTTGCTTTACGACGCCTGCGACTTCGCCATCGGGGATTCCAAATACAACAAAATGCCTTGTAAAGTAGAGGAAGTACAATTATGGAACAAAACCCTCACCCCCGAGGAAATAGAAGCCTCGATGTTCGGACCCAAAGCCGATGCCGAAGGATTGGTAGCCCACTACCTACCCGAGTCCGCCGATGCCACGACGGTTGAAAATCTCGCTGGTGACATCGACGCTTATTATCGTAAAAATGGAACCGTTACCAGTGGTAACTTCCCAATAGCAGATGCTTTGCAAAAAACCAATGGGCGCTCTACGGTAGAAGTGACTTATAACACCCCGGTCGAGGAAGAAGCAGCTTATGAACTTCGTCGTTTCGATGTTGCTATCGGTGAATCTCCCGCCCCGGTAAAAACATACAGTAACCTCTATGCTGTTAACCTCGGTGAAAAATATAAATTTGCTTCGGTTTCAGTAAACGATACCCCTCTCGAAAACATAAACGACCCGATTAAAGTTACCGACCAAAATTTAACGGTAAATGCGACTTTCGAACTTGCTACGGGCATCGAAGACGTAACGGCCGAGGCTACTGCTTACTACAATGACAAGGTACTCTATATGCCGCAAGGCGCAACGGCTGTTATCTATAATTTATTGGGAACGGCGGTTGCCGAAGCGACCGAAATGACTACCAATCTCGAAAATCTTCCTGCCGGCATTTATCTGGCTAAGGTTTCGATGGGCGAAAACACAACAATCATTCGCTTCAAAAAATAATTAGGTTTTCATGGCCACACCCCGTACCCGCCTGCCTCGTGTGAGTGCGGGGTGTTTTCAAAAAATACCACGGTTCGCCCCGATTTCGTCGGGATTTAATACACCCTACCGGTCTATATCGCAATTCGGCCGAACCATGAAACACAAAATATAGTCTGTATCTTTTTTATATCAAAAACAAAAGCTTTTTGCTTAAACACATTTAGCGATGAGAAACATATTCACCCTGCTTGCTTTGTTGGTATTCGGTACGATACTGAGTAAAAACCATGCTCAAACATACTCCATATACCCCACTCCGCAAAAAGTTGTCGAAACCGGAGAGGCTATCGAATTGACGCAACAAATAAATGTCATTTGCGAAAGTGGAATAGGAGAAGTGACCCGCAACCGCATGAAAGAAGTACTCGAAGAAGCAGGATATACCATCGCATTCTCTACAAACCCGTCGCAGACGAATACGAACCTCTACATAGGAATCAACGGCTCAGACGGCGCAGCAGACCGCTATGCCGTAGAAAACAATTTGCCCCTTGCCGTTTTTGACACGGGAGATAATAAATTCGACCCCTATCTCCTGCAAATAAACGACCTACACCCTCACGGAGACATCGTCGTTCTGGGTAATGATAAAGGTTCCGAATTTTATGCCTTTGCCACGCTCGAACAAATTTTGGAGCAAACCGACGGCAACTCGATCCGTCAAATTACTTTCGAAGATTATTCACACACTCAATATCGGGGAATCGTGGAAGGATTCTACGGACACCCCTACTCGGTGGAAAACCGTATCAGTCTTTTTGAGTTTTGTAAACGATTCAAAATGAACGTATTCGTGTATGGACCGAAATCGGATCCCTACCACCTCGGTAATTGGAGGGACGATTATCCTACCTCGCTCACCGAACAGCAACGGTTTTTCGGTATGATTACCCAAGATGATTTGAAAACAATGGTGCAAGCAGCAAAAGCATGCAACGTCGATTTCATCTGGGCAGCACACCCCGGATTACAACAAGGAATCAGTTTTTCGAACGAATCGGCTATGGCTCCCGGAATCGACGCCCTCATGAAAAAATTCGATCACCTTTATAGCCTCGGTGTACGAGGATTCGGTGTTTTCATCGACGACATGACCTACACTCCCAGTGGGGACATGCAAGCTCATTTAGCCAACGAAGTGCAAGTAAAAATACGCGAACGATACACTACCGACAACACCGACGACCAGGGGGCACCTCTTTTTTTGTGCCCCACGGCCTACGCTACCAACTACGGAGCATCCTACACTCTAAACAACCTGAAAAAAGTCGATAGCGAAGTAGTCATCGCCTTTACCGGATACGACTGCTTCTCCAATATCCGCCCCTCGGCCATCGACGATATGGCCGGACGCGTGGGAAGAAATCCGGTCATGTGGTGGAACAATCCAGTAAACGACGATCATGACGACCGCATCTACATGCGGGAGTTAACAACTCACTGGACAATTGAAAAAACCGGAGCAATCAATACGCTCAACGGGCTTATTCTGAACCCGATGAACCAAGCACAGGCTTCGAAAATCGCTTTGTTCGGAGCGGCCGATTATAGTTGGAATCCCAACGCTTTCGACGTTCATAAAAACTGGGAAGAAGTATTTCACCGAATAGCCGATCCCGGCGATACGCAGACTGCCGAAGCGATCAAATGCTTCGCCCGCTTCTCGAACACGTTGGTCGAGGACGAAGAAATGATAACGCTCTATGACAATTTCATGGAGAAATTCGGCGGCGAAAGTTTCCCGCCGGAATCCGACAAGCTGCGAAACGAACTGGAAAATCTTAAACAGGCTTGCACGTACATCGAAACCCTAAAAGACAGTCCGCACAGAGATTACCGATTGATGTATGAGGACATTCGCTGTTGGAACGCCAAGTTGAAAAACATAAGTACGATAGCGCTCGACGCATTGGATATGCTCGAATATGGAAACTCCATGTCCCGCTCCGAAGGTTGGGAAAAATACCTGCGCCTGAAATCACTCTATGCGGGCATGAGCGCCGATTCGGCCTACTTGGTCAGTGCACTCGAAGGATATGGAACTTCCACTCGGGAGGTATTTTACGAAGTGAAACCCGGCGAAAGCCACCTACGCCCTTTCACCAATTTTCTAGTAGAGAAAGTTGGTAACGGCATGCCTGGAGTATGGCCGGCAAAAGACAGTTTGCAAATAATTACCAACATCGAGAATTTGCAAGGTGTAGAATTGACGGCTCAGAACGAAACGATCCGATTAGCCGGATTGAACGGACTCGATCTCGATAAAGACGAATACGTAGGTATTTATTTCGGAAACATCGAAAAAATAAATGTGAAAGAAATCACGACCGACAAAACGCTTCGAGTGGAGATTTCGGAAAACGGAAAACAGTGGACTCCGATACAATTACCCATCAGAGAACAAAAAACCGCATATATCCGAATTAAAAATATTTCAGAAGAAAAAATCGCCGTAGATTTTAACCAACTATCGGTTTCCCGGATCCTCACCTCCGTAGAAATCACGGCCGAGGTATCCACCAATATGTCGCAGTATGAATATCACTCCATAACCAACGTCATCGATGGAAATCCTTCGACATTCTTTTGGAGCAGCGAAGCACAAGCCGCAGACGATTATATTCTCCTCACCTACCCTTCGGCTCAACCCATTTACGAGATAAGCATCACATTCACAGAGACCGACCAACTCTCAGGGACCGCTGCGATAGAAGTCTCCGCCGATAACGACCAATGGCAAACAGTAACCGAATTTACAAACGGCCATCTCGACTCTACCCGTTCGTTTACTTGCAATGCCAACGGACTCATGGCACGATACGTTCGCTTTATCATTCGTAATACCGTAGGTAGCTATTGGTTACAAGTAGCCGAATTTAAAGCGGATATGTCTGAAAAATACACCCAAACGACCGACCAAAGCGGAGTGCAAATAGCCACCCTCGCCGACAAAGACCTTTCGACCAACTACCAAGCTGGCGAAGCAGGATATATCGAACACCATTTTATCGAAAATATAACGATAGAGTCGATTGAAATTTTCCATAATACAGTATTCGATTCCGGTAGCAAACTCCCGTCAATATATGTCAACAATGGCTCCGAATGGATCGAAAAAGGGTCTTTGGAACCGTTGTGCACAGTCATAGACACCCACGAAATAGATACGGTAACAGCCGTGAAAATAGAGTGGAACAAAGAGAATATTCCCAATCTTTACGAAATACTTCCCGTTGGGACTCCTTATGTAGAAAAACCGGGGAAACCCACCGCCATAAATAACATGAAAAAAGACGGTCTAACCATATATACAAACAATAATCGGCTGATCGTACAATCGGACGATATGATACAAAATATAATTTTATTCGACTTAAACGGAAAAACAATAAACCATTTTAACGTGAATAAATGTATCTTTGAAACAACATTCGGCTCGAATATTCCACAAATATTAATCGTGCAAGTTATGCATACAAACGAGAATTTATCGACCTGTAAAATAATACGATAAAAGCAAAAAGATAGAACAAAAAGATCATCACATATAAACAAAGGACATGAAACGAACAACGCTATGGATAGGTTTGGGATTACTGCTTTTTTCAAGCTGTTCTAACCTCACAGAAACGCAGTTACAATATATCGACTATGTAAACCCGTTCGTAGGAACGGGAGGCCATGGGCACACATTCCCCGGCCCCGTCGTCCCCCACGGAATGATACAGCCCAGCCCCGATACCCGCATATACGGGTGGGATGCTTGCTCGGGGTATCACTATTCCGACAGTACGATAAACGGATTCTCTCATACCCATCTGAGCGGTACGGGCTGCGGAGACTACGGAGACGTTCTGTTAATGCCCACCGTAGGAAAACAAAACTATCGTTACTTGGGATACGGTTGCCAGCAAACCGCCTATGCCTCAACGTTCTCGCACTACAAAGAAGTGGCAAAACCGGGATACTATTCGGTCGAACTCGAACGTTACCACGTGACTGCCGAACTAACGGCTACACCTCGGGCGGCCCTTCACCGTTATCGTTTCCCCGAAAGTAAAGAAGCTGGATTTATCGTCGATTTGGATTATAGTCTGCAAGGACAAGAGAATATCGACATGAGAATAGACTCCCCCAGCGATACCGAAATCGTGGGCTGGAAAAAAACCAAAGGCTGGGCCGAAAACCAATGCATAGGTTTCTACATGAAATTTTCAAAACCTTTCACTTGCCACATCATCGACACAGTCATCGATATCGTGCGCGATGGGAAAGCCTGTAAAATGGAACAGAAAAAAGCCCTGCTCCAATTCCCGACGGCACAAAACGAAGAAGTGCTTGTAAAAGTAGGTATATCGGCCGTAGATATAAAAGGAGCACAGCGGAATGTCGAAACCGAAATTCCATCTTGGGACTTCGACAGTATAATGACCGCTACACAAAATAAGTGGAACGACTACTTGGAAACCATTCAAGTCGAAGGCAATAACGAAACCCAAAAACAGATATTCTACACAGCACTATACCACACGGCTATACACCCCAGCCTTTTTTCCGATGCGGACGGACGCTATCGTGGGCTCGACCAAATGATACATCAAACCAAATCCGGCAAAGAAATATACACGGTTTATTCCCTATGGGATACTTTTCGTGCATTGCATCCGCTATTGACCATCATCAAACCCGATTTAAATGAAAAATTGGTGATGTCTCTTATGCAAAAATACCACGAAGGGGGTATTCTGCCCATGTGGGAATTAGCAGGGAATTACACGGCTACGATGATTGGTTATCATGCTATCCCCGTAATCGTCGACGCATATATGAAGGGATTCGACAAAATCGATGGAAAAGAACTGCTCGAAGCCTGTATCCGCAGCTCGGTATATGATACGACCGGTATTATCGCATCGAGCAGAATGGTCAACGGGTTGGTTCCCATTTCTAAATACTACAAAAATAAAATAGGTTATGTTCCCTACGAAAAAGAAAACGAGTCGGTAGCCAAAGGTTTGGAATACGCCTATAACGATTGGTGCATCGCTCGATTGGCAGAAGAAATTGGCGATACGGCCACTTACGAAAAATACAAGGCACTCTCTAAATCATACATCAATTACTACGACTCGCAAACCGGATTCATGCGTGGCAAAGACTTGAAAGGGAATTGGCACGTTCCATTTAATCCCCGTTACTCCGACCACCGCAATGACGATTATTGCGAAGGGACAGCTTGGCAATGGGCTTGGTTCGTTCCTCACGATATAGAAGGACTTATCACCTTGATGGGAGGTCAGGAAAAATTCATTGGTCGACTCGATTCTCTCTTTATCGCCGAATCAAAGATAGAAGGCCCTCTCGTATCTTCGGATATATCGGGGCTCATCGGACAATACGCGCACGGAAACGAGCCTAGCCATCACATCGTTCACCTTTACAACTACGTGAATCAATCGTGGAAAACCCAACAGTTGATCGATACGATTCTCCATACCCAATACTTCAACAACCCCAACGGATTGTCGGGCAACGAAGATTGCGGTCAAATGTCGGCTTGGTATGTGCTCAATGCGATGGGATTCTATCAAGTATGTCCCGGATCGCCCATATATTCTGTCGGTCGTCCCATCTTCGATAAGGTAACCATAAATCTACCCAACGGGAAAGTATTCGAAATTATCGCCAACAACAATTCCCGAACCAATAAATATATACAGAGCATTCGCCTTGATAATATCTTGCTCGAATCTCCTTTCTTCATGCATAGCGACATTATGAAAGGCGGAAAAATTGTAATGGAAATGGGAAACACCCCGGTCAAACAATAAACGAAATCAGATATTAACATCACATAATCCAAACAGTTATGAAAAATATGAATCGTTATCTCTCACTTGTGGCCTTGATAATCTCCTTAATCTCCTGCCAAAGTGAAGACAACCCAAACCGTTATGAATTAATACCCTATCCCAATGACATGGAACAGATGTCGGGACGCTTTTCTTTCGATGACGACACACAGATTTTTATTTCACCGGAATGTGGAGACGAAGTAAATGAAATCTTGGCTCAGTTTGCAGAGCAATTCGGTAAAACAGCCGGCAAGGACTTAAAAATAGCCGAAAAAGAAGGTAAAAATATGATGGTCGTAAAAATCGACACGACTATGAGCCAAGAAGCTTATCGGCTAAACATAAGCAAAAAGAAAATCGAAATAACCGCAGCTACGCCCAACGGTGTACGCTATGCGCTACAAACCATTAAACAACTCCTTCCGGTAGCTATCTATGGAGAAACCCTCTCCGCAGATGAAAATTGGTCGGTTCCTTGTACCACGATAAACGATGCTCCCCGTTTCGGATATCGGGGAATGCACCTCGACGTTGCCCGTCATTTCTTCACATTGGACGAAGTAAAACGGATTCTCAACGTAATGGCTGTTCACAAACTAAATACATTGCATTGGCATCTCACCGACGATCAAGGCTGGCGCGTAGAAATAAAAAAATATCCACGATTGACCGAAGTGGGCAGTATCCGCAACAAAACCATGATTCGTAAAGAATGGGATAACTACGACACGACCCCCTATGGTGGATTCTATACACAGGACGAATTACGCGATATGGTAAAATACGCCGCCGATTTGGGTATTACCATTATTCCCGAAATAGACCTTCCTGGACACATGATGGCGGCATTGGCCTCTTATCCCGAATTAGGTTGCACGGGTGGCCCGTACGAAGTTTCCGGACAGTGGGGTATCCGTGACGATGTGCTCTGCGTAGGAAAAGAAAAAACATTCGAATTCATTGAAAACGTTTTGCTCGAAATCATAGATATATTTCCCTCGAAATACATACATATCGGAGGTGACGAATGTCCCAAAATTCGATGGGAAAAATGTCCTGCTTGCCAAGCCCGTATCCAAAAATTAGGACTCAAAGACGACGAACATGGTAAAGCCGAACACTATCTGCAAAGTTATACGACCGAACGGATAGAGAAATTCCTCAATGAACACGGACGCGAAATTATCGGATGGGACGAAATGCTCGAAGGCGGACTCACCACCAATGCAACTGTTATGTCATGGCGAGGTGTTGCCGGAGGTGTCGAAGCGGCGAAACAAGGGCATTATGCCATCATGACACCGACTGCACCTCTTTATCTTGACTATTATCAATCACGAGATACACAAAACGAGCCTTTGGCTATCGGCGGTTATAATCCGGTCGATATGGTCTACAATTTCAATCCCATACCCGAAAGTCTTACAGAAGAACAAGCCAAATTCATATTAGGTACACAAGCTAACATCTGGACAGAATATATCACTACTCCCGAACACCTCGAATACATGATACTTCCCAGATTAGCAGCACTGAGCGAAGTACAATGGGATCAAGTCGAAAACAAAAGTTATGACCGGTTCCTCGATAATATAGGCCATATCCTTGCCATCTACGATGTAATGGGACTCAACTATGCCAAACATATACTCGAAGTTAAAGGCGAATACTCGGTAAATGAAACCAAAGGCTGTATAGAAGCGACACTCCGCACACAAGGCAATGCACCCATCTACTATACCCTCGATGGATCCGAACCAACGACAAACAGCACCCGATATACCGAGCCGATAGAAATCCGTACCGAAAATGATTCTTGCACATTGAAAGCCATCGTCGTACGCGAAGGCATCGAAACCCGCACACTCGTGCGCCCCTTCAAATTCAATAAAGCCACAGGACACATGCCCCAACTGAAAGATGCACCCAGTGAAAAATATACTTTCGGAGGAGCCGGTGTACTCACCGATGGCATACATGGAGATTTCAATTACAGCAACGGTTGTTGGCTCGGATTCATCAATACGCCATTAGATGCAACAATCGATTTAGGAAAAACGCAAACGATAAGTCAGGTCAAAATAGGGTCGCTCGTACAATATTCCGAGTACATTTTCCCGCCCACCCAAATAAAAGTCTATGCGACTAATGGAGACAACCCGATGACCGAAATCGGGAAACTCGAAATTCCGGTAACACAAAAACAAGACCAAGACGGAGTGCGGGAATATACCTGCGAATTTCCTGCCGTCCCCGCCTCGAAAATCCGGGTGGTTATCGATACCACTGATAAAATACCGGCATGGCACGGAGCCAAAGGTGAAAAAGGTTGGCTTTTTGTCGATGAAATTTCTGTTAACTAATGATTATTACCGAAACGTATGAATACACATAATATATTCAAATCCGTTCTCTTCTCTACATTGTTACTTATCGGAAACAGTTGTTCTGATCGAAAAGGAATAGATGTTATACCTATGCCTCGATCGGTAGAGTATCACAGCGGAAATTTTACAATTTCACCCGAGACCAAGTTCTATACAAACCTCTCCGCAGAAAGTCGTCAAGCTCTGACCGACTATCTCGAAGGGACATCGCTCGGTTCCGTTCCCTTTGCCGAATCGGCTACCGGAAATAACGGAATAGAATTGAACCTCTGCGATAGTTCCATCGTGACAGGAAATGAAGCCTATCGGATCGAAATCGATAAAAAAGGTATTCGCCTGTCGGCAAGTACCGAGACTGGGATATTCTACGGGCTCCAAACACTTCTGCAACTGTTGAATAACAGCGATAACAAAACTCTTCCCGCTCTGACGATTAACGATTCCCCTCGTTTCCCATACCGGGGATTGCACCTCGATGTTTCGCGCCACTTCTTTGATAAAGAGTTTGTCAAAAAACAATTGGATGCGATGGCCTATTTCAAAATGAATCGGTTGCATTGGCATTTGACCGACGGTGCTGGTTGGAGAATCGAAATAAAGAAATATCCCCGCCTCACCTCTTTCGCAGCGTGGAGGCCATTCGATAAATTAAACGACTGGTGGGTAGGAGGTCGCACTTTCTGTGAGCAAGACGATCCTCGTGCCGTCGGCGGATATTACACACAAGACGACATTCGGGAAGTTGTTGCTTACGCTGCCGAACGTCATATCACCATCATTCCCGAAATCGAAATGCCGGGACACTCCGAAGAAGTATTGGCTACTTACCCAGAGTTATCTTGTTCCGGTAAACCCTATGTCAATGCCGACTTTTGCATAGGAACCGAAAAAACTTTCGAATTCCTCGAAAACGTCTTACTCGAAGTAATCGACCTTTTCCCCTCTGAATACATTCACATCGGAGGTGACGAAGCAAGCAAAAGTAGTTGGAAGACATGCCCCCGTTGTCAGAAGCGCATGGCCGACGAGCACTTAAATTCGGTAGACGAATTGCAAAGTTACATGATACACCGCATTGAAAAGTTCTTAAACGATCACGGTCGTAAAATCATCGGGTGGGACGAAATCATAGAAGGCGGGCTATCTCCTACGGCCACAGTCATGTCATGGCGGGGAGAAGAAGGTGGCATCAAAGCTGTAAAAGCCGGAAACCAAGCCATCATGACACCCGGTAAATACTGCTACCTCGATGCATTTCAAGATGCCCCTAACACTCAACCGATGGCCATTGGCGGGTATCTTACTTTGGAAAAAGTCTACTCTTTCGAACCAGTCCCCGATTCGCTTTCCACGAAAGAAGCCGAGCTTATTCTAGGTGTACAAGGAAATGTATGGACTGAGCACATACCCACACCCGAACACTACGAATACATGATATATCCTCGGATATTGGCACTCGCCGAAATCGGGTGGTCTCCTTCCGAGGTCAAAAAGTGGGACAATTTCCACACCCGAGCCCTTCAAGCGGTAAATATGCTTCGAGAACAGGGTTATAATCCTTTCCCGCTCGAAAAAGAAATAGGCGATAAACCCGAATCATACCAAAAGGTAAACCATCTGGCTATCGGGAAAAAAGTAACCTATGCCAATCTTTATAGCAATCATTACGCAGCTCAGGGAGAGAAAACATTGGTCGATGGTGTCCGGGGTGGTTGGATGTACAACGACGACCGTTGGCAAGGCTTTATCGATTGCGATTTCGATGTAACGATTGATCTCGGTAAAGAAACCGACATCAAACAAGTCTGTGCCGAATTTATACAGCTTAAAGGTCCCTACGTATGGTTACCCAAACAAGTTATCATATCGAGCTCCGTCGATGGAGAACATTACGATACCCTCGCGACTGTCGACAATGACATTTCACCCGACATCGAAACGCTTCAATTCAAAGAATTCGGTTGGGAAGGTAATGCAAAAGCTCGCTATATCCGCTACAAGGCATTATCGAACGGCATTGCCGGAGGGTGGCTATTCACCGATGAAATCAGAATCAAATAATCGATATCCCATTTATAGAACAGAAAAAGACAAAATCTGGGAAAATGAAGAAGGTTAGTAAAGAAAAATCGATAAATCCTATTGCATGGGTCCCCACGGCATATTTTGCCATGGGGCTTCCTTTTATAGCGGTAAATCTCGTTTCTACGTTCATGTTCAAGGACTTAGGAATATCCGATACCCAAATTGCCTTTTGGACATCTGTCATCATGCTACCGTGGACATTAAAGTTCCTTTGGAGTCCTTTTTTAGAAATGTATCGTACGAAAAAATTTTTCGTTATCGTCACCCAGTTACTGAGTGGATTATTATTCGGTATAGTAGCTCTCTCATTGAACTTCGACTATTTTTTCGCTATCAGTATCTCCACGATGGCCGTCATCGCTTTGAGTGGAGCCACGCACGACATAGCTTGTGACGGCGTCTATATGGCCGAACTATCGCCCGAAGATCAGGCAAAATACATCGGCGTACAAGGAGCTTTCTACAACATTGCAAAATTAGTAGCCAACGGTGGATTGGTAGCAGCGGCGGGAATGCTAGCTGAACATTTCGGCGCATCCGAAGGCGCCTCTATTCAAGCGAATATGCCCGCCTATAAAGAAGCGTGGATGATTATTTTTATCATCATTTCGGCACTGTTGTTGCTATTGGGGCTATACCACTCAAAAGTACTTCCTTCCACACAAGTACCGAACCAAGAAAAGCGTTCAAGTGCCGATGTGGCGAAAGAGCTATGGGAGGTCATTAAAAACTTCTTTACCAAGAAACACATCTTTTACTATATCTGTTTCATCATACTCTACCGCTTTGCCGAAGGATTTATCATGAAAATCGCTCCGCTATTTCTGCGTTCTTCGCGCGATATCGGCGGATTGGGACTTTCGCTTACCGAAATCGGCACATTGAATGGAGTGTTCGGTTCAGCAGCGTTTGTTTTAGGATCATTGTTGGCAGGAGTTTATGTTTCACGTCGAGGATTGAAGAAAACGCTTTTCACCCTCTGTTGCGTATTCAACTTTCCATTCGTAGCCTACACATTATTAGCCATATTCCAGCCCGAAAATCTCTATCTGATAGGAACTGGTATCGTTATCGAATATTTTGGTTATGGATTCGGATTCGTGGGTCTCACACTCTTCATGATGCAACAGATAGCGCCGGGCAAACACCAAATGTCACACTACGCTTTCGCTTCGGGTATTATGAACCTCGGTGTCATGCTTCCGGGTATGATGAGTGGATTTTTCAGTGATTGGCTAGGCTATGAAAGATTCTTCATCTATGTATTGTTGGCTACAATACCGTCGTTACTAATCACCTACTTCATTCCGTTCACCTACGATGATTCGAAGAAAGAAAGTAATCGATGACAAAAAACAGATCTACGTTCAATCGCGATTAAATATTAAACACATATACATTAAAAAAGAAAAAACGATATGACAAAAAAAATGGTTATGCCCTGGGAAGACCGTCCGGCAGGATGTGCGGACGTCATGTGGCGTTATTCGAAAAATCCGGTAATCGACCGCTACCATATCCCCTCTTCCAACAGCATCTTCAACAGTGCCGTAGTACCTTTTGAAGACGGGTTCGCCGGAGTGTTCCGTTGCGATAACAAAGCCGTGCAAATGAATATCTTTGCAGGATTCAGCAAAGACGGTATTCACTGGGACATCGAACATGAGCCCATTAAATTCAAAGCAGGAAATACCGATATGATAGAGTCTGAATACAAGTATGATCCCCGTGTCACTTGGATCGAAGACCGTTACTGGATCACATGGTGTAACGGTTACTACGGTCCGACCATCGGTGTAGGCTACACATTCGATTTCAAAGAGTTTTTCCAATGTGAAAACGCCCTTCTGCCTTTTAATCGCAATGGAGTACTGTTCCCACAAAAGATCAATGGGAAATATGCCTTATTGAGCCGACCGAGTGACAGCGGACACACTCCGTTCGGCGATATTTATATCAGTTACAGCCCCGACATGAAATTTTGGGGCGAACATCGGCACGTACTCTCTCCCACACCTTTCCCCGTGAGCGCTTGGCAATGTACCAAAATAGGTGCTGGCCCTATCCCTATCCTCACCGACGAAGGCTGGCTCATGTTCTACCACGGTGTCATTACCACTTGTAACGGATTCCGTTACTCTATGGGAGCGGCAATTCTCGATCGTGAAGACCCCTCCAAAGTGCTTTATCGTACACAACCCTATCTCCTTGCTCCGGCAATGCCCTATGAGATGCAAGGCGACGTACCCAACGTTATATTCCCTTGTGCAGCCCTTCACGACGAAGATCGAGTAGTGGTCTATTACGGTGCGGCCGACACGGTTGTGGGAATGGCATTCGGATATATTTCGGAAATCATCGAATTTACCAAAAAGAACTCAACAATCTGATTTTTTATGAACATTCGCAATCTCATCGTTGCGGGAATCATAATGACAGTCT
>ERZ779725.871-NODE-871-length-18277-cov-2.249863_pt1 | contig 18277 bp, 16 predicted proteins | sample MGYA00511890_ERZ779725 | MGnify/ENA primary metagenome ERZ779725 (study PRJEB29588, sample SAMEA2148549) | human gut metagenome | biome: human gut; feature: human-associated habitat; material: faeces | place: Denmark | collected 2008/2010 ...
ATGTTTCGTTTATATCCTTATCGCTTATTATTCCTGTTATGCGTACACTTCTTAAGGATAGCGGGCGTGCGGTTTGCCTTATTAAACCGCAGTTTGAAGCAGGACGCGATAAAATCGGCAAAAACGGCGTTGTGCGTGACAAAAAAACACATATTGAGGTTCTGACGAATGCACTCGAACATGTGCGGAGCAACGGCTTCAGCGTTCGCGGAATTGAGTTTTCACCAATCACAGGACCGAAAGGCAATATCGAATTTCTCTTGTATCTCGGCCATGAGGAGGATGCGGCCGAATGCGGCATGGGCGAAACAGAGCTTGCGGAAGCGGTTGAAAAAACGGTAAGCGATGCGCATACGACTCTTAAATAACTTTGCATAAGCTTGACGGTGCGGCGGAGGATAAAAAATGAATCACAGAATTTTTTTCTATGTAAATGTTACAAAAACAGGTTCTGACGGTGTTCTGCGGAAGGCGACTGAAATTGCTGCACGCAGCGGGTATCAGTGCAAAGTATATGAAGATGCATCGTGCATGTTTGCCGACTGCATTGAAGAAGATGAGGATGAACCCGCCTGTATAGTTACAATAGGCGGTGACGGAACGACCCTCCGCGCCGTGTCCCATGCGGTGAATCAGGGGATCGAAATCATTACTCCGATTCTTGGAATCAACCTTGGCAAAATTGGGTTTTTCAGTGAAACCAGCATCGAGGGCTTTGAAGAGACCTTGAAGCAGTTTTCGGAGGGAGACTATACAATAGAAACGGACAGAATGCTCAAGGCAAGTTTTAAGGATGGCAGAGAGTTCTTTGCATTAAATGATTTTCTTGCATATAAAAGCGGATTTTCGTCCGTATCGCATATTGAACTCGGAGTTGACGGCGCGGATGTCGGAATGATACACGGGGATGGCATAATTGTTTCCTCACGCCTCGGCTCAACCGGCTATTCAATTTCTGCCGGAGGTCCCGTGGTTGCGCCGAATCTTGATGTGATCCTCGTAACCCCTGTTTGTCCGCATTCACTGACTGTCCGTCCGATTGCAGCTGCTTTTGACTCCGTAATTGAAATCAATGCGAAAAGCGACTGTGTTATGTATGCAGACGGAATCAGCACTGTTCAGGTTCCGGCGGGCACGGGGTTCACCGTGTCAGGATGCAATAAACAAGTTGGATTCATCAGAACAAAAAAGAGAAATGTTTTTCGCCTCATCAGAGAGAGGCTGAATTGAACCGGCTCGGGAGGAAGGCAATATGCTGGAACGGTTGATAATTCGAAATATTGCGCTTATTGAGCATCTTGACTTTGAGCTCGGTGCGGGACTGAACGTCTTAACAGGTGAGACCGGTGCGGGAAAGTCGATTATTGTTGACAGTGTTAACCTTATTCTCGGTGAAAGAGCAAATCGCGAGCTGATTTCATCGGGCAGCCCAAAGGCAAGAGTGGAAGCTTTCTTCAACATTAACGGGCAGGATGGAGTAAAAAAACAACTTGACGCGCTCGGCATTGAATATGAAGACGATACGCTTGTTGTGATGCGTGAGATAACCGCTTCGGGAAAAAGCACTTGCAGACTAAACGGCGAAATAGTTCCGCTTGCAACACTGAAAACCGTGACGGATACGCTTGTTGATGTTCACGGCCAGCACGAGCATCAGTCTCTTCTTTCACAAAAGAAACATATGGGAATGCTTGATAATTATGCGGGTTTGGCGGTTGCGGAGCTCAAAGAAAAAACGGAGAATCTTTATCGACGGCATTCTGAGGTCGTACACAAGTTGAATTCGGGCTTCCTGTCAGAGGCGGAGCGTGAAAGAAGAATCGATATTCTTTCCTATCAAATAAACGAAATAGATGCAGCTGCGTTAACTGTCGGAGAGAAAGCAACGATTCGAGAGGAACTGAACATGCTTTCCAATGCCGAAAAGATTAATTCAGCTCTTGAAAACAGCGGAGAAAACATATCGGGCGACGGCGGCGCATTGGAAAAACTTGGATCTGCCGTGAATTCGCTTGCTCAGATTGCGGAAATATCTTCAAAATACGCTGAACTATATGAACTTTTGAACAATACCTATTATGAACTTGAGGATGGAGCATATCAGCTCCGCGAATTACGGCTGGGATATGAGTATTCTCCGGAACGGCTTGACGAACTGGAGACAAGGCTCGATCTTATCAACTCATTAAAGAGGAAATACGGAAAAACTATTGAAGATATCCTCAAATACCGCAGCGAAGCTTCAGCCGAGCTGGACGAGCTCACCGGTTCACAGGAACTGAGGGATAAGCTGACTGCGGAGCGGAACAGGCTTGCAGCGGATTACTGCAAAACAGCAGCGAAACTGACTGAAAAACGCAAAGAAGCCGCTGAAGATCTGTGCCGAAGAATAACCGAACAGCTGCAGGAACTTGGAATGGCAAAGGCTGCGTTCGGCATTGTATTCCTGCCGGAAGACGGAAAACTCCACGCAAACGGCAATGATGATGTTGAATTCATGCTGTCTGCAAACAAAGGAGAACCGCTTAAGCCTCTTTCAAAGGTGGCTTCCGGCGGCGAACTTTCCCGCGTGATGCTGGCGATCAAAACTGTTTGTGCCGGTGTGGACGGAACGCCTACACTGATATTCGATGAAGTTGATACGGGCATAAGCGGAAGAACGGCCGTGATTGTCGGCGAACGGCTGTACAGCGTTGCGCGTTCAAGGCAGGTGCTTTCAATCACTCATCTTCCGCAAATCGCGGCTTTTGCCGATTGCCATTTGTTTGTCGAAAAGCATTCCGACAGTGAAAAAACGAAAACATCGCTCCGTGAATTGAACAATGCGGAACGCAGCGCAGAACTTGCACGAATTATGGGTGCATCGGCGGCGGATGAATCCGCACAGAAGTACGCAAGCGAACTTATCGAATCTGCCAACAGGTTCAAGTTGTCAAAAGTCCATGAACTTGACTGATGACACCGTCAATTTATTTTAAGACAAAAACCGACATGAAGATATCATGTCGGCTTTTGTGAACAAAGCCTCATTTATGCGGCACATATTGTTCCGAAGCCTGCACCAAGCGCACGGTTCTCTGCGAATAATCGACAACCAACATACAAACAATAACCCTGCTGATGTTCGGCAAATGATAAATTGGGGTGTTGTACGTATGGGTAAGGAAAGAAGGCATTGTTCTATAATTAAAGGAACAGAGATATCGAGAAAAAAAGAATGTTTAGATAATATCATGGTGAAGAACTGCTGCGCACACAGAACAGGCGAAAATAATTCCGTGCGCAGCAATACGGATATAGGGCCGCGGGGGAATATCGGCATTAAAATTTTCGGCATCATACTTTCTGCGCTGGTTGTTTTTTTTAACTATTCTCCGCGTATGCGTGCGGTGAGGGCTCTGCCGAAGGCTGTTTTCATAAACAGCGTAAGCACATTGAATGATGCTGAAAAAGGGGAAGCTCAATGCTTGGATTATTTAAAAAGCACTCTTTCAATATTTGAATCGGAATCAACGGCGCATGGGCAGGAAGGCGCACTGAATGTCACGGAATCGGGGGACGAAACGCTCGGAGCAAAACGGATCTCGGTGCGTTTGTTTAATCTGTTCGAACTCGCAAACGTGCCGATATATAACCAAGAACGTGCAATGCTGTATCCCGGCGGACGTGCTGTCGGGATATCGATTAATCTTCGGGGACTGCTTATTGTCGGCAGCGGTTCGTTCCGAAACAGAGACGGTCGGGAATGCTGCCCGGCAAAACGGGCGGGATTTCGTGCAGGTGACGTTATTTTAAGCATTAACGGCACTGCGGTGTCAACAAGCGAAGAGATGCAGCTTGCATTGAACGCAAATCCGGACAGTGCACAAATAGTTTTTGAACGAAACAACCGACGGCAGACATTAACCGTAAAACCCGAAATGGGTACAGACGGCAAGGCGAAAATCGGCGCATGGGTGCGCGACAGCACGGTCGGCATCGGAACGCTGTCGTTTGTTACGGAAAAAGAAAAAGCTTCTGCTGCACTCGGCCATGCGGTTTTGGATGCGGATACCGGCAGTTTGCTGAATGTCAGGAAAGGTGAAATGGTCGAAGCGGATGTTCTCGGAGTTACAAAGGGTTCGAGCGGTTTTCCGGGCGAGCTGCGCGGGGCATTCGGTGCGAAAAGCCTGCGCATAGGAAGCATTGATGTTAATACGGAACTCGGGATTTTCGGCATTGCGGATTCTGCGGATTATACATGCGAAGCGGGAGAGACCTTGCCGATAGCTTTTCCGAACGAAGTGCATAAGGGAGAAGCTTATATTATAACTCAGATTGACGGTGAGAAACCTCAGCCGTACAGCTGCAAAATTATAAAAAATGCAGCGCAATCCGTTCCGAGTCAGAAAGGGCTTGTTATTGAAATAACCGATGAGCGACTGCTTAACAAAACAGGTGGGATCGTGCAGGGGATGAGCGGAAGCCCGATCGTCCAAGACGGCAGGATTGCGGCCGTTGTAACCCATGTTTTTGTTAATGAACCTAACAGAGGTTACGGTGTTTATGCGTTTTGGATGTATTCTGTAGCCTGCGGTGAGAATTAACAGCGAGCTTTAAACAGAAAAAACACAAATATATTGCCTGAAACTGTCCGAATTGTATTGACAATACATACATGAAGGCGTATAATCCCAAAAATATCAGAAAAGGAGATAAAGCGATGCAAAAGCGCAGCAAAAAGCAGCAGAATACTCTCATCAATTCCGTGCTTAAAGCAGTCGTCGGAATGTTTTTTGCCGTACCCGAACTTTTGCACAGTCAAGCATCGCCTCTTCAATATCGCTGTAAAGCTCACTGAGCAGCGGTTAACCTTATAAGGATGAATTCAAGCGGTGCAGATGATAAGCTGTACCGCTTGTTTGCATATATAACGTATCAGCAGCAAAGGAGAATTCAAAAAATGCTTACGCACAAAGGAACAAAAGAACTGACAACAAAACGCTTAAAACTTCGCAGATTCACCGTTGATGATGCGCAGGATATGTTCAACAATTGGGCAAATGATGCAGAGGTAACGAAATTCATGCGCTGGCCTCCGCATGCAACACTCGATGTAACCCGCGAGCTTCTCAGCAAATGGGTTCAGGAGTACGAAAAACCCGATTATTACAGCTGGGCCATTGAATACAACGGCAGACTAATCGGGAGCATCGGCGCACCAAGCATAAAGGAGCGCGATGAACGCACTGGAATCGGTTATTGCATTGCACGGGATTGCTGGAACAAAGGCATAACAACCGAAGCGCTTGAAGCGGTTTGCAACTATCTTTTTGATGAGGTTGGATTCAACAGGCTTGAAATCTGTCATGCAGTCGAAAACCCTGCTTCAGGAAAAGTGGCGCAGAAATGCGGCTTTATACCCGAAGGAATAATGCGGGAGAGATTTCGCTCGCCTAAGGGGGTTTTCTATGATCTTGTAATGCTCGGGCGTTTAAAAAGCGACAGAAACTGAGCTGATGCGGCGAATCACACTTTGTTGTGAGTTATTGACTGCCCGTAAAACAAAAAGCCGACTCCCGTGATCAAACTCGGAAGTCGGCTTGAACTGTATCCAAGGTTCTATGACTGTTCATGGTTATTTGCATGAATAAGCTTTGAGACCTTTTTCTTTATTCGCGTCAACGCATTGTCAACTGTTTTTGTGCTTCTGCCAATGTTTTCGGCGATCTGCGCATAGCTTTTTCCGGAGATATAAAGCCGTAAAACACTCAACTCAAGTTCCGTAAGCTCTGCTTTGAGCCCGTGCAGGATGTGAAGTTCCGCCTCGCGGTCAATGGCAAGCTCCTCCGGGTCGATTGTGGCAGCAAGCAGGATCGAGTCGCCGAGACAGCGCGCCTCGTCATCGGGATTATCGAAAAAAACCGGCTTGTCGAGCGAAATATAGCTGTTCAGCGGAAAGTGCTTTTTGCGTGTTGCGCGTTTTATTGCAGCAATAATGTTGTTGCCTATACAAACCTCTGCATAGGTTCGGAAGCTTGTATGCTTTTCGCAGTCATAATCACGAATCGCGCTGAACAGACCGATTGAACCTTCCTGAACAAGATCGGAATGATCCGCACCGATAAGAAAATAGGGACGCGCCTTTATACGCACAAGAGGCATAAAACGAACAACAAGTGTATGCTCGGCATCATTGCTGCCGTTCTGGGCAAGTCGAGCCAATGCCTCATCGTTCAGGCTGTCAAGATTCTCAATATCGGCGGAAACTCCGTCGCTCGGGAGAGTTTTCATTTTTAATTCACGCTGTCCTGTCTGTTCTTTTCAAACATGATGATAGCTGCCGCAACCGATGCATTAAGAGAATCAATCTTGCCTTTTATCGGTACGGAAACAAGGAAATCACATTTTTCCTTTACAAGTTTGCTGAGCCCGCTGCCTTCACTGCCGATAACGAGTGCAAAGCCGCCCTTCATGTCCGCTTCATACATACTGTTGCCCGCCATGTCCGCGCCGGCAATCCAAAGGCCTTCCTTTTTCAGTGTTTCAATTGCAGAAACAAGGTTCACAACACGGGCGATTCGCATGTGTTCCGCCGCTCCGGCAGAGGTCTTTACAACCGTTGCCGTTACAGGTGCACTGCGACGCTTTGTTATAACAACTCCGTGTGCGCCGGCGCACTCCGCACTGCGGATGATTGAGCCGAGATTATGCGGATCTTCAACGCCGTCGAGAAGAATAACAAAGGGTTTTTCATCGCGAACGCGGGCATAGTCAAGTATATCCTCGAGTTCGGCATATTCAACACCCGGGATTTCTGCAACGATGCCCTGATGGTTTCCGGGTTTGCCGTTATGGCCGAACGGCATGCAGATTTCGTCCAGCTTGGAACGATCCACTTCTCGAATAACAAGATTTTCGTCACGGGCAAGACCGATTATTTCACCCAAAGAACCATCGTGTTCCTTTGTTACAAGGATACGGTCGATGCTTCGACCGCTTTTGATTGCTTCCTTGACTGGATTCCTGCCCATGATTATGCTGGGCAGATCACGCTCCTGCTCGTCATTTTCAACGATTTCGGGAGAAGAAAATGCATTGAATTCAACATCAAATACGTCATCTTCAAAGAAATCTGACTCGAAAGGTTTCCTGTCGCCGTCGAAGCGAGGCTTCCTGTCATCATTGAAGCGAGGCTTCCTGTCGTCATTGAAGCGAGGTTTCCTGTCATCGTCAAAGCGAGGTTTTCTGTCGCCGTCAAAACGGGGTTTTCTGTCGCCGTCGAAGCGGGGTTTTCTGTCGCTGTCAAAGCGAGGCTTCCTATCATCATTGAAGCGAGGTTTCCTGTCACCGTCAAAGCGAGGTTTTCTGTCACCGTCAAAACGAGGTTTTCTGTCGTCGTTAAAGCGAGGCTTCCTGTCGCCGTCGAAGCGGGGTTTTCTGTCGTCGTTAAAGCGCGGCTTTCTGTCGTCGTCGAAGCGGGGCTTCCTGTCACCGTCAAAACGGGGTTTTCTGTCGTCGTTAAAGCGCGGTTTCCTGTCGCTGTCAAAGCGAGGTTTCCTGTCACCGTCAAAGCGGGGTTTCCTGTCGCTGTCAAAGCGGGGCTTCCTGTCATCATTGAAGCGGGGCTTCCTGTCGTCCGAATAACGGAAACCATCGCTGTTCTTTCGATTGGGACGCTTGTAATCATCGCTGCGCCTGCCGCCGCGATCGTTGTAATTTGCCATCTTTTTCTCCTGTTAATTAATCTTCTTCTATTTCTCTGCCTGTTCTGCAATCTCAGCTGTATCGTGCAGCGCAATGCGCATAAGCTGCGAAAGCCGCTCATCTTTGCCGGACAGATAGAGGTATCCGACAAGAGCTTCCATTCCTGTTGCAATCCTGTAGTCAATGATCGCTGCATTTTTCGGCACAGACCCCATATGCGCATTCCTGCCGCGCCGAAAAACTGCGGATTCATCATCCGTTAACAGCGCCTCGATACGGCGAAATGCTGCGGCCTGTGCCTTGGCACAAACGCGTTTTGCTGCGCCTATGTGCAGCCCGTGTGCCGTAAGCGTTGTTGAATCAACTAATTCCGTGCGCACAAAAAGGTCATATATCGTGTCGCCGATATATGCAAGCACAAGCGGTCCCAATTGCTTTGGATCCTTCGGATACTTTGGATCCTTTGCTCCGGTGCATTTCGTCGCTTGACGTACCCCGGAAATCAGATCGGTGTTGTTGTCACAATTCGCATAATTCATCACAATACATTATAACGCCGAATTTGAAAAATTCAATAGGCTTTGGAAAATATTTTTGATGATTGTGTTCCGACCGTTCGTGCGGGCACAGTCACGGTTTTTTGCTCTAAACAGAAAGCGGACAGGCCGCAAAGACAGTGCTTACGGCCTATCCGTTTTTAAATCGGGGCAAACTGATGCAGCAGCAATTCAATCTGTGCGGAGATTAACGCTCCCGCAGTTTTTGCAGCAATTGGGGAAAAGGCGAAAGTGAACGCCGCAGAATTCCGTGCATTTGAGCGATCGCAATGCCGTAATTTGTAATGCTGACACCTGCTTTTTCAGCTTTTTCAAGTCTTGAATGAACCTCACGCTCATTAAGCATACATGCGCCGCAGTGAACAACCAAGGCATATTTACGAAGCTCATCAAGGTTCGGAAAGTCTCCGCCGGAGGTGAAATCAAAGAACAACTCCTTTTTTGCATACTCTTTTATCCATCCCGGCATTTTAACCGTTCCGATATCGTTGCACTGCCTGTGATGAGTGCAGCCCTCTGAAATCAGCACCCTGTCGCCGTCTGCGAGCATGTTGAGTTTTGCTGCGCCTGCCGTGAAAGGTTCAAGCTCACCTTTATAACGGGCAAACAGGATTGAGAACGACGTCAGCAATATGTCTTCGGGAACGATTTTGCTGACCTTTCCGAACGCTTGAGAATCGGTGATAACAAGTTTAGGCTTGCGTGCGATTGCGGCGAGAGCAGCTTCAAGCTCCGTGTCCTTAACAACAATGTTGACAGCGGCTGCATCAAGTATGCTGCGTATCATCTGCTGCTGCGGGAGAATAAGTCGTCCCTTCGGCGCAGATTCATCAATCGGCGTTACGAGAACAACAATGTCATTCGGAGATACCAAGTCTCCGATGAGCATTCTTTCGTGTTTGGCGGAAGGCAGAAGTGACCCGAGTCGATTTTTTAACTCGTCAATTCCAAACCCTGTTTTTGCGCTTACGTAAAGGCTGTTACTTTTGCCCTTCGGAATCGCGCTCAAAAGGTCACACTTGTTGAAGGCAATGACGAACGGAATTTTCTTATCGGCAAAAATGCGCATAAGCCTGCCTTCGTGTTCGCCAAGACCCGCAGCGGCATCCGCAACAAGGACGGCAATATCAGTTTTTTGCAGCATTTTTTCAGCACGCTCAACACGCATTGAGCCAAGCTCACCTTCATCATCAATGCCGGGCGTGTCAATGATGACAACGGGACCTATCGGAAGCAGCTCCATTGTTTTTAGAACAGGATCGGTTGTAGTCCCTTTTATATCGGAAACAAGTGCAAGATTCTGTCCCGTGACAGCATTCACAAGGCTGGATTTTCCCGCATTGCGCAACCCGAAAAAGCCGATATGCACCCGTTCGGCGGCGGGCTTATCGTTTAAACTCATTTTCCCCTCCGAATATATCTTGACAGTTTTAAAATCAGAACCTGAAATCACGCCTGTTGGATGAACGAATGTCTGCAACATGCTGCCTTGTAAGTTCGCGGACCTTCTCGTTGGGAATCTTTTCAATTTCACGTGAAATCATTTCGTATCCAATGTTTCGCGTTTCGTCTGAAGCATAGTCAACAAGGAACTCTGTCAGTGTCATGAGTGCATTGGGGTGACAGCAATTCAGAATCTGTCCGTTTTTGCACAAACTCATGAACCTGTCGCCTGTGCGACCTTCGCGATAACATGCCGTGCAGAATGACGGGATGTGATCCAGTTCCATAAGCCAGCGGACAACCTCATCAAGCGTACGCTGATCTGAAACATCGAACTGCTCGGAGTCATGCGGACGCTCTTTTTCCGTGTATCCGCCGACGGAAGTGCGTGATGCACCGCTGATCTGCGAAATGCCGTAATCAAGCACCTTGCCGCGTATCGTCTCGCTTTCACGTGTGGATATTATCATGCCGGTATACGGCACGGCGATGCGGATGCATGCAATAATCTTTGCAAAGAGTTCATCGGAAAGGCTGTTGTCAAAAACATTAGGATCGATATCATCCGCATGTTTGATTCGCGGAACGCTGATTGTGTGCGGCCCGACGCCGTGAACCGCTTCAAGATGCTCGGCATGCATCAGCAGCCCTGCAAATTCATATTGATAACCCTCCAATCCAAACAAAACACCGAGTCCGACGTCATCAATGCCGCCTTCCATTGCTCTGTCCATTGCCTCGGTATGGTAATCGTAGTCATGCTTCGGTCCCGTTGGATGAAGCTCAAGATAGCTCTTTTTATTGTATGTTTCCTGAAACAGGATGTATGTTCCGATGCCGGCATCCTTAAGTTTCCGATAGTTTTCAACCGTGGTTGCGGCAATGTTCACGTTCACCCTGCGAATATCTCCGTTTTTGTGGTGAACGGAATAGATAGTTTTTATGCATTCGAGTATGTACTCTATCGGGTTGTGAACAGGATCTTCGCCTGCTTCGATCGCAAGGCGTTTATGCCCCATATCCTGCAAAGCGATTACTTCCTGACGTACTTGTTCCTGCGTCAGCTTAATGCGGGCGATATGTTTGTTTTTGAGGTGATACGGACAGTATACGCAGCCGTTCACGCAGTAATTTGAAAGATAAAGCGGAGCGAACATTACGATTCTGTTTCCGTAAAAAGCAAGCTTTATGTCGTTTGCAAGCTTGTACATGCGTTCGGTAACTTCGGGAATATCGCATGCAAGCAGAACGGAGGCTTCTCTGTGAGTGAGTCCCGCACAGGTTACGCCGTTTCCGCTGCGCTTCGGTGCGGCCTTTTCGAGCAGACTGTTGATTAGCTCGATATTGTGCTTATTTGCTTCCGCATAAGCAATGGTTTCGCGGATTTCCTCATCGTTGATGAACTCCTCCGCACGGAGGGATTTGGGATCAAAAATAGCCATATTACTCCTTTCTTGTCGGTCGGATTGCTCTTTCCGTCAGATAAAATTATCGTAACAATGTTGTTGTCGGGAGATCTTCCCGGCAAGTGCCGCCACACACTCGCTTAATGTTGAAACAAACTTCGCAAGCATCAGCAAGCTGCGGCGGTGCATCTTCATTTTTTATTCAAAAAGCTTCAGATTATTCAGCGCTTGATATCTCCCCGTGAAGTGACGGTTTGAAAGCCGATCACGTTCAACCTGCCGTTCAGGCATTTAAGGCACTGTGCAGATTCATCACCTGTGCATATTTTGTTGTCATAAAGCGAATATTTCTTTCGCACGGCAATGGGGGACAGGTTCGGCATCACGACATTGGCTCCGGCAAGAATGCCTTTTTCACGTCCGTTCGGGTCGATCGTGCCGAGTGCTGTGGTGGAGGGCAAAAGAATATTCGGCTTTATGAGCCTTATCAGTGAGAGAAGAAAACAGGTCTGCTCAACACTTCCTGCCGGGAATTTTGCAAACGGCGTGTCTTTATGCGGAATAAACGGGCCGATGCCGCACATATCCGGGGAGAATTCTTCAATGAATTTCAAATCTTTTGCAAGCGCTGCCGTTGTTTGCATCGGTGAACCGACCATGAACCCGCAGCCCACCTGAAAACCGATTTCCTTAAGATCTTTCAAACAGCGCATTCGATTTTCAAAGGACATTTCCAAAGGGTGCAGCTTTCGATAATGCACGGAATCGGCCGTTTCATGCCTCAAAAGGTAGCGATCTGCGCCGGATTCAAACATTTTCAGATAATCACTGCGAGGATATTCGCCGAGCGACAGCGTTATTGCACAATCCGGAAAACAGCTGCGTATTTTTTTTACTGTGCGGCAGATTTTTCCGACAGGAAGCATGCCTTCACCGCCCTGAAGCACAAAAGTACGAAAGCCAAGCGCATAACCCTCCCGACAACAGTCAAGGATCTGCTCTTCCGTTAAAACATAGCGTTCCGCATTGACGTTTGATTTTCGAATTCCACAATACAGACAGTCATTTTTGCAGCAGCTGCCGACTTCGATAAGTCCGCGAATGAAAACATCCGTTCCGTAAATTTGCTTTCGGAAAAAATCAGCTTTTTTTGCTGCATAAGCTGCCGTTTCGCTGTTTTGTGCAGAAATAAGCTGTTCATATTCTTCAAGTTCGAGCGTGTGTACGGCTGCAAGTCTGTCAACGAGACTTTTTGCGTATTCAATGCCGGTGTTTTTTTCAGCTTCCAACTTTTTTCTCCCTTCGAATCGGAATCAAATACCAAAATATAGGCAAAATCAGCTAATCACTGATTACGTTTGAATATGCTGTTTTGACGCTTATTCCGGCAATATTGCCGAGCCTGCCTGCAAGTGCCGAAATAACATCCTGCGGCGCATCAATTGCAACAGAAAGGATATTAACATGCCGCGCCCTGTACGGCAGCCCCATTCGCCCGATAATGTATTCTCCGAATTCGTGCAGAACGGCATTCAGTTTTTCAACCGAATCCGCCTTATCAACGATGATTGCCATCACAGCCACTCTTGTTTGCACGGATTTGACGTCCTCCTAATTTTAATGTTTGAACCTGCGTTTGCTGTAGGCGGTTCAATCGTTAACGAAAACGATTTGTGCAAATAAAAACGCCGTACCCGCAGGAAATGGGTACAGCTGAAAACGCCCGGCATACACACCCGCTGTGAATTCATAAAATGCTGCGGAGTGCTATAATAGCGGGAATCGGTATCAACTTGTGACCCCTTTCCGTTGGAACGAAGCAGGTTTCGTTCCTGTTGTCAGGTTTCACCTGCATTATAACCGAATCGGTGAAAGATAGCAAGCCCTGTCACTGAATGATTTCGGAATATTTTTTAAACAGAGTCATGTATTATATTTCAACTGTATTCATTCAGAGTGACAGAACAGCCGAGTTCGGCGGGCTTGACTGCTCATGCGAAAACGAATATAATAAACTATGCCGCAGTTGTGCAGAAAGTTTTTGCGGCAGTATTTTGCAGTTGATGGCAGCAGGGGAAGGTTATGGCAGAAAAAAACAAGCCTTGGGACATATTTAAAAACGGTGCAGACGGTTCAGCCTCACACTTAAAACGGTCGGGCGGAATACTCATGCCCGTATTCTCACTGCCGTCGCCGCACGGTATCGGAACATTTGGAGCGGCGGCATACAAGTTTGCAGATTTTCTTGCAGCTTCGGGACAAAGCTATTGGCAGGTTCTGCCGCTTAATCCGACGGGCTTCGGAGATTCTCCCTATCAATGCTTCTCTTCCGCTGCGGGCAATCCGTATTTTATTGACCTTGACATGTTGGTTGATGACGGACTGTTGACCGCTGATGAAGTGCAAAAAAGTGATTTCGGCGGTGAACTGCGCCGCATTGACTATGGCAAACTCTTCTCTTTACGTCTTCCGCTGCTGCGGCTTGCGGCAGAGCGAAATATACGCCGCAATGCAGCGGAGGTTGAGCAGTTTTCACGCTGCTGCTCAACGCAGATTTATGATTACGCCGTCTTCACTGCATTGAAAGCATATTTCGGCATGAAACCATGGACGGAGTGGAATGCAGGCAAAGCAATGCCGAAACAGCTTGTTCCCGCCGAGCTTGTCGAATCACAAGCCGATGAAATTCGCTTGCAATTATCGATTCAGCAGCTTTTCTTTAAGCAATGGAACCGGCTGAAAAACTATGTGAATCAACTCGGTATAGGAATTATCGGAGATGTTCCGATTTATGTTGCGCTTGATTCTACGGACTGCTGGGCAAACAGCAGACATTTTATGTTGGATGAATCATTCGTGCCGACTGATGTTGCGGGGGTACCCCCGGATTACTTCAGTCCCACCGGGCAGCTTTGGGGCAATCCTCTTTACAATTGGGAAATTCATGCTTCCGAAAACTATGCATGGTGGGCGGAACGTTTGCAATGCGCACAAAAGCTTTACGATGTTGTCCGTATTGATCATTTTCGCGGGTTTGAAAGCTTTTGGGCCGTTCCGTTCGGTGAAACCACGGCGGAAAACGGCAGGTGGCTCCCCGCGCCCGGAATGGACTTTGTCAATGCAGTAAAGAAAAGGCTGCCGGGATTATCGTTCATTGCGGAAGATCTCGGTTTCCTGACACCGGAGGTACATGAGCTTGTTAAAAACTCGGGCTTCCCCGGCATGAGCATTCTTCAGTTCGGGTTCAACCCCGATGCAAACAGCGATTACCTGCCGCACAGAGTGGCAGAAAACAGGGTATACTATACCGGTACGCACGACAATGCACCGATTATGCAATGGTTCGCAGAGGCCTCGGAGCCCGAACGCAGATTTGCAGAACAGTATCTTGCGCTGAATGCCGCCGAGGGCATCAACTGGGGTATGATTCGCGGAGGCATGTGTTCGCCTGCCGGAATCTTTATCGCGCAAATGCAGGATGTTCTCGGGCTTTCGGCGGAAGGGAGGGTCAACACTCCGGGCGTTGCTTCCGGAAACTGGCAGTGGCGGATGCTGCCGCACGAATGCAGTGCCGCGCTTGCGGAAAAGCTGCGGGAGTATACGCGAATGTACGGAAGACTGCACGACTGCGGCGAGATAAACTTTGGACACAATACCGTTGTTCCGCGTGAGTATTGCAAAAAAATGCCGACACACAAAACGGTACAAATTGCTTGTTCGGGCTGTTGCGGAATATCTCGATTCAGTCGATGACTGAGCGACAGAATAAAATGATATTATTTCGTAAGAACGGGCTAAGCTTACTCGGCGAGGCTGAGTATGATTCCGCCTGTCATTCCCGCAAGAAGACACATCAGCGCATCGACAGCTGTTGAACTTCCGATGGAAAATTCACCTGAAGCCAAACCGAAAACTGCAAGTGAAATCACAATATAGGCAACGCCGCAGAGCGCACCCGTGAGCCAACGGCGTTTTTTCTGCTTGCGTGCGCCGAGCAATGCTGCGAAAAGTGCACAAAACGCCTTCACGGCAGGATTGAGTATTCGCGTGCTTTCTATCGGCAGAACCTGCTTTTGCATCAATAGAGCCGCAAGTGCGACAAGGCCGAGACTCATTGCGAGTGCGCCAAATACGCCTTCCAAAACGTATACAAGGGGTTTGGACTGTTTTTTATTGCCTGTTTTTTTCTTCAATGCCATAACTGCCTCCGCATTCGGTGTGTTGATAATAACCAATATGCAAAGACAGAGGAGATTATGATTTGAAACATGTACAAGATCGGAACGCACTGCCGAAAAAGCAGTTATATGCGGCTTATTTTTTTCGAACAGCGGCAATAAGTTTCACTTCCGCATTAAAGTCAGTTAATTTTGTGTTGATGTAAAAATGAATATCACCAAGGTATCTGTCGTAGGTTTTCATGCTTTTGTATGCCGAAACGGTACCGGAGATGATTTTTTCAAGATCTACGCTGTTATATTCTTCTTTGTCAGCAAAAAGTTCTGCAAGCGAGCGGATGAAACCGTCAATCAGCTCTGCGTCGTATTTTTCGCGCAATTCATACTGCTCCTTAAGAGTTCTTGCAACAGCATCAGTTTCCGGGTCGTCGAGAATTTCAGCATAAATATAATTGAATTCAAGAATGCATTCGGCAGTTTCTCCGTTTGAATCGGGCTTCACAACCAGTCGGCCATCACCTGAAATGCGGTTAAGCATCACGCTGCATTCAAGTGAACCGTCGGTAAGCGTGCTGCGCTGCGTAATTACACAATCCAAATCGGCAGATTGCAGACCCGATACCAATTCTTGCGGGGAGAGCTTCGGAATCGGGCTTGGCGTAACGTTGACTGTTTCGGTTTGAACGGCAGCCGCACTCGGGTTCGGACTTGCTGCTGCTTCAATGCTGCGCTGCTTTTTACCGTAGAGAAGAAACACGAAAATGCAAAAAAGAACCAACACGGCGTAAATTAGAATCTTGATTATTCCCGCCGTTCGGTTCTCGCCGGTTTTTTGCTTTTTGCTCATTGAAATCCTCGCTTTGCCGCCCGGCGCGGAAACAGCACCGGGCAGCGTATGCAGATAACAAGTGTTTCGAGTTAAGCTTCGGTCAATCTCAGATTACGAAATTGCCGTTCTCAAAGACCTTGATTTCTTTTCCGTCGTGCGTTGTGCCGACGATGGAAAGATCCTTTGAGCCGACCATGAAGTCAACATGGGTCATGCTGTCGTTCAGTCCATGTGCCTTGAGCTCTTCTTTGGTCATTTTGTCTCCGTCCTTGATGCAGGCATAGGAATCGCCGAAAGCAAAGTGGCAGGAGGCGTTTTCGTCAAACAGAGTGTTGTAAAACAGCACGCCGCTGTTGGAGATCGGTGAATCGTACGGCACAAGGGCAACTTCGCCGAATCTGGATGCGCCCTCATCCAGAGTTATAGCCTTTTTAAGGAACTCCTCCCCGACTTCTGCGTGAACTTCGGTTATGACGCCATCCTTCAGGATCATGTGGAAGCCGTCAATAATATTGCCGCTGTCCACAAGCGGTTTTGTTGCAACGATTTTGCCGTTTACGCCGTCGCGCAGCGGAGCGGTGAAAACTTCCTCTGTTGGCATGTTTGCAACAAACTCGACTCCGCCCTTGCTGAATTCGGACCCGGCCATCCAAATATGATTTTCCGGCAGTTCAACAGTAAGATCCGTTCCGAGAGAATTTGTATAGTGAAGAGATTTGAAATTGTAAGCATTGAGCTTTTCACGCTTTTCTTCAAGAACTTTGCAATGCTCGCGCCAACGATCAACGGCATCGCCGCAGCCGGTTATGCGAACCGCTTTGAAGATCTCTTCCCACAGTTTCTCCATTGCCTGTTCTTCCGAAAGGTCGGGGAAGACCTTCTTGGCCCATGACGGGACGGGAATGGACGCAATGCACCACTGAACGGCGCTGTTCATCATTTCAATGCTGAATTCCTCATTGGCCTTGCCGCTTGCAATGTTTGCACGTGCGATACGCTCAGGGTCAACACCCTTAAGATTTTCGGGATCCCTTGCAGCAATGGTAAGGAAGCATGCGCCTTTTTTCAAAAGACCGATAGGACGCTCGGCCTCCCACGGGAAAACCTGATCAAATACTTCGTCAGCTGCATTAAGATAGTACTGACGAGTCGCAAAATCATCATTCCAGTTCATGATAACCTGCTTTGCTCCGGCTTCATATGCGGCGGCAATGCACATTCTTGCAAAATATGCACAGTCAACCTGCGAACTTATAACAACATATTGATCTTTTTGAACGTTCAAACCAACATTGATAAGCAGTTGAGCGTATTCCTGAAGTTTATCTGTCATTGAATTCTTTCTCCTTTTCAATACTTTCACCGTTGCAGCGCAATCAGCATATACAGGATAGCATATTTGACAGAAAACGTCAATCGTTTTTTGCGGTTTTATCTAAATCCGCATATGAATTGATGCAGGAATAAAGGACGGGCGAGTTTTGCACATTATTCTTGTTCCGCGCCAACCTATACCTTGATCAGCCTTTCCGCCTGCGGAACGTACAGCGTAAGCTTCCTCTGTGCTTCGTCTCGTCAGGGGAATCAGATGCTTGTCCTGCGGTCCGCTCCCTTGGTGAGTTTTTCATAGTATAGCCAATCGCATTAAGCAGCTTGTGCTTGCCTTAACTTTTGGCGGGATTGAGCAAATAACCCTTTAGTTTTCTCCGCAATACCAGCTCTTCCTTATGGTTTGGCTTATGATTTTATCGTAACGCCCGAAATATGAAGGCGGGGGCTCTCTGTCTAAGTGTTTCTCCTTAGCATCGGAACTCCCGATCCGGTCAATTCTTTTTCCTTGACCTGTTCGAACTGTTTTGGTCGTTTTTTTGCTTATCATCTTTTCTCCTCCTTACGCATCCGTTTATGTATTTACTTGGCTTTAAATTATCAATTCTTGAAATTTCAGTCATACCTTTTACAGTAAGGTTTAAGCGTCTGTCAATATTCACTCGATCTTCGGTTTGCGGATCTACATAAACAATTTTACTGTTTTGATGTTCGGCAATGAACACGTGCGTTTTTCTTTCCTTTCCAGACACATACACAACGACTCTTGAACCATATCCGCATTATACCGCACCACTCAATCTTTTGCCGGCGTTGACACGCACCTGAAACGCCGGTATTCAAAAAACA
>ERZ779725.883-NODE-883-length-18184-cov-3.370456_pt1 | contig 18184 bp, 9 predicted proteins | sample MGYA00511890_ERZ779725 | MGnify/ENA primary metagenome ERZ779725 (study PRJEB29588, sample SAMEA2148549) | human gut metagenome | biome: human gut; feature: human-associated habitat; material: faeces | place: Denmark | collected 2008/2010 ...
CCGCATGTCGTCCAACGTACGGATTCCGTTTAATGCCAACACCGAATCCGTCTCCAGCAAAGCCGTATAACGGTAATTCTTGGTCTTGGGGAACTCCGCGCCGGAAGCGTACGGGTCGTCCGACGGTTTGGTCGTAGCAGGCACGTACGTCTCGTCGTCCAGAAGCGTAAGGGAATTACGCAAGCCCGTAGCATGCAAAGCCTCGCCGTAAAGCTTGAAATGGCCTTCCGTCTCGATGTAATCGGCCAACAAGTCGGTATTACCGGCCAAAGCCTTGTCTACGATATGCACCACTCCGTTGACCTTGATATGGTCGCCCGACACGATACGTGCCGAATTATTGATCATCCACGAAGTACCGTCGGGTACGATGGACGTGTACAGATAACGCCCTAACATGTTCTTCGTGTCGATGGCTCCGGACGTAAAACCGGCCGTTTCATAGTTTCCCACTTCGTTGGCTTCTCCGTCTATCAGGTGATAAAACACCATTTCCTTGACCGCCTCCACGGAATCCAGAAAATGCTCGAACGACCCGTAACCCTGTTCTTTCGCATACGCCTCCATCGCCGTGTTGTTCGGCACAAAACAGGTGTATGAGCCGTATGATTCCAGCAGGGAAAAAGCCCCCGCCGTCTTCAAAGCTTCCGCGAAATCCGAATAGTCCGCGTTGTTCTGCAAAAAGTCGCTGATGGTCTCCCCCGTAAAAGTCGTGTAATTCTCTCCCACGTCATCAGAATCCTGGCATCCGGGAAAACAACAGAACATACAGGCCAAGAGACAGTACGCTACCACATTCTTTATTTTCATATAGAATCTAATTATTAAAAAAACATAATAAAAGTCTTCTTCTATATCCTACTACGTATACGACGAGACAAATACTTACGCCGATTAAAAAAATTAATGTGTATCTTCTCCTTCAAGCAAATTGGTCGGGATGAACTCAATGTAGTCGAAATGGCAACTCCCGTCTAACATTTGCACCACACGGAACTCATGGGTTTCCATCTTATCCCAACTGAATATCCCCAGGACCTTACGTAAGGCATACGGGTCATTACGTGCAGAACCTTTTACCCCTCCACTGCTTCCCGTAGGTAACAACTCATTAGAAGCAAAACAATCCGGCGCTTTCATGAATCCCCTGTTATGCAAGCTCTTATCATTCTCATAACCATAATAATCCTCTTCATTGCCACCGCCCCAAATATAAGGGGAGTTGATTTGAGTGTACACGTATTCCTGTTCCCAACCAATAGAGGCATCATCCCCCTTCAAGCGCATGTCGATGGGAATGCCACAAGGTTGTTCGTCAAGGTAAAATTGTGTAATCCCTCTATGGTTTGTGTTAACCCTATAACCGATACGCACTTCATAACTTCCATCCGGAATAGGACCAACAGTAATGGTCACATCGAACATACCCCAACTCTCTATATAATCATGTAAATAATCACTGTGCATGTTATCCCCTATATATTTGACAAACACGCTGGCCCCCTCTTCATACTTTAGTTTTTTACAATACCCTTCAGGCAAATAATAACACTTATTTGAAATGATATCATTATTACGCAATTCCGGCAGAAAAGTAGCGAAGTCCATCCGGATACGTTTCCCACGCATGATACGCCCCAACTTGTCCTTATCATACACCAATATGCCGGTCAGGGCGTGGATGATCCCGTTTTGGCAGTCCAAATTACTATGCGCCATATCCAACGTCACCACATCGTCCAATTCTTCGGTCATGTTCGTATAACGAGGGTCGTAACAATTACGTTCATCATTAAATATCGGTTTCTGAGCATTCTCACTCCCCCATGTAAAAGCCTGAACCGTAATGACTGACTGTTCGGCCATGGGTATGAGGTACTGCTCCAACCAGAACTTTCCGTCCCGGAATTTATCATTCAACCAGTCTTCATCCATCCACGTATGGGTGAAAGCATAATTTCGTGTATTAACCAACTGATTGGAAGTCAACATCGTCGGCAATAAATGGTAACCTACAAAAAGCGACAGGCTGCTTCGCTTGTCTTCGTCCGGAAAATCCGCCCCTTCCGGATAGAAACGTTTGGCATATTCCCGCATGTCGTCCAACGTACGGATTCCGTTCAATGCCAACACCGAATCCGTCTCCAATAAAGCCGTATAACGGAAGTTTTTTGCTTTCGGGTATTCCGCCGTACTTGAATATGGGTCAGTAGCCGGTTTCGTTACCGGTGCCACATAATGTTCATCATCAATCTGCAGCAAGGAGTCCCTCCAACCGGTAGCACGAAGAGCATCCCCATACAAATTGAAATGTCCTTCCGTCTCGATGTAATCAGGCAGCAAGTCCGTATTACCGGCCAACACCTTGTCCACCACGTGCGCCACACCGTTGACCAACATGTGGTCGCCCGACACGATGCGTGCCGAATTGTTGATCATCCACGCAGTCCCATCGGGCGCAATGGACGTGTACAGATAACGCCCCAACATGTTTTTCGTGTCGATAGCTCCGGACGTAAAACCGGCCGTTTCATAGTTTCCCGCATCGTTGGCCTCACCGTCTATCAGATGGTAAAACACCATTTCCTTGACAGCTTCCACCGAATCTAAAAAATGCTCAAACGACCCGTAGCCCTGTTCTTTCACATACGCCCCCATCGCCGCGTTATTCGGTACAAAACAGGTATATGCCCCATAAGACTCCAACAAAGGCAAGGCGTTAGCAGTTTTGAGAGCATCCACAAATGCCGAATACTCCTCGTTATCCTGCAGGAAATCGCTGACGGTCTCCCCCGTGAAAGTCGTGTAATTCTCCCCCACGTCATCGGAATCCTTGCATCCCGGGAAAACGCAAAACATGCAGGCGAATGTCCCGAATAGAAAAATCCTTCTTATTTTCATCTTCATCTCTCATTTAAACAATCATACGTTTCGTGTTTCCACCCTCTATTTCCTACTACGTATCTCACGACCCAAATACTTACGGTTATTAAAAAATTAGGCGAAGCCTTGAAAACTCCGCCTAATCATTATCTAATATCCGATATTGCGTTTACCTCACCAACACTTTCTTCACCGTGTCGCCCGCACGGACAATATACATGCCCGGAAGAACCGTCTGGTGCACCGTACCTTCAAAGGAAGCCACGCGCATGCCGTCTACCGTATAAATGGCACCGGCCTCTGCCGTGAAGACATTGATAGTACGACCGGTCACGAACACCTTCAAACCGTCTCCGTCGGCCTGCACGTCACTGATGGCCGTAGCGAAGCTTTCGGACGGAATATCTTCTTCCGTTTCAAACGTACGGATCCAGTCGATGTAGAGCGCATCGTCTTTCTGGAAGCCCATCGTACTGAAATACTGGCTCACGTACGGCATCTTGCCCACGCTGATATATTTCATCAAATCCCAATAATACACATCGCCTTTGGCTTCCGCGTCAGCCAAATTCAGGGCAAAAGCCGTAGCTACACTGCCTGGTTTCTCCAAGAAGTTAAACACATCTATCGTGATGTCCGGATTCGTTCCCTTGCATTTGATAGCCAAATAACGACGCACTCCGGGGTTTAGATTCACAAGACAAGACTCATCGCGTACGCCGCCAGCAGGATCCCTGTCATAGAAGTTCGTAAAGATGCCACCCTCGCGACGCATGGAAGGACTCGTTGGATAAACAGTAGCATTACCTTTCGATGTTCCATCGAATGAATCATATGTATCTGCCACCGTCAGTTTCAAGCAACCCAGTTCCTCACCATCCGCACTTTTGTAGGTGCCCTTGTTCACCCGTGACCACATGCGCCAGCGTTGCATGCGCCAACCGTCCAACATAAAGGTCTGTCCATGCTCACCCATAGTCATCTCCACACCGTTGACAACACCTTTCGTACTCGGGTCTTCCTCGGCCTCACCATTGAATTCCCAGGCCTCAAACAAACCGCTTTTCTCATCTTCCGTAGGATTATAGCTTTCCAATGCATCCTCAATCAGGAAACAATAAGGCAACATGTCATCATAATTATCCGTCGGAACAGACGAAACGCACTTCAGGTTGTACCCGTCCTTGTAGTAATAATACGAACCGCATTTCATATCGAACGAGCCTTCGCCGTCACGGTTGGCAAAAGTAAACGTCGCCGCATCTGCACTGCCCGGCACCACCAACAAAGTGCCATCGGCGCATTGTACCACAGTCCCTTCGGCACACTTCAGGTTATAAACCCGCAAACCATCGGATTCCGACACTTGCAGGAACGTCAGCGGAGTAGCCCCTTCGTTGGAGCCTAACATGACAGGCTTCCCCATGTAGCTGTCTTTCGTTACATCGTCTTTTCCTACATACAAAGAAAGACTGTTGTCGGCCGTACGGATATAATTATACACTAAATTTTCGTCCGGATTGAGATAGGCATTAAAAGCAGACATGGCAGCCTTTAGCCCCACAGCAGCCTGTTCGTACTCTTCCGACGTAGCTCCTTCTTTCTCGTAAACCTCATTCGCCTTTGCCTGTTCCTCTTTGAGAGCTGTATACGCATTGTCGCCCTCTCCCATATACTGCACAAACCCTTCTATCACGGTTTCCGCCTCATATAAAGTCGTGTTGAGGACACCTTTCTGCGGGCTTTCGTAAGGACCGTCACCCCAATTGTCCTCTTCTGTCAGGCTGTTCCAAACCTCGCTGATATTCTTCGCTGTACGAATCCATTTCACGTAAACATTGGGCACCTCTTCGCGCGTCTTCGCACGAGTGGAAATGGTATCCCCCTTCTCATCCAATTCCGCATACAGGGTGTCGGCGTATGTCGTCAGGCCGAACGAGAAATGGGAAATCTTGATGGACACGCGGTCTAGCAGCCTTTTGGAGGGCAAAGCCAAAGATGAACTGTCACGAATAGAAGCAAAATTCACAGCCACCACAAACTCACATTTATCTTTCTCGTAATCTACCGGAAGCCGTTTGATGAACCACACTGTATCGCCAACCTGCGCCACTTGTCCTTCCTTCCCGTCGGCCACCACCTTTTCATAGGGTGTCTCTTTATTAGCCCATACAATAGCTACGGAATCCCGCCCGTATTGGTCTTTCAGGTAAGGGTAAGCATTCTTTGCAATATCAATCACTTTCTTTCCTCCATTGGTAAAACCGAATAAGCCTCCTGCACCGTTGCCACACATATCTTCGTCCTGCGCACCCGTATAAGGATTATGCCAGAAAAACTCGCTCCACAGGGTATTGCTACTTCCTTTTTTGGTCTCTGTCTGCATGGGAAGGGACACTTTGAACACGTAAATAGGATAGTCTGGCGTCATCGTGACAAACCCCGTCCCTTTTACTGCCTCACGGAAATCGAGCCGGGAACGGAATTCGAAACCCGAAGAATCCCTTCGCGTCGTGTTGTTCACCCCCAGCCTCCAGTTCAAATAATCGTCCTCAAACAGGAAATCGGGACTCCATGATTCCCATTTATAGCCTTCCGGCCCCAACTGAACCACACTGGAGGCCTGCATTTGAAGGGGAGTCCAATTGTAATACCCCTTCACTCCATGCACGTCGCGTGCTCCGGCCATGCCGAACCCACAAAGCAAAGACGCACTGAGTAAATGTCTTAATTTCATAATCTTTAATTTAAAACCATACTATAAACATATAACACTCTCTATATCCTACTACGTTTCACTACTTCAGAATACTTACAGAAGAAAAAGATTTTTTTAGTTTCAAGTCAAAGTTTCCTTGCATGCCGTATACGTCCCCCTGAGTTTTGCAAAAAGCCCCTTCATCCTTCAGAAAATACGGTAAATTTCTCATTACCTTACCATTATAAACTGAAATATGTTTCAGCCATCTTTCAGACAAGTTTCATTTCGTTTGGCGCAGAACGGAAAATCGTTTGCCTGAGATTGAAAAATTATTCGGCTGAGAACTTTTTACCGCTTTCCGCAATGAAAGGAAACTGAAAGATGGCTGAAACATCCTTTAGTCCGTAACATACTATATCAGAATCGATTACCATACGCCCTGAAGAATGAAAGGTCTTTTTGCAAAATCATAGGGGAGAGCGCAGAGAATAGTCCTATCGGAAAGTAAGTTTTCACTGTACCATCCGATAAGCTAGCCAACATGTTTTCAGAAGCCGAGACTTTCAAATGCCGGATTCCAAACTGAACAAAATGAGATGCAAAACCAACTTATTTGCATATCAATAGTTCACAAGTTTATTCACCACCAAAGACCTGCCATCGGTAAGTTTCAACAAGTAAACGCCACGAGGCTGTGCAGCCAAAGACAAATCAACCGACCCTTTTTCAATATGGACATCGGCCACCGGAATACCCCGGAGATCGAAAACCGTAGCCCTTAATTCTTTGGCCTGACCGTGGTAAATGACCCTCCAATGCCCGGCATTTCTTAAAGGGCGGACTTCCCACAACGTTCCGGCGGAAACGGCATCCGAAATGGCAGAAGGGGACACTACCAATGTCCGGCTCACCCGTTCGGCTGTACCGTATTCGTCGTTTCCCGGCTGGTCGGCATGAATCTCGCATGTACCGGAAGCCTTCAGATACACCTTTTCGCCCACGACCTGTGCAACGCCTGCATCGGAAGAAGAAAACACAACTGGAAGACCCGAAGAAGCCGAAGCCTGCAAATCGAAGTTTCTCTCATCTAACGTCTTGACGGGAATTTCGGCAAACTCAATCTCCTGACCTGCCAACTCCACGGGGAAACCCCAGAATTCCGCCTCAGCAATATTGCCTGAACTACCCTCACCTGCCGACAAGTAACGAACATAACGGTAAGGCTTCCGTGCATCCACGTCACGATAAGTGATTGTACCGCTTTCCGTATCCGTCACGTCAATGGTATACAACGTCACAGGACTGGTGAAATCCGCGTCTTCCGAAAGTTGGAAACAACCATCTTTCAATCGTTTGGCATACGTGCTGTTGCGTGGTGCATACCCGATTCGTGAAACCATGGCACGCGTATTCCGACCCAAGTCAAGCCCCACCCATGCTCCGGTGGACACATCTGAATCAAAGAATGTACCGATGTCACCATCCATAGCCTTATCACAAGTATTTCCTTCCCCATTCCACGAACCAGGCGTACCAATGATAGAGACCGTTTCCCACAAACGGAGCTCAGACGCTTCTCCCGACAAGCAAGAGACTTCTCTTGTGCACTCTCCTTCACCGACGGTATTCTTGGCCGAGACCTTATATATATAGGTATTTCCCACTTGCAGGCCGACATCCACATACTCCGTAGCCTCCGTCTCGGACACTCGTTCGAAGCCTGTTCCGTTTCCCTCTGCACGGTATACCACATAGGTGGAAGCCTCATCCGTTTCGGCCCATGACAAAAAGGCCTTCTCCCCACCCGGCCAAACCTTCAAGCCGGACGGAGAAGCGGGAACGGCCGGGACAGGGGTCTCCACGGACACTGTGGCCGCTTCGCCCTCACCGCTCATCCCCACCGGACGCACATCATAAACATATCCGGTTTCGGCCTCCAATTTTTCATCCACAAAAACGGTATCCTGACAGAAACCGTCCACAATCTCCCACTCCTTGTCGATGGAAGCGGCACGGCGTACCACATAGTAATCGGCATGCGCCACCGGTTGCCAAGCCAACGAAACACGGCCACTGTTCAAAGCTTCAGCCTTCAGACCTTTTACCTGCGGAAGTGCCGGATGCAACTCGTCCGTAAGGGTCAGATGATCGAAAAAAGCTTGCATGGAAGTACCTGCAGCCACATACATGCCTGCATAGTAATCATCAGCCATATCAACCGCCTGAGAACCTACTTTATACCACGTCTGCCCATCCAAAGACTGGTAAGCCGTAAAAACGTCCCCCTCGCGTGTCAGTTTAAACCAAACCTCCAACCAAGTGTGCGTGTTGCCCGGAATCCAAGCCGCACTCCTTCCAGCCACCGTACGTGGAGCAAACCACACGTAGCGGAATCCGGTATCGGCCAAACCGACAGAAGCCATTCGTGCTCCAGGTTCCAGACTTTCACGCATCATCAATCCGGCACGTTCCGACTTTTCATCAGTATTCACCGAATCGAACAAACGGACAATCAATGTGGTATTTTTACGCACAGGGGTATACACATACGTCACATTGTCGCTGCTTCCACCGAACGAAGTCCCTGTCCCCTGTATGGCAAACGTATGACCGTTCACGTCGTGATAGACTACAGCCCCTAACTCTCTATACCCGAAATTCGTGAGCTGCCATCCCTCGGGTAGCGGCGTTCCCTGATACGGAGTCGCCTTTACGGATTTTGAATAAGCACCGGTACCGGCTTTATTGACTTCCGCCACACGATAGTAATAGGTGCGCCCTCCTTGTACCGTCGTGTCTGCATATTGCCGAGTGGTATTGAAATTCCACCTCCCTACTTCCGTAAAAGGCCCTTCAGGAGAAGAGGCACGCTCTACCACAGCACCATTGACCACATCCCCTTCGTGAGGCATCCAAGACACAACCACTTCCTCCAACCCCGAAACGGCCTTTACCTGCTCGGGGGCAAGCGGTAACACATGGGAGTGGAACGGGGATTTCCCTGCGTCTAACGTGTAAGTGAATGCCACGTAACCGGGAGCTTCCCATCCACAGGCAGTCAAGCCGCGGGCCTTAATCATGGCTTCCGTCCAAGGGGCTTCCAACCCTTTGCGCACGACATAATGGTTGTAGATAATTTCATTGGCAGGCATATTGGAGATGGCAAACGAACGTCCGCTCGTACGCCTCCAACACGAAGCCGGATAGTAAAAGAAACGGTTGGCACAGTCTTCTTTCGTATCCCACTCCCAACGGTCATATTCGTGTGTTAAATTGAAACGGCACAGATATTCAAAACCCTTCAGCAAAAGATTGTCTTCTAAACCGAACAAATCATCCCCTTGGTTCCAAGCCATCTGGCAAAGTTCTGCTGCACTGCCCGGACCAATCTCGGCATGCGGCGTATCGCGTCCCATCTCATTCACTTGGAAGGTCAACGGGTTGACCATCTGCGTCAGGCATCCTCCTCCGCTACCAGACTTGTAATATTCCAAAGCTTCATTGTAAATGGCTTCATCGTCACAGAATATGCCGATAGCCATATTGCATGTATTGGCAGGGCCGTCCCAACCGGACCAACTGCCACACTCTCCCAAGAAGTCCCGGCAGGCCGGATAAAAATACTCCTTACACATCTTCTTAAAGCGTTCGATGTCTTCTTCTTTCCATCCGGAATAAGCACGGACAACCTCGGCTACCTCGACAAAGATATTGGCGGGCAGTTGGAACAATTCTCCGGTAATCACATCGTCCACGGAAGAGGACCAAGCATTTAAAATATCCACTGCACACTGGGCGTGACGTTCATCGCCCGTCACATACCACCGCAAAAAATTGTAATAAGCCGCAACCCCGTCACGAGCAGCCCGCGGCCGGCGCCCTCTCGGGCCGGAAACGGACTCGGCCGGTGCCGCCTTATAGGTATACTGTGCCTTAGAATCCTGAATCATCAGATTCCAACCATCTATCCACGGCGACTCCTTCGCCAAGACTTTTTCCTTGATACGCTCTAAGTCATTGATAGTATGCACCCCTCCGGGATGCACAAAATCCCGCGCGCATATTTCCAATCCCCAAATCAGAGACAAAAGGATAATTATACTTTTCTTCATTTTACTCTTATTTTTATAAATTATTCTACTATCAATACCACCGTGGATTTCGGTTCCACCTGCAACACGCGTTCTGTCACCGTCTCCTTGGAGGGAAATGCTCTCACGGACTTCGCCGCAGGCACTTCCACATCGAATGTTCTGTCCGGCGTACAATTCATCGCTATCAAATACTTGCCGTAACGCAGGGTGTAGAAGTCCCCCTTCCCGGCATATACGCTTTCCTGCCCCGGTTCAAAGTGAACGCCTTCGGGTGCCTTGGCAATAGGCAACTGCTCGCCGGTATGGGCGGACTTCACTTCGGGATAGAAATTACGGGCCGGCGAGAAATAAAGATTGTTCCGTTCGGGACGGGTATAGGTAAATCCGCTCGGCGTGTATCGAATGTCCTCGAACACCGTGGCGACACGGTCGCACTCCGGCGTAATGTAGTGCACACGTGCCAAGAAGTTCACGGCAAAGTTCGCCCGCCAATACAAAGATGTGTACAAGATTTCATCCCCGTTTTTCAACGCCACCACGCCGACTTCCTCGTCAGAGAACAACACGTCCGGCATACCGTCCGACATGGGCAAGCGACCCTCGCGGCGCGGCTGTTTCATTATCAAATCGTACTCACCCGGCAATCGCAGCAACGTGTAGGTGGAATTCAATCCGCGGTCTTTCATTTTCTCCTTGACTACGGCAAAGAACTGGTTGTCTTCCATCATTTGCCGGGCGTATGCCACCGCTTCAGGATCCAATGTGGCCGCAGCCGCCATGATAGGCGTGCCTTCACGATGGTAGCCACGCTCTCCGTAAGTGATACCAGCCGGATAATAGCCATGGTCACGCCAGCCGATGACCGACTCGCCGCGCATGGCCGCATATCCGTCATTATCCAATGTCGGATAACGGAAATGACTGCGCATGTGCATGATTTTAAGCATTTGGGCACGAATCAGCGGGTCGCGCGTATCGGTAAGGCCGCGTTCACCGGTCACTTCATAAAGATGCACCATCCAGTTCAGGATTTCACCGTAACCGCCCACATAGCCCAATTCCTTACTCAGACCGTCCGGCGAAAACTGGTAATAGCTTTTCCCCAAAGGCCAGGTCGGTTCTCCCGTTGCCGACAAACTACCTGACCACGGGGCAATACCCATGGATTCATAAATGAATTTCAAAGTCTGCCAAACGGGCATAGCCTCTTCGGGTGCCAGAATGGAAAGCATACGGTTCACGTTATACAGATGCAAATCCACAATCATGCTCTGGTTGGTATAACTGCGACGATGCGTCTTGGCGTAGTCCACACATTCCCGGCACATAGCCGTCCAATTCTCCCGGCGCGTTTTCCCGTTCGGCATCTTCTCATCCCAAATCTCACGGATTTCGGGTATAAAGGAATTCAAAGCCTGACACAAAGGCCCCACCGTCAGCCATGACCCGTCATACACCGATTTGGGGTTTTGGGCATAACGCTCATAATACCGGTCGGCCGTACGGATGACCTTCTCCACCACGTCCTTGTTCCGATAAGCCACTGTCCACGGCTCATGATAGGCATACGCCAAAAGCGAAGCGGTTTCCTGGTCTATCTCCGTTTGGTTCAGGTAACCTGAAATTTGACGGTTCACGAACTGCCTGACCTCCTCCATGACTTCCGCTCCCGGCGCGGTACGTACCCGTCGCTCAATCTTTTCTATCTGCTTCTTCTCTTTCTCCGAGGGCTGGAAACAAGTCTCCGTATGGGTATATCCTTTATATAGTGCTTTCGACGGCTTTTCCATTACTTTTTGATAAGCATCGAAAGTTTCTCCGTAGCGGAATATACGTCCGGTAGAACGGATACTCAATTCTATTTCCTTTTTTCCCCGGGTCATACTGATGGGCAGGGGCAGTGTGGTATACGTGAACCGGCCAGGATAAGGCTTATCTTCATTGGCAATGTCCAACACGTCATAGTCGCCCAAATGACGGTATCCTATCTGTTTCCCCTCGCAAAACAAGATGAGGATATTGCTGTTCCCGCTGTCTGATCCCCAGAAACGGGCCGTAAAATAATTCTGTTTCTCCGGATCGACTTTCATCGTAAAGGTGATATGCCCCCCCTCTACCCTTTCGCCGGGTATGGGCAACAGCACACGGGCCTCTTCTCCCAAGCCTCCGGTCACCACCTGACTGGCTTTTGCGGAAAATCCATGCTTCTTCTCTGAAGCGGAATGCCCGAAAACGATCTCATCCAATACCCCCGTTTTCCGGGCATACAAACCACTCGCGAACAACAATCCGCATACCACACACATCCACAATCTCATTGTTTTCATGTTTATCTTCTTTTTAAGGTAAATGATTCTTCTATCTTCCCGTTAAAAGCCTCCTACAGCCTTGAGATAAGGACGCACCCTTCTCCGCCCTTTCTGTATCTGCGCCTCCACCGTACGGCGGCTGATATGAAGTTCCTTCGATATTTCTTCTGCCGTCAGTTCTTCGAAACGGTTCATGCAATATACTTTCCGGCACGCTTCGGGAAGCGTCTTCGTCCAAGCATATTCCGCTTGCAGCAGACTGTTCGCGTGAATTCCCGATTCTGTCTCTTCGGTAAATTCCGGTTGGGTGTCGTATATATAAGAATGGACTTCCGACACCACTACCCGACGGCGCAGGCGATCTATCAAAAGGTTCTGTACGGTTGTAAAAGCCAGATTCCGGATGGTAGCCGCATACACCATGTCTCCCATATTGATGATTTTAATGAAAGCTTCCTGCACCACATCTTCGGCATCCGCCAGATTCCGGGTTCTTTTATTGGCATAGGCCACCAACAACGTACGGTATCGGGTATATGCCTCAGCTACCAATGTCATCTCTCGCGTATTCTTTAAGTCTTCCATGATACTATATGTTTTTTAAGTTTTCGATTCTTTTGGACAAGACAAAATTATCGTTTGAAAAACCAAAAAACAACAGAAGAAATTCTCAAAAGCGTTCACCGCAATGTATTTAGACACCAAACCTTCTATTCCACTAAAAATCAACATTCTAAATCAACCATTTCAACAGTCCGCTGAATTTGGACGGACTTATCGGACTATATTCCTCCTTACTAAGATAATACTTTCTATGTCATTTTACGCATTTAAAAGCACTAAAATTTGCAATCATTCGCTTAAAAATATAATTTTGTATGCGTTAACAGTTTAAGACGACTCATGAAAAAATACCCGATACGATTCCTTTCTTTTTTAATTCTTGTAGGATTCCTCTTCGTCGGCCTGCCTCTTCACCCAATAAAAGCCGCCCCCACGGTAAACTATCTTACCGACCAAGACGGGCTGCCGAACTATACCGTCTATAAAATCTTTAAAGACAGCCGCAACATGATGTGGATAGGTACATTCAACGGTATCTGCCGTTTCGACGGACATTCTTTCACCAAGTTTCACATCGACCTCCCCAAACCTCTCAATGCCGTAACGGATATCGTGGAAACCCATGAAGGGCACATCATGTTCGGTACCCGAAAGGGACTTTACCTTGTAGAACCGGAACGACAGACTTGTGTACAGGTATGCCCCCAAATCTCCTTTGTCAACTGTATCGGAAAAATAGGACAAACTCTCCTCATAGGGAGCGCGAACGGGCTTTGGATATATAAAAACCCGGAAGAGGCAGAACCCATCAAGTTTGAAAACAGCGTCATCTCCAAAGGTAATATCGTCAACGACATCACGGACGACGGAAAAGGGGGAGCATGGCTGTGCAGCGACGAGTTCCTGATTCATTTAAACCTGAAAAACAGAAGCCTGAAAAAGTATAAAATCAGCAAAGACCTGCTGACGGGCAACCTACGCAACATCTGCCGGAGTGGTGACCGTATATATATAGGTACACGTAACAGCGGACTGCTCGTCTTCGATCCCTCTACGGCATCTACCGAACCTTACATCGACTTGGACTGTCCCGTCATAGCCGATTTGAACTCCGACGGAAAAGACTTGTTGTACGTAGCCACCGACGGGAACGGAGCCTATATTATTGACACCCGCAAAAGACAAATCGTCAATACCTATCGTACCAATACAGCCGACTTTCCCCTGCCGAGCAATGCCGTCTATACTTTTTGGCACGACAAGACGCTCGGCATCAGTTGGTTCGGATTTGCCACCGATGGTATCTGTTACAACTACCACCGTCATCCGCTTTTCAAAATCTATCGTTACAAAGACCTCAACACCGACGGGCTGCCCGTACGCAGTTTCTGTATCCACGACGGCGACAAAGCCATAGGAACCCAAGACGGTCTTTGGTTTGTCTCGGAGAAGCGTGACATTATCCGCTATTTTACCTCGGAAGAAATCGGAGGACGCATCGTTACGAACATACAATACTTCGGCGGGCACTTCGTCATCGCCACTTATGAGAAAGGCTTGAGCATTCTTGACCCTAAGACTTTGGAATTAAGGCATCTCGACTACAACGATAACCTGAAAAACGGTAACTTCAGCCGTATAGAGCCTCTGCAAGACCAACGGTTGTTTGCATGCAGCAATACGGGTATTTTCGTTTTCGATACCGACTTCAACATCGTCAAGCATTTCCACAGCCGCAACTCGGAACTCCCCAACGCTTACATCTGCGACATCCTTTTCGACCTGACCGGCAAGGGGTGGATCGGCACCATGTATTCCTTGGCCATTTATGACCCGCTTACCCAAACCATACAATCCCGGGATTTTCCCGAAGGCTTCTTCGACAAAGAATCCAATCTTACATTCAACTTATGCCGGAACGGAGATATGCTGGCCGTATCCGAAACATCCGTGTTCCGTTCCAAATCGGATTTAAGCGAATACACTACCTTGGATCTTTACCAACGGCTGAACATCGGAAATATCTTTTTCATCACCGAAAACCGGCAGGGCAAATATTGGATGGGGACGGACAAAGGATTGTTCCTTTTTGAAAAGGATCTGAAAAACTATTGCCAATTCAACGAAAACGACAACCTTCCGTCACTGCGGTTCAACCGAAATGAATTTCAGGAAACGCCGGACGGTGTGTTTTGGCTCGGTAATACGAAAGGATTGATGTACCTTACCCCACAAATGCAAACCGACCTTAACCGAAAAATCTATGGAAAAGTAGCTTTAAACCACATGACCATAGCCAACCGGGAGGTCCAGCCGCAAGATTTCCAACGACAATTAGAACAACAGGAAATCAGCCTTTCCTGGAACTTCGGCTGCCAGACGTTGTCCGTCGTCCCCATTCTGCTGAACTATGCCAAGCCGCAAGGACGATATTACGAATGGAGTCTGGACGGAGCGGAATACCGGTCTTCAAGGGACGGGGAAACGATCTCTCCGGACAAGCTTTCCTTAGGGAGCCATAACCTGAAAATCAGACTGGCCGGACACGAAGAGACCGCCACAACCTGGCGGATTTCGGTAAGCCCTTCCCTCATTTTCTATATAGAAACCCTGTTGGCCGTCCTGCTCGTATTTTTCGCATGGTATACCAAGGCTCTCAAAGACAAACGCATACGCTTCAGGAATCTTCTGGTACGTAAACATACCATGGACCTGGAAATCGCCGCCCGACGAGCCATAAGAAAACAAAAGGAAGAAGAGGAAAAGAAAAGGCAAGAAGCACAGGAAGCCAAAGTGCAGGCCATGTATGAAAAATCGAGAATGAACCAGAATGAATATAAGGCTTTGCACAAAAAAGTCAAAGACTGCATGGAAAACGACAAACCCTATACCAACCCGAACCTGCGTATTACGGACCTTGCCGCCATGGTAGACTGTACGCCGACCAAACTGTCGCAAATGTTCAACCAACATCTGCGGCAAAATTTCTTCGACTACGTCAATCTCTACCGCGTGGAGGAGTTCAAACGCCGTGTGGCGAGCGAGAAATACAGTCAATATACGGTCGTAGCCATTTCTGAAACCTGCGGTTTCAAACGCTCCACCTTCTTCGCCACGTTCAAGAAGTTCGAGCACTGCACCCCGACTGAGTATTTACAGCAGCACGGAACAGGACATCCGTCTAAAAGCAAGGCAGACACGCCCTCGGCAAACGAAACCGCGACGGATTGACAAAATGTCAAAAAGGAAGTCGCCACGGGAGAAATTCCTTCTACTCCCGGACGATATAAAAACTCCGCTCCACGGGTTCAGCCGTCTGTACCCGTCCGGCCAACCCGTATTGCCAGGCCACAACCGTCACTTTCACAGGAAACTTGGTACGGGGCGGAATCCGCGTCAGGCGCAAATTTGTCCCTTCCACCTCGGCCGGACCTTCTTTCACGTAATAATGCACCGGCAAACCGCAATCCGACGTGACGTGAAGCGGAACGGTCTCCGTCCCCTCCGTCACATCCGCGATGCCCGGAAAAAGCAAATATTGCCTACGACCCTCCGTGAGAGGATAAGGAAGGCGGACGTTCAGTTCCTGCACCACGCTCTTGTAACGATCGTCACCGTCGTAACTGGCCAACAGGCACATATCCGACACACGCTGCGAATTACCCAGTCCCATACGGTAGAAATCGACCACGAATGTCGTGTCGTCCAACTTCTTCACCGGACCGCAGATGCGGGTGATGACGGGACAGTCTTCCACACGGGGCGACGCTACCGACTCACGAAGGCTGTCCGTGAAGACGGCTTTCAAGCGGAACGTCACGCCATCGGCTTCCGGACGGAAAGGCAGATTGACCTTGACATGCGACCGGGGATTGTAAGGTGCCAACCGCCCCTCCTGTTCCACTCCCAGATACAGCATTTCTTTCCCTCTCTCTCGGGCATAACGCTCGTTGCCTCAGCCATCTCACGGTCGAAGTACCAGAAAGCATCGTGCACGTCGCCTTTATACTTCGCGTAAGGTGCGGGCTTCGCTCTGCGGGGTTGCACGGGATGCCAGCGTTCTGCCAACCATCCGTCCTGTGGGCGTACTTTCCGCAAGGCCACGGGACGGTCTCGCGCCACCGTATCGGGCAGACGTGCCTGCAATGCCTTCTTCACAAACAAGGCGATATATTCCGCCGTACGGTCCGACACGTCGAAATGGCCGCGCCCCGCATCGCAGAGAAAAGAAATACAACTTTCGGGGTACATCATACGGAATGCCAGTGCCGGATTCACCCGAGCCTCCCACCATTCATATTCCCCTTCTACCATCAGGCCGGGAATACCGTCGATGTTACGCATCCGCCCCCACTCCAGATTCTCTCGTCCGTAACCGGTCAGGTTCGTACGCGGCGCATCCCCATGGTAAGATACCACGGCCAAGGTGCGCTCCGGATGCCAGGCCGCAAAATTCCACGGGTAGGTCGCCATGGCAGAATGCCCTATCGGGATAATGAGAGTAAATTTCAACTCACCATATCCGCTGGTCTCTGCCAAATCGTCCAACATCTGCCAATAAGCTTCCGGGCTTCCCGAATCCGCTTTCCACTGCTGGTCCCATCCGGGGGTAATCCATATCAATGCCACACCGGCCTCTTTCATCCCGCGGCGGAACAGCTCGTTCTCAAACAAAGTCTCCTCACACATGTTGTGCGTGCCTATCATCACGGCCCTGACCTGCATACAGTCCTCCGGAATCCACAAGAAGGCTTGCGGATGTCCTCCCGTTTCGGACGCGATGACTTTGGAAACCGGAACGGACCATTGCCACTCAGCGGCCCACCCCTTTATGAAAAATAATCCCAAACTGAATAACAATATACCGAGTCTTTTCATTACCTATTGTTTTATACTCCTGAACAACAGTCTTTTTACCTTAAACAAAACCGACACCTAAATCCTCACATTAACCTAATTTTCTAAACCTAATACATGAAAAACAACCTATTCTTTATTTTTATATACGTTTCAATCCGCCAAAATACTCACCCGATTCTGTTAAAAAGAACAAAAGAGCGGTAAAACCTGCCTTAGAAAGTATTCTGAGTATCTCAGTCCGCCACCACACCGGTGATTTCTATCTCGGACACTGCCGCAGGAAGTCCGTCAGTGTTGTCCTTGAAACTCACTCGCACGAAACGCGCTTTGACGGTCGGTGCTTCTACAGGAAACTCCACCACCCGAACGTTCTCTATCTTCGGAGACGGGCTGTTTTCCGCCACCTTCTGCCAATGTTCCTTATCGGAAGACACTTCTATCCGGTAACGATAGGTTGCCGCGCGAGGGAAAGTCACTTTAATACGGCGCAAGAGCAACCCCTTTTCAGTATCGGACATCCACCAAGGCGACGGATCGTCGGCAGCAGCCTGCCAATAAGTAGAGGGATTGCCGTCGGCACCCTGTCCGGAAGCCCGCTCCTCCGACTGACTACTGGCAAAAGTCGGATTGTTCCTACCGAAAGTAAGTATCTCTTTTTCCGTCTCGCGGACATACCTCACGTAAGGACGCTCTTTCACCACAGGGGTAACTCCTTCGCGATAGGGGCAATCTCCCACGAAACCGATTTCAATACGCACCGGCGGCAATCCTTC
>ERZ779725.892-NODE-892-length-18080-cov-2.361609_pt1 | contig 18080 bp, 13 predicted proteins | sample MGYA00511890_ERZ779725 | MGnify/ENA primary metagenome ERZ779725 (study PRJEB29588, sample SAMEA2148549) | human gut metagenome | biome: human gut; feature: human-associated habitat; material: faeces | place: Denmark | collected 2008/2010 ...
AGCTCCTCGATAACGCTGTCCAAAAAGCCGTATTTTTTGGCTTTCAGATAAAGCTCGTCCGTAAGCGGCTGTGTTTTAAGTTCATTTTCCACATTTGCAAGATTCAAAAGCTTATACAAAAACCACTTGTCGATTTTCGTTATATTATGAATAAGTTCGGGAGTTGTACCTCTTTTCAAAGCTTCATAAACAACAAATATGCGTTTATCGTCGCACACCTTCAAAAGGTCGCTTATTTCATCGCCCGTCATTGCTTCGTGTTCGGGGCTGATTAAAGAAGTATGGTTTATTTCCGCACCTCTTACGGCTTTCATTATGGCTTCTTCAAAGCTTGTGCCGATAGCCATAACCTCGCCCGTAGCTTTCATCTGCGTACCGAGTTCCCTCTTGGCATAAACGAATTTATCAAAAGGCCACTTCGGGAATTTTACGACAACATAGTCGAGCGCAGGCTCAAAGCAAGCATATGTTACACCCGTTACGGCATTTTTGATTTCGTCGAGCGTATAGCCTACCGCAATCTTCGCCGCAACCTTTGCAATAGGATACCCCGTTGCCTTTGACGCAAGCGCCGACGAACGCGAAACTCTCGGATTTACCTCTATAACCGCATATTCAAAGCTGTCGGGATTAAGCGCAAACTGACAGTTGCATCCGCCCTCGATTTTCAGTTCCTCTATAATTTTCAAAGACGCTGTACGAAGCATCTGATATTCCTTATTCGCAAGCGTTACCGCAGGCGCTATAACGATACTGTCGCCCGTATGAACGCCCACGGGGTCAAAGTTTTCCATGGAGCAAACGGTTATAACGTTTCCGTTTTTATCCCTTATAACCTCAAACTCTATCTCTTTCCAGCCCGATATGCATTTTTCAACCAAAACCTGTGTAATCGGCGAAAGTCTGAGTCCGTTTGTGGTTGTTTCTATCATTTCTTCTTCGTTGTGAACGATACCGCCGCCCGTTCCGCCCAAAGTGAATGCAGGGCGAATAATAAGCGGATAGCCTATTTCATTTGCAAACGCAAGCGCATCCGAAAGCGTAGTTACAACACGCGACGGAATAACAGGCTCGTTTATTTTTTCCATCATATCCTTAAAAAGCTGTCTGTCCTCAGCTTTGTCAATCGTTTCGGGATTTGCGCCCAAAAGCTTAACGCCGTATTTATCCAAAAAGCCCTCCTTGGCAAGCTGCATCGAAAGCGTCAATCCCGTCTGACCTCCGAGCGTGGAAAGCAGGCTGTCGGGATGTTCTTTTTTTATAATTCTTTTTATAATCGGAAGTGTGAGCGGTTCTATATAAATTTTGTCCGCCATGCGGTTATCCGTCATAATTGTAGCAGGGTTTGAGTTTACTAAAACGACTTCAAGTCCGTCCTCCTTAAGCGCTCTGCAAGCCTGTGTTCCCGCATAGTCAAATTCCGCCGCCTGACCTATAACGATAGGTCCCGAACCTATAACAAGTACCTTTTTTATATCTTCTCTTAAAGCCATCAGACGTTCACCTCCATAAGTTTTACAAATTCGTCAAACAAAAATTCCGTATCCTGAGGACCGCCGCAGGCTTCGGGGTGAAACTGTACGGAAAATGCAGGGATATTTTTGTATCTTATACCCTCGCACGAGCCGTCGTTTCCGTTTACATATGTTAATACGGCATTTTCGCAAAGTGTTTCCGACTTAACATGGTAGCCGTGGTTTTGGCTCGATATGTACACACGCTTCGTTTCGGTGTTCACCACAGGCTGATTTGCGCCTCGGTGTCCGTATTTAAGCTTTTCCGTCTTTGCTCCGTTGGCAAGAGCAAGCAGCTGATGACCGAGGCATATTCCGAAGGTAGGAATTGAAAGCGTGCATATTTTTTTGAGATTTTCTATAATTTCCGTGTTTTCCGCAGGGTCGCCCGGACCGTTTGAAAGCATTATACCGTCGGGGTTAAGCTCCTTTATGCGTTCAAATGAGGTATACGCAGGCACAACCGTAACGTCACATCCTCTTTTCAGAAGCTCACGCTCGATATTTTTCTTCGCTCCGAAATCGAAAAGGACAACCTTCTTTTTTGCGTTTTCGGCTTTAAGGCATGTTTCGGATTCGCAGGTCGTACTCTTTACGGAATCTATTATTTTATAGTCCTTTATGCTTTCGTCAAAATCGGGAGTAAATGAAATTTTGCCGTTCATAACGCCCTTTTCACGTACCGCCTTTGTAAGTCTGCGGGTATCTATTCCGTAAATTCCCGGTATGCCCTCTTTCTTCAAAAACTCATCTATCGTCATTTCACAGCGGAAGTTTGACGGAAAATCGCATTTTTCCCTAACAACATACGCACGCGCGTAAATTTTTCCGCTTTCAAAGTCCTCCGTCATAACACCGTAATTTCCTATAAGCGGAAAAGTCTGAACAATAATCTGCCCGAAATAGCTTGGGTCTGTAAGCGTTTCGGGATAACCCGTCATTGCGGTTGTAAAAACAACCTCGCCAACAGTCTCTTTATACGCTCCGAAGCTTTTCCCCTTAAACGTAAGACCGTTTTCTAAAATCAAATAAATATCCTGCATATCTTCCCTGTCCTTTCGCCGTTATTTATAATTCATATGTTTTTAATATGCTCATTGCAATTTTGCTTCTTGTGGTTCGCTCGTTCATCGCCTGCTTTTCTATGTATTTGTGCGCCATCGCCTCCGTCATGTCCGAATATTCTATGAGGGCGCATTTCGCCCTGTCCACAAGGCGTATTTCTTCAAGCTTAAGCCTCAATTTTTCATTTTGATCCATCATGTCAAGTATTTTTCTGTGCGACGCCAAAACAAGCTTTACAGCTCCCGATAAAAGCCCCTTGTTAATCGGCTTTGCCGCAACGAAAACGCCGTGCTGTTCCACCTTATGCGAAAGCTCCTCCGACATATCCGCTTTCACAAGCGCCACAACTCCGCTCGTTGTGCTGTCGCCTACCCATGCGCTAAATTCTATTCCGTATTCGTCCGAGAGCGGAGTATTTATAAGAACTATATCGTAAGCCGTTTCCGACACTTTTCTGCGCGCGTCGCTTCCGCTGTGCGCAACCGCTATATTATTAATTCCGCATTCCAAAAGGGTTTCCTTCAAAAATTCCGCGCTTTTTTCGGAAACGGACACCACCAGACCGCTGCCCAAACAAATCACCACCCTTAATCTGTATTCTGCAATTAATTTGCGCTCAAAATATAATCAAGCACACCCTTTGGAAGAAAATCATTCACAAACTTGCTCTCGCGCGCCTCTTTTTTACCCTCCTCCAACCTCATCGGAAGCGTTTCCAAGCCGCCGCAGCTGCCGTCGTAAAGATTTGCGTCCGTGCTTTCGGGAAGCTGTTCTTTATTTTTTATTCCCTCTGCGCCCGCCGCAATAAGAAGCGAAAATCCGATAAACGGGTTGCACATCGGGTCGGGAGAACGAAGCTCCATTCTGCCGTTTTGACCGCTTGCCGCAGGTATTCTTATAAGCTGCGATCTGTTTTGGTATGACCACGAAATATATTTAGGCGCTTTAAATTCGCCGAGTCGTTTGTAGGAATCGGCTGTAGGATTCAAAAAGAGTGTAATTTCTCTTATTCTGTTCATTATTCCCGCCGTAAACCAAGAAGCCTTTTCGCTGATTTTGCCATTTTCATCTAAAAATATATTCTTTCCGTTTTCATAAAGCGACATATTTATATGAAGCCCGTTTCCGCTTTTGTTTACAATCGGCTTCGGTCTTAAGGAAGCGTATAAGCCGTTTTGCGCCGAAATAGTCGTAACAACGGATTTGAATGTTGTTAAATCCTCTGCTGCCGTGAGCGGTGAACCGTATTTAAAATCTATTTCGTTTTGACCGGGTCCCTCCTCGTGATGACTTCTCTCCGTCGTAATTCCCAAATTCACCAAAGACAAGCAAATTTCACGGCGGATATTTTCGCACTTATCGAGCGGAGCAATATCCAAATAGCCTGCCGAATCATACGGCACTCCCGTAGGCTCTCCGTTTTCGTCCGTCTTAAAAAGATAAAATTCGCATTCGCTCCCGATTTTGCACGTGTAGCCCTCATCAGCCAAACGCTTCTGCGCCTTTTCTATAATATATCTCTGACTGCCCTCAAAAAAAGAACCGTCGGGGCGTTTGATGTCGCAGAACATTCTGACAACTCTTCCCTGAGACGGTCTCCATGGCAATATTGCAATTGTCGACGGGTCGGGAAAGAGAAGCAAATCCGAATGAGTAAGATCCGTAAATCCCGAAATTGCCGAAGCGTCAAAGCTTATGCCTTGCGTAAAAGCCTTTTCTACATGATGCGACATAACGGAAATGTTCTTCTGATTCCCCAAAACATCACAAAAAGCAAGACGTATAAATTTTACGTCATTCTCTTCTATAAACTTAACGATTTCCTTTTTTGTAAAATTATCCATACAAGTCAATCCTCTCTTACCAAATATTATAACATGATATTTGATTTTTTGCAATACCTAAAATATAAAAATTATAAATAAATATTCAAAATTTAATGGTAATAATGAATAAAAAACGCGAAAACCGAAATGCCCTCACGAACACACGGCAAGATTCACAATATTTTCAGCAACATTTGCAATGGTTATAATTATATTAATCTTGTATAATATAGGTATAAATTATACGGAGGATAAATTTATGGCAGAGGATAAATTTGCAAAAATTGCGGAGGGGTACAAGACGACGACCGACAGAGGCTTAAAGCCGCTTACGCCGCCCGTTTTACCGCAAAGAAATATAACGCTTGAAAGCGGAAGCAGGCACAGCTTTTCGCATTACAAAAAAATGGATACGAAAGAAGAACTTTATGCGGAGCTTAAAAAAATGCGTGAATACTACAAGCCTTTCATGCAGAATTTTGCGCCCGAAACGAATGAAACGGAGGAACGCTTTGAGCTTAACGATTTTACCGTTTCTTTTGACGGGAAAGCGCCGCAGGAGATAAAAATTCCGCAGTACGGCGGACCCGAGGGCAATCACAGAGCAGTATACGAGACAAGCTTTACGCTTAATGAATTTTCGGGCAAGGCTGTTTATATAAGCTTTAAGGGCGCCGACTACATATGCGAGGTTTTCGTAAACGGTGAATTTGTCGGAAATCACGAGGGATTTTTTGCGCCGTTTGAGTTTGATATAACGGAATTTGCAAAATCGGGCGAAAACAAGCTTAAAATCGTACTCAAAAACGATTTTCGCATGGGCGACGGCGGAGACAAGATATATGCGGCGACAGGCTTGGGCTGGGACGGCGCATATGACGGCTGGCATCACTGCCCCGCAGGCTACGGACTTTACAACAAAATATTTATAGAAATACGCAATAAAAATCATATCACGGATATTTTTCCGCGTGTAAATTCGGGCGCAAGCGAAATATGGGTTGAATGTAACGGCGAAGATTACGGCGATGTGCCCGTTTCGTTTTCGGTGAGCTTATACGGAAAAAATTTCAAAGAAACGGTATTTGAGGATTTTGAATTTACGCCGTCAACTCTTATCGAAGCGGGCGTAGGCGACACGCTTACGGAAGCGCAGATGATAAAAGACGGAATTTTGGGAAACGGCGCGCCGTTATATTTGGGACACGGTTTCAACCGTTTTATTATCCCGATAAGCATAGAAAACCGTAAAATCTGGTCAAGCGAAACGCCTTGGCTGTATGAGGTTCATGTTGTCATGAAGGTAAACGGCGAAGTCGTTTCCGAAAAGGCACGCACGTTTGGTATACGTGATTTTTCGCAGGATTTGGACAGCAATCCGAAAGGAAAATTTTATCTTAACGGCGAAGAAATCCGTCTGCGCGGCGCAAACACGATGGGTTATGAACAACAGGACGTTTTAAGAGGTGATTTTGACCGTCTTATTGACGATATGCTTCTTGCAAAAATCTGCAACATGAATTTTCTGCGTTTAACGCAAAGACCCGTTCAGGAAGAAATTTACGACTGCTGCGATATGCTCGGACTTATGATACAGACGGATTTGCCGACCTTCGGAGTTCTGCGCATCAACAAATATGCCGAGGCTTTAAAGCAGGCGGAGGAAATGGAAAAGCTTGTGCGCAGTCATCCCTGCTGTATTGTTGACACGTACATAAACGAGCCGTTCCCGAATGCGAACAATATGCCGCACAGAATGATAGACAGAAAAACGCTGATGAATTTCTTTTCGGCGGCGGACGATATTATACATATGCACAATCCCGACAGGGTTATCAAGCACGTTGACGGAGATTATGATCCGCCAAGCAAGCTTATGCCCGATAATCATTGCTACACGATGTGGTATAACGGACACGGTATCGATATGGGCAAGCTTCATAAGGGCTACTGGCTTGACGTTATGCCGGGCTGGCATTGCGGCTGCGGTGAATTTGGCGCGGAGGGGCTTGACTTCTGCGAGGTTATGCGTGAGGAATATCCCAAAAAATGGCTAAAAGAGCCGTTTGACCCGAACAATATTTTAAAGGCGCAGACGGGACCGTTCCATTATTTCTTCTACGAAACACCCGACAGCATGGAAAACTGGGTAAAGGAAAGCCATCGTTATCAAGCGTTTGCCACAAAAATAATGACCTCTGCCCTGCGCAGAAATTCATACGTTAACACGTTTGCGATACATCTTTTCATAGACGCATGGCCAAGCGGCTGGATGAAAACCATTATGGATTGCAGAAGAAATCCGAAGCCTGCCTTTTTCGCATACCGAGATTGTCTGTCGCCCGTTTTCTGTTCAATCAGAAGCGACCGTTTCACATTCTTCCAAGATGAGAATATCAAGCTTGAAAGCTATGTTTTAAGCGACATCGGCAGACCCGACGAGGTAGTTTATGAGGTTACGGCTGACGGCAAGACGATTTATTCGGGAAGAACAACCGAAACGAAGGACGACTTCATCGGCTTTATCGAATTTAAAGCGCCGAAAACGGCAGACAGAACGAAGATAACCGTATACTGCGCCGCAATAAAGGACGGCGAGGTTAAGCACTATGCGCAGGAGGAATTTGAAATTTGGGCGAAAGAGGAATTAAAGCCGTTTAATCAGATTTCATACGGCGAATATGACAAAAACAGAGAAAAATATGACAGCGAGGTTAAAAACGGAGCAAAAATTATAATCGCACCGACGCAAGCGGGAGATTATAAGGTCGGCGATACGTCATACACCGTTTCGGACTGTCAAATGGGAGCGCTCTACTGCGTTTCACGCGATACGGGGCACGAAGCCGTCAAGGATTTCAAGCCCAACGATTTAAGATATTTCTATGATTCCGAGCTTCAAAGGCTGGCTCCTATAATTGAAGCAACAATTGAGGGATACGGAATAACGAATATCGTTTCGTCCGCAAACAGAACGGACGGCGAATGGCACAAGACAACCGCTATAGGCGAAGTAAAATTCGGCAAGGGCAAATTCATTCTCAATCAGCTTTTACTTAAAAACAAAGAAATGAACCCTGCCGCCGTAAAATTAATGAACAGCTTATAAAATGCAAAACGAGAGGCTTAAAAAGTCTCTCGTCAGACCGCTGACAAAATATAAGTCAGCGGTCATTTTTTTCTATTTCAAGCCGAATTTAAATATTGTGGTATGGTCATACGTTTTGTCGGGGGTAAGCACGGTTGACGGGAAATTATCGTGATTGGGGCTGTCGGGATAATACTGCGTTTCCAGGCAGAATCCCGTGCGGTGTTCAATCGGCTTTCCGTCCTTGCCCGTTTCTTTTCCGCTTAAGAAATTTCCGATATAAAACTGCATTGCGGGCATATCCGTATAAAGCTTAAGCTCGATACCGCTTTCCTCCGAATATATGCTTACGCTTTCTTTGGTTTTTGACGGCGAATTCAAAACAAAGTTATGGTCATAGCCGTTTCCCATTTTCAAATCCTCATTTTCGGTATTCAAATTCGCTCCGATTTTCTTATATTCTCTAAAATCAAACGGCGTACCCGTTACATCTTTTATTTCGCCCGTGGGAATAAGATTTTCGTTGGACGGCGTATAATAATCGGCGTCGATTTTCAAGCTGTGTTCCGTTATTTTTCCGCCGTTATAGCCGTTTAAGTTAAAATAAGAATGGTTTGTAAGATTTATCACCGTGGTTTCGTCCGTTTTTGCCTTATAATGAAGCGAAAGCTCGTCATCGTCCGAAAGCGAAAACGTAACGCTTACCGAAACTTTTCCCGGATAGCCTTCTCCGACGTCCTCATGCGAAAGCGTAACAAAATTCTCTCCCGTATCATCTATTTTCCAAACGTAATCGTTATATCCTCTCATACCGCCGTGCAGGTGATTGGGCATATTATTTTTTGCAAGGATATATTCCTTGCCCAAGAGCGTGAACCGTCCGTCCGCAATTCTGTTTGCATATCTGCCTATTGTTGCTCCCATATATGAATCTATTATTTCATAATCGGAAATATCGGGGTGTCCCAAAAGAACATCTCTGAAATTCCCGTCCTTATCCTTAACCAAAATGCTCAACAGCGTTGCTCCGTACGTCAAAACCGTAACGGCTGTTTCGTTTTTGTTTGTAAGCGTCAAAGCGTCAACGCTTTCTCCTCTTTTCGTTTTTCCAAACTGCTTTTTTTCAATACTCATTATTTTTCCTCCATGCTTTTTCCTATATTATAGCGCAAAAAACCGAAAAAGTCAATATAATTTTCCCGGCTTGTATTGACTTTTTGATATAAATATGCTAAAATAAATTCATAAAACTCATTTTGAAAGGAATGTTTAAAAAATGATATACAGATTTATGTTTAAAGGCTACTACAAAGATAAGAATTTCACATATTTAAAAAACGACAAGGTAAGCCATGTATCGGTATTTTCGTATGACGATAAGGTGCTTCTTTATTTTGAATCGCACGAGGATTACGTTGACCCCGAAACGGTTGTAAAATGCAATCTCAAAGAATATCCCGACGGAAGCGTTTGGGAAAGAATGGCTGAAATATTCCACTATTGCGAGGCTGTTGACGATGAGCAATGGGAAAGAAAAATAAAGGACAAAAAGCCGTTTATCAGAGTAAACAGCTTAAAGCCCGAAAAAATCGCAAGCTACATATTCTATCATCATCAGTATCAGGAGGAACACCCCTGCGACGGAAACAAATACGGAATTATATTTATTTCGGGCAACTTTATGGTATTTTATCTCGAAGATCCCGAAGAACTCCAGGAGCCGAGATTACCCGCTAAAATACTCCCCAACTACATTCCCGACTGGGGCGCTCTTATGAACGAGCATTTTTCGGAAAAGCTTACAAACAAAATGTGGGTAGACGGAGAAAAATGGCAGGAGGAAAAATAAATGAAAGCTATAGTTTTATCGGCAGGCTATGCCACAAGACTGTACCCCTTAACGCTTAACACGCCGAAGGGGCTTTTACCGATAGGAAAAAAATCCATTCTTGACTTTATAACGGACGAAATACAAAAGGTTAATGAAATTGACGAGCTTTTCATAATCTCCAATCACAAATTTTACGATAACTTTTCCGACTGGGCAAAAACGAGAGAAACACGTCTTAAAATCACGGTTTTTGACGATAACACAACGGACGATTCCAACAAGCTCGGCGCAATCGGAGATATTTGGTATACAATCGAAAAAGGGAACATAAACGACGATATACTCGTTGTTGCGGGAGATAACTTCTTTACGTTTGATTTAAGGGATTATGTCGAATTTTACAATAAGGTTAAGCATGACACGATTTTGGTAAGCGAAATGGACAGCTTATCCGATCTGCAAAGAATGGCGAATGCCGTGCTTTCGGAGGAGGGCAAGGTTCTCTTCATGGAGGAAAAGCCTCAAAACCCGAAAACGAACATTGCCGTTTTCGCTTCATATATTTATACAAAAGAAACGGTTCCCTTAATCAAAAAATATTTGGACGAGGGCAACAACCCCGACGCGCCGGGGTTCTTTCCATCATGGCTTTATACGAAGAAAGACGTTTATGCGTATAAATTCCAAGGAGAATGCTATGATATAGGCACTCCGCAGTCATATAAAGAGGTATGTGAGAAATTTGCCGATGCAAAATAAGAAACCCCAACAAACCGAAGAAAAAGAGAATAATGTACATAAAAACCACAGGCAGAGAATGCGTGAAAAATATTTGTCGGGCGGAATAGATTCTTTTGCAGACCATGAGATTTTGGAGCTTCTTTTGTTTTTCGCAATTCCGAGAGTCAACACAAACCCAATCGCTCACGAGCTTATAAAAAAATTCAAAACGCTTGACGGCGTATTTTCCGCATCATACGAGGAGCTCAAGACCGTTAAGGGCATGGGCGAAAACGCCGCTCTTTACATAAGACTTTTGCAGGATTTCAGGCTTCATATGCAAAAGTCGGACGCAAAAAAGAGAATAGTTTTAAAAGACAAAAAAGCAATCGGCGACTATGTTGTTAATTTCTTTCTGCCGTATAAATATGAGGTTTTGTTTGCATTCTTTTTGGATAAAGGCGACAGGCTGATAAGCTGGGAGCTTATCGAGGAGGGTGCAACGGACGAAATTACGGTTAATCCCGTAAAGATACTTCGTCAGGCGGTACGCAATAATGCCATAAGCGTTATTCTTGCGCACAATCACCCCGGCGGAAACCACATCCCAAGCGCCGCAGACGCGGCAGTTACGCAAAGGATTTCCGCGGCTTTGAGAGCAGTGGGAATAACCTTAAAGGAACACATGGTTGTTGCGGGCGAAAAATATTCCGCCGTCAGCGAGCTGGGCTACGATTGTTTTTGATATAAGATACCAAAAACAGGATAATCGGTATACCGACCGTTACACAGGCGGACACAGCCGTAACGGTCAGAAAAGACGCATGAAACTTTTGAGTGTTTATATTCACTGTCATTGATGTGAACGTAAGTGCCAAAGGAATAAGATAAACTATACCCTTGATTTTCAAATCGGGGGTATTTTTTTTGCCAAACAACCTAAAAATGCAGGAAAATGCCGCAAGATATGATGCCGAAACAAACACGATATAGAAAAATATATACGTTATCAAAAACACCGACTCCGAACGCTCCGTAAAAAGATTCGGATTTACCGCTCCGAGCGTATAAAGAGACGGAAAATACAGTGAATTCATAAGATTTTTTCCTATTATGAGAAGATTCCAGACGTAAACCAAAGCAATGACAAAAAGCGTGAAAAGTCCTGCGGTTACGCTTTTTCTTTTTATGCTTTTTTTATCCGTACCCTGCATGAGAAGATATACGATAAAAATATTTGAAAAAGGCGATACGAAATTAAGAAAAACGCTTTCCCCGATATATCCGAAATCGGGAATATTTTCTATATTCAAATTTGCGGTATCGAATTTCGGTATTCCGAACAGCATTGTTACGCCGAGCAAAAGCATAACAAACGGAAGCATAATCATTGTATAACCCGAAACGGCTTGTTTTCCGCAAAGCATAATAAAATATATACAAGCGGAAAAGGTAAGCGAAATCACAACGGGAGAAACGGCAAGGTTGGAGCTTAACGACGCAAATGCAAAAAATTCCCTTGAGCTTACAAGCGCAGTAAAAAAGCAGTATACTGCCGAAACGACAAGAAAAATTTTATATGCCGTTTTTCCGAGAATATTTTCGGAAGCCTTAAAAATATCCGTCGAACCGCCCCTTTTGAATATTCCGAAATAAAGGAAAAGAAGCGGAATATAAAGCAAAAAGGACGCAAAAACGGTGATATATCCTATTTTTTCACCCTGCATCACACCGGCTGCGGCGGCAAGCGAGCCTCCCAAAAGCACGGAAACGCAAAGTGGAAAAAAGCTGTTTTTTGAAAGCTTGTTATTCAAATCTCAATCCCTCCTTAATCTGCCGTGTAAATATTCCGTAACCTTTACGTCCGCCTCGGCGGTATTCCATTTTCCGTCCGAAAATATCTCTTTGAAATTATTTTCCTTTGCTTTTTTTGTAAGGCCGTTTATTTCATCGGTAAGCTTCTCGGAAATATCGCTTAAGTCTCCCCCATTGCTGTTTTCAACTTGAATTTCCGCACATATTTTTAAATTTCCGCCGTCATTTTTTGTCCTGCAATTTGTGTTTATCACCTCAAGCCCGTCAAAATACGAATCGGTAAGCGTATTTGACAAAAGCCTGTAAATCTCATATTCGCTTTCGGTTAAATAAAACTTAAACTCCATATCTTCGCAAACACCTGCGCCCGATTTTTCCGCAGTTTTGTTTATTTCCGATATGACGGGAATTACCGCAGTTTTATTATGAGGCAGAAACAGCGTATACAACCGAACCGACGGAAGATAACCGTGCCTTACGGAATCGTATATATTTCCGTTTTCAAAGCTTTCGGGGCTGTCCTCTGACATGAAAACGCTTATATTCGGCGAAATTTCGGGCAAATCGGCGAAAAACGAAAGCGTTTCGGAAAGCCCGTCCGCACAAAGTCCGCCGCCGAGCACAATTGCGCCCGCATGTCCCAAATACGGCTCTCTTAAAAATCCCGACATCAAAGAAGAATATGCCGTGCTTACGCTTTTTCCGTAAGCCTTGTGCAATTCTCCGCCGTTATCTCCGTATTCCGCCGTATATGCGGCTATTTCAAAAAGCTCATTTCGGTTTTCGACAAAAAATACCGTTACAACTTCGCTGTTTCCAAGCTCGCTTTGATTTTTGCACCCCGAAAGCATAACGCAAAAAACAAGAAAAATAATAAGCGCAGATTTCTTCATAATGTTTACCCCTCTTGTGAAATATCGGCATTTTTACGTTTTTTTGAAAGAAGCGTAAAAGGCAGACGTATAACCGTATCTCCGACGCTGTCCCGATTAAGCGGTAACGTTGAATTGATATAAGGAACGTTCAAAACCGTAATCGAGCAAAGATGGACGAATAAAACCGCGCTTCCCAAGGCTATTCCGTAAATCCCCATTAATGACCCCAAAAGCAGAAATGCTATACGCAGTATTGTCCCCGCTCCCAAAAGCTGCGGCAATGTTACGCCCGCAAGCCCCGCCACGGCTATAACAATTATCGACGGAGCGGAAATAAGATTTGCCGATATTGCCGTTTCCGAAAGAACAATACCGCTTACAATGCTTAATGTTTGTCCGATATCTGACGGCGTACGTGTTCCCGCTTCCCGTATTATCTCAAAAAATATGAGAAACACAAACAATTCCGCGGTAACGGAAAAAGGAGCCTCCTTACGAGCCTGCGCTATAGATAAAAGAAGCGGAAACGGAATAATTGTTTTATGAAACTTAATGGCGGCAACATAAACGCCGGGCAAATATATACTCAAATAAAAGCAAATATATCTTATAAGCCTTGAAATGCTCGCGAAATAAAAATTAATCGTATAATCGTCGTTGCTCTGAAAGTATTCCGAAAAAACGAAAGGCAGAGTGATAACCTGCGGACTTCCGTCAATCATTATTGCCATTCTTCCCGATAAAAGCTTATTCGCCGTAACGTCGGGGCGTTCCGTCGAGCCGCTCGTCTTAAACGGAGTATACGTTTTTCCCTTTATAAGCTCCGCAATACCGTTCGTATCGGTAAGCTCCCGAAGCTTAAGATCCGATATCCGCTTTCGTACCTTAACGAGCATATCGCTGTCGCATATCCCCTCTATATACGCCAGTATAACCGTACTTTTCGTATCGCTTCCGATAATAAATTTTTCGAGCTTAAAATTCTTATTCTTTATTCGGCGCATCAAAAGAGCGGTATTATCCAAAATAAGTTCCGAAAATCCGTCCCTCGGACCTTTCAGAGAACGCTCGTTTTCGGGTTCGGAAATCGAACGTGACGCAGGCTTTCTTACATTTACGATTAAAACGTCGCTGTACCCGTCCAGAATAAGTATCGCATCACCCGAAAAAAGTGCCGTTACGCAGTCGTCCATTTTGCTTGTGCGCGTAACCTCGTTTGACCTCAAAACGCTTTTATGAATATAATCGAGTATGTCGGACGTATCGGGGATTTTTGTTTTGCAAAACGGCTTTACGATACTGTCGTTGAGTAACACCGCACCCGAAAGTCCGTCCGCAAAAACCATCTCCGCCTTTATGTTTTTATTTTCCGCATTTTCCATACTGCGGTAAACAATCATGCAGTTATTTTTGAAAACACCTTTAAATATACTTATATTTTCGCTTAAATTCAAAGTAAAATCCATAAAATTTAATATACCTCGCTGTTTTTTTTATTATTTTTTATGAAATTTGAAAAAAATATGTTACTTTTTGAAAAAAATTTAAAAAAACTCTTCCTTTTACGAAAAAAATATGTTATAATAAAATTTGATTATCAATGTAATAAATTCAAAAAGGAATGGATTGAGAAATATGGAAAAAGCAGAAATAAAAGCTCTGTACAGAAATACAAAAGAATACGGAGACAAAACCGTAAAAGTAAGCGGTTGGGTAAGAACAATCAGAGATTCCAAAGCGTTCGGCTTTATAGAGCTTAACGACGGAACATTTTTCAAAAATATGCAGGTTGTTTTTGCGGCTGACAAGGTATCTAACTATGCCGAGGTTGCCGCTTTGAATGTCGGTGCGGCAATAACCGTTACGGGACGTGTTATCTTAACTCCCGAAGCTAAACAGCCGTTTGAAATACAGGCGGACGAAATTTTTATAGACGGCGAATCCAAAAGCGATTATCCGCTTCAGAAAAAACGTCATTCTTTTGAATATTTAAGACAAATTGCGCATTTAAGACCGAGGTCAAACACTTTCAGCGCAGTTTTCAGAGTGCGTTCCTTGGCGGCATACGCTATACACAGCTTTTTCAACGAAAGAGGCTTTGTATACGTTCATACTCCGATTATAACGGGAAGCGACTGTGAGGGCGCAGGCGAAATGTTCAGAGTTACAACACTCCCCATGGAGGACGTTCCCATGGAAAACGGAAGCGTTGACTATTCCAAGGACTTTTTCGGAAAAAGCACAAACCTTACCGTAAGCGGTCAGCTTAACGTTGAAACATACTGCATGGCATTCAAAAAGGTTTATACCTTCGGACCGACCTTCAGAGCGGAAAATTCAAACACGGCGCGTCATGCGGCGGAATTTTGGATGATTGAACCCGAAATTGCATTCGCAGACCTTAACGACGATATGGAGCTTGCCGAAGATATGCTCAAATACGTTATAAATTACGTTTTAAAAAACGCTCCCGAAGAAATGGAATTTTTCAACAGCTTTATAGATAAAGGCTTGCTTTCGCGTCTTAACTCAATCGTAAATTCGGATTTCGGAAGAGTAACATATACGGAAGCTGTCGAAATACTCAAAAACAGCGGAAAAGAATTTGAATTTCCCGTTGAATGGGGCATGGATTTGCAGACGGAGCATGAACGTTATTTAACCGAAGAAGTATTCAAAAAGCCAATATTCGTTACCGACTACCCCAAGGAAATAAAAGCGTTTTACATGAGACTTAACGATGACGGAAAGACTGTTGCCGCTATGGACTGCCTTGTTCCGGGAATCGGTGAAATAATAGGCGGAAGCCAAAGAGAGGAAAGACCCGACGTTCTCAAAAAGAGAATGGCGGAACTCGGACTTAACGAAGAAGATTATAAATTCTATCTCGACACTCGCCGTTACGGCACAAATAAACACGCAGGCTACGGCTTGGGCTTTGAAAGAGCCATAATGTATCTTACGGGTATGTCAAACATAAGAGACGTTATACCATTCCCCAGAACAGCGGGAACGGCGGAATTTTAATTGAAAGGAATGGTTATAAATGGGCGGTTTGGGAAGCATAATTCTTCTGTGCGCCGTTATTTACATCATTTATATTTTAATAAAGCGCAGAGGAAATTTTCCTTACAACAAGGGCGTTAAGCTTATTAACGCAAAAAATTACGCAGACGGGCTTACAATGCTTGAAAAAGCTGTGGAGATAGGCGTTTCTCCCTCGCAGGAGATAGGCGCCGCATATGCCGAGGTTAAGTTTGGGGACATAAAAAAGGCTGAAAAGAAGATAAACATGGTGCTTTTAAATCAAAAAGTTCCCGTAAACATGAAAAACGAAGCAAGATGTGTGCTCGCCATAATAAACATTGCAAAAAAAGATTTCAAAACGGCTCGTGAAATAATGGATAAAATGTACGATACGTTCAAAACCACGAAATTTTATTCCACCTACGGCTATCTCGCAATCATGTCGGGCGACCCCGAATTTGCAAAGAAAATCAACGAGGAAGCGTATGATTACAACAGCGATAATGACGTAATATGCGATAACTACGGGCTTTATCTTTACAATGCGGGCGAATATGAAAAAGCGGGCGAAATTTACGAAAAGCTGACAGACCACGAGCTTAAATTTCCCGAAGGGTACTACAATTACGCAAACGTACTCGTTAAACTCGGCGATAACGAAAAGGCGAAAGAAATGCTTGAAAAGGCGCTTTCAATGGAATATTTCGGCGTAACGACCGTAAAGAAAGAGGAAGTCGAAGCATTATATAACAGCATAAAATAAGCTGGTTTTTGAAAGGATTTTAACTATGGAAAAGGAAAAGCTTACAAAGCTTATTTGCATTATTGTTCCGATTGTGATTTTACTTATACTTTTGGGAGTTTTTTGGGGTCCCGTTGCGGACGGGTATTTTTCCGACAAAACGACAAAAAAACTCAAAATAGGTGAAATCGACGCAGGCGGTCTTACGAAAGAAGAACTTATGAACCGTCTTACGGAAATCAGCGAAAATTCGGGAAATATAAAAATCAACTGGAATGACGCACAATTTGAAATAAGCGCACTCGATACGGGCATGACCGCAGATAACGAAAAGACGTGCGAAAATGCTATGAAAGCAGGACGTGAAAGCTTTGGAAGCAGGATTTCCGCTTGGTATAAGGGAGTTAGTATTCCCTTTGAATTTTCTGCGACGAAGAAACAATTTAAGGACGCTGTGAATGCCGTTATGGGCGAACAGGGACTTATTTTGGGAAATTATGATATAGGTCTTTCGGGCGGCAATGCGGTTATCACAATAAACGAAAATTCAGGTTCACCCGATACGGATAAGCTTTTTTCAGAAATAATATCCAAATATCCCTACTTTTCCGAGCCGTTTACGCTGGAAAAGGGTGAGATGAAATGGCCTACGGCAGAGGAAATAAGAGACGAATTTAACATACAGGCGGAAGACGCTCACCGTGAGGGTGATAAAATAATCGGTCATAAGGAAGGCAGAGAAATAGATTTTGAAGCCTTAAAAACCGCTCTTGACAACAAGGAAACGCAGTTCAGCGTACCTTATAAGATTATAAAACCGAACGTTTATACGGAACAGCTCGGCGAAGGCGCTTTCCCGAATCTTTTGGGCAAATGCGTAACCACCTTTAACGAGGGTGCGAAAAACCGTTCCTCCAACATTCGCCTTGCGGCGTCAAAAATAAACGGCTACGTCATGAATAAGGGAGACATATTTTCCTTTAACGGCGTTGTCGGAAAAAGAACGCATGAAACAGGCTTTAAAGACGCTCCCGTTTATACGGGTTCGGGCGTCGAGGACGGCGTCGGAGGCGGTATATGTCAGGTATCGTCAACGCTTTACGGCGCTGTTTTGGAATCAAACTTAAAAATAGTTTCACGCCGTAATCACAATTATACGGTAAGCTATACAAAGCCCGGCTTTGACGCAACCGTTTCCTACGGAACAATCGATTTTAAATTCCAAAACAATTTTGATAACCCGATAAAAATAAAAGCCGAAGCCTCGGGTGGGAAAATGATAATTTATATCTACGGCACAAAGCAAAACAACAACACGGTTTCGCTCGAATATAAGGTTTTGGGAACAACTCCGAGAGGTGTTAAGCGAGTTTACAACCCGTCCTTGAAAAAGGGTGCGGAGGTTGTTAAATCCGCAGGCTACGACGGCATGAAGGTTCAGAATTACAGACACATAAAGGACGCTTCGGGAAATATCATAAAGACCGAAAACCTCGGTGTTTCAACATATATAACGCTTAATAAGGTTATAGAATACAATGACGGAACGGGCGGAGGCAATGAGGCTCCGAAAACGG
>ERZ779725.910-NODE-910-length-17891-cov-4.779771_pt1 | contig 17891 bp, 16 predicted proteins | sample MGYA00511890_ERZ779725 | MGnify/ENA primary metagenome ERZ779725 (study PRJEB29588, sample SAMEA2148549) | human gut metagenome | biome: human gut; feature: human-associated habitat; material: faeces | place: Denmark | collected 2008/2010 ...
CCAGCCCATCCAGTGGAGCAGCGAATACAACGATGAAGAACTGGGGCTGGTCTACTACAACTACCGGCATTTCAATCCGCACGACGGAAGGTGGATCAGCCGCGATCCCATCGAGGAAGAAGGCGGCTGGAATTTGTTCGCGTTCGTTAAAAATCAACCTACCTTTTTAAAAAATTACGTTGGGCTAATTTCATGGGGGGCAAAAAAGGTAGCTCCTGATCCGCCTCCTGATCTTCCTAAGTATAGTATTGATTTTTGGAGAATAGGGAATATCATTCTTGGATATCCGGAGGTCTATGCTGCTTTAATAGGAACAAGGGTTGATTCTTTTTTGGCATATGAAACGTTCATAAAATATCTTTCAAAGACAGGTGGCGAGTATAAAATAGATCCTCAATGTATTATAGATCTCGAGAGTGGCGAATCAGATGGTCTCCAAGATAATATTAATTTATTGACAAGATTGGCTATATCATATGCGAGAGAACATAAATGTTTTGAGAAAAAATTATATCTGGATTCCTGACAACTTCTTCAAGCAAGATCCAGTGAAGGAAATTATATTTTAGGAAGATATTACATGACGATGACTGCTACAGTAAATTCAGATTGTTCCGTAGATTATACTGCATATATTAGCGATATTTATGATTTCGATCATAATAGTTGGCTGCAAACGCGTTTTGCCGCCTTAGAAAAATACGGTTATGCTGCTCCTTTTAACGTGAGAGGAAATATTTCTGGAACATATAGAAAGTATAAAGAATGATGAAAGAAATATTGTTTATTGTTTTGACTTTATTGACAAATTTTATTTGGTTTACATTTTATCTTGTGTACATCGGGAAATTCCCGTTGGTAAAAATACTTGTATGTTCTTTAATTGATTTTATTGTCATAATATTATGGAACGAGGGTGAATATTTTTTGCAGCATATCATATATGTAATTTTTTGTTCAATCCTTCTTGGAAGTGGATTTGCAGGATTTATTGAGTACATAAAGAATTTATATAAAAATTACAGGAAAGGTAATTTATCATTTAAATCAATTTTTGTTATTTTATTATACGTGTGGCTATGCGCTATCTGTATTGGTTTAGTTCAGAATTGAGCAGGAGAATGGGTAATTAATAAAATATGAAAATGAAATGAATAAAAATCTGATTAATAAAATTAAAAATGAGAAAATAAATTATATTGTTGAGTGGTGGGAGGAGGATAGTCTGGATATTGATAATAATCAGCACATTCTTTTTTCACTTGAAAACGAAGATATTGATATTGTTATAACAGAGAAAAATATTGATGAAATTAATTTTGTTTTGGAAAAATTTAATGTGAATATATCCATGGAATTTCATGTTAACTTTTTTGATCGTATCATCTATCCAATATCTAGATATGGAGAAAAATATTATGAATATAAATATGGAGATGCGGTGAATAAAATTTTAAAATTCATAGGTGTTCATTGTTTGCAAAAAAGGAAGTCTCTTTAAATTTATATTTAATATTTTTCAATGGGTATTATTTTTTATTCAACGATATTACTTGCAGAAGGAATTTAAATAATGAAATTTGTTAGAATTGAACACACAGTGAAGAAAATATATAGGCCAATAATTTTCCATCATTAATGAATAACATAGCTAAATAGAGATTTCTTTGGACTCCTGGTAAGTTAAATTTGCCGGTGTTTCTTATCAGATATTTTATCCTGTTACAAAGCGCATATGCACGAAATATACTGTGACGAAACTAAAAAGAGTAATTCTGTGATTTTTAATGATTTTCTATTAGTCTTTCTTATAGCAGTTGTAAAAAATTCTATTTATCAAACGTGGAGAATGATGTCTACAGGTGACGACGCAATCCCGATACAATATTTATTGATATGCAAAATGCAAAAAATAATCTTGATAAATAAATGAAAAAATACTAATGATTGCTGGAATGATTATTGGTGCTTGGATAATGGTTTCCTTATCGCTGGCTGCTTATGGGGTTTTTTATAGTGATAAAAATGATTATTCTCCCGTTTTTATCTATCCATTTGAATTTGGGATTCATTTTTTAAATGGTGATGAGGTATTGACTTATAATAGATATGGAAAAAGAGAATGTTATTTGTTTGGAATGTGCATATTCGGTATTTGGATTCCTGATAAGGATACTTATGAGGAAGAGTATATTAGTGATATTTTCATTGGTACATTTGAAAATTAAATATATTACCAAGTTATTTTTTGCTAATACGATTTAATAATTTCCAATATGCCTGCAATTATTTAATTAGAGGCCTATTGGTGTTTGGATGCCAGATTACATTGGGGTACAACATAATGGAAGGAAAATTGTCACAACGAATATAATAATCATATGAAATCATGTATAGTATCTTTAGTGTTGTTTTTTAGTACGTCAAACTGTCAATATGATCTTAAAACGGTTGTAGAACATAATAGAGATCATGATAGTGTCATTGTTGATGATGTTCAAATATTGGAAAAATCATCTAGTAGTTCAATATGGAAAAAATTTTATGTTAAAATTCATGGTTTAGAAAAAGATATTCCAGGAGAATATATAGATTCTCCATATATTATTGAATACAAAAATAGATTTATTATAGTATGTTCTATTAAAAGAGAATCAGTTGTTTTTGTTGTTACAAGAAAGAATAATCAATTGGAATTTATTCCTGTAACTGAAAAAAATAATTATGAATTGTTCATGGATAAATGTCGAAACATGAAATATTATCCTATTCGTTTTGTAAATGGGACATTGCCTAAGTTGAGAAATGGACAGTTAGTATCTGATTATTCGATAGAGTGTTCTTCTAAAGAATTTCCCGATCCGTCTGATATTATTTATTTAGAATTTAAAGGAATATTTGATTTTGATTTCAAAGAAAATATATTGGAATTAAAAAATATAGAAGGACCTATAAATTAATTTTTTCCTATGTTCAGTAATAATTTGAATTATCATTGTAAAAAGGATGATCAAAATATTTTGACAATGAATGGATGTTTTTTAGATTGGAATTTATTGAAAAAGGAAAACTTATTAATTATTATAGAGTAAAAAATCCTTACAATACTCCTTCCTATTGTATGCCATATGAGCGCGAGCAAACATTCATCCTGTCCTATCCTCTGGAATTTACTGATGAGAATCAGATACTCTGACACCACGCCCGGTCAGTGCTTTGTATGCAACCACTTTTAGGAAATCTGACGCAAATCACTCATGTCGCCGGAACGGGAATCTTCGCCTACATCCCTACGGAGAATTGGAAAGCCGACGCTTTACGGCAAACGGCATTGCCTGCAGGTCTATTCGAGCGTTATGACGAACTCAGCCGTCCGGATGGGTTCCAAATTAAGCGCAGACGACCGCCGCGTCCAGCAGACGCATCTGTCCTATGACGTGGAAGACCGCCTCTCCACCCGCACGGAGGAAGGCATGAAAACCCTTCTTCTGGATCTACCTCGAAAGAGAGGAAGAGAACAGGTTCCACTTCTTGATCAAAAACGTAGACGATGAACCGGGACTGGTATACTACAACTACCGACATTTCAATCCGCTTGACGGAAAGTGAAGCATTTACTACTTATGGAGTCCCCATACTGACATTTCTATTACCAGTGAAGACATCCGACAAGGTATCTTTCAACGAGGAAGTTTTATGCAATATGCAGTAATAATTAATTGTGGCTGTAATGAGGAAATTTTGCTAAAAGATAAAAATACCCCCCCCCCATTTGTGAGAGTATGGGGAAATTTTTAGGAGTGCTATATATGACGTCAAAGATAAAACTGATTATATGGTTTCTAAATAATAGTTTTCTAAATTTTCAGATTTAATTTCAAAAAATTCTGTTATAATGCAATGAAAAGAATAATAAAAATAAAAGATAAAAATATAGATAAGGAGTCTGCAATTATAACGATAAAGATCATAGTTTTTCCAATTGTTTCATTTGTGATAATGATATTTGGTATTTTTTTTCTTGTCGGAAAGTTAAATAATTTTCGTTCTTTGCCAGAAAATTATCGAGGAAATACATTAGAATATCATCATGAACATCTTACCCAGGAAGGTTTTTCGTATTTTAGAAAAGGGGAGACTCAGGGAGTTCCTGGATATTTAGTTAAAGATTTCTATATATATAGAAAAAAAGTATTATTGGGTTTTTATCATTATATCATGTTATCTAAAAAGAAAAATGGATTAAAGATAGATTCTGGAAGTCAGTATTTATCTACTCCTTTCAATAAATTAATTTTTTCATACTATAAAAATTTTGTTCCTAAAGAACGTCCCCCGATAGTCAATCGAGAAGATATATAGTAGCAGCTTTGCAAGAATTTTTTGTTAGTTGAATATATGAGTTTTTAAAATCAGTGAATAGAATTTAGATAGTCTGAATAGAAAGAAAATATGGTGAATGATTTTTAAGTATATAGGTCTCAAATACTGTCATAACCTTTATAACTTGACTGTATTTACAATCAAGGAAGTATTTGAGAAACAAATAACAAGTAATAATGCTAATATCTAAAACAGGAAGTATCATTAGATCATGCAAGTGATAAGATTTTTATCATGGATAATGGTTGTTTATTGACATTATGAATATTAAAATATGATAGTCTAATTAAAAAAATATAAAAAATGAAGCCATTAATTTTAACAATATCAGGGTATCTTCTGATTATAACATTTATAATTTTCGCGTTGTTGTTGTCTATATCTTTAGATGCAAGTTTATGGTATGATTGGATAGCACGAGTGATACTGATCTTATCGGTAATTTTAAACATTTTATGTGTTTTTATGAGTATTTCACTTATATTAAAAAGACATAAAATTTTGATGAATATTTTAGCTCTTATTCTTTCTATCACTTTCATAGTTATATCATATCCGGTAATTCTTGAAGAAATTTCAATTATCACTAACTAATTTTTGCGTATTATAACAATCAGAGATTAAAAAAATTGATTGACTAGTAAGTGATGTCCGAAGAGACAGCGAACTTCCACGCGCGCTACCTCTACCGGGGTTATCTGCAGGTGGCGGAATGTGACTTGACGGGGGAAACGCCGGATTCGTGCGCAGTTACATCTGGGACCCCTCGAAACCGGCGGCTGTGCGCATCCTGACAGTGACGGGCCGGGAAGCGAACGGGATGCTAAGTGAAGGAGCGTTTCTACTGCGTGCACGAGACGATGAAAAACTTTACCTCCCTCTTCGGGGAAGAGTATATGGTCGCCGTGCCCTGTACGAATACCGGCCGTATGGAGGTCTGACACGTCGGAAGGCAATATGGGGTAAGAAAACGGGTTCCGCTTCTCTAGCGAATACATGGATGGCGAACTGGGGCTGGTCTATCACAGTGTTCATCGGTATCAATTCGTTTGATATCTTTGGAGCGGCCTCATTCCTGTTGGAAATTTTTCAACGGGGGTTGGAAAGAGATAGGTATTCATGCAGAGTGAGTTCTGCAAATTTTGTTGAGGAAGTCTTTTGGAATTCTGTATGGGATTCAAGCTGCATCCGGTATGTTCCGGGTGCAGTTTTTGTGTAAACGGGTTGAGAAAGACTTGCCGTTATCCGCCTTCCGGGAAGAACGGAAAGCGGGAGCACAGCTGGAAGAATTAATTTTTTCTTAACAAGAAGAAGAAGGAAGTTAACTACCCAGAATGGAATTTCCGGATATATTGAGGCAATGTTTTTACATTATATTAAACATCGCCGGTCTGTTCCGGGACTTCGTATCTGCCATAGCGGTTTTTCCGTGAAATTTTTTCAGATAAAAAAGAAAAACGGCATAGAATAATATTTTTGTTTCCATATATGTTGGAATGGTTTGAATTTAAATTTCATAAAATATCATGATGGAATCATTGTTGGGTTTTATTTTTTGTCTATTGAGCGGAATATTCTGTTTTTGGCTCTTTTTCAAATGCGTCGACTGGTTTGAAAAAATCTAAAACTGTGCCTGTCTATGTATACATTATTATTTGTGATTAGCTTAATTGTGTTCGGTTATTTGATGTATGTCTTGATCAAACCGGAAAAATTTTAACCAGCAAGATGATGAAAACAGAAATTCTAGGTGTTATTGCGCAAATCGTTCTTATGGTGGCTTTGAGCTATCCTCTGGGGAAATATATTGCCAAGGTTTACAAGAAGGAGAAAACATGGCTTGATTTCATGAAGCCTGTTGAAAGGCTGATGTTCCGCCTGTCCGGGATTAATCCGGAGGAAGAAATGAACTGGAAGCAGTTCCTGCGGGCTTTATTGACCGTAAATCTGTTCTGGTTCGTATGGGGGATGGTTCTTCTGGTCAGCCAGGGGTATCTGCCCCTCAATCCGGACGGCAACGTCGGACAGACGTGCCACCAGGCGTTCAATACATGCATTTCATTCATGGTGAATTGCAACCTCCAGCATTACAGCGGGGAGAGCGGTTTGACCTATTTTACGCAGTTGTTCGTAATTATGCTGTTCCAATTTATTACGGCAGCTACCGGCATGGCCGCAATGGCAGGGATCATGAACGCTCTCAGTAAGAAGACAACTAAAACGATTGGAAACTTCTGGGATTACCTCGTGTTGAGTTCTACCCGTATTTTGCTGCCTCTTTCTCTGGTGGTCGGATTCATCCTGATTACTCAGGGTACGCCGATGGGGTTTGACGGTAAAATGGAAGTGACAACCCTTGAGGGAGTGGAACAAACCATTTCCCAAGGGCCTGCCGCGGCTGTTGTGCCCATTAAACAGCTGGGAACGAATGGCGGCGGTTATTTCGGCGTTAATTCATCCCATCCGCTGGAAAATCCGACTTACCTTTCCAACATGGTCGAATGCTGGTCCATCCTGATTATTCCGATGGCGATGGTTCTGGCCTTTGGTTTTTATCTCAAGCGCAAGAAACTGGGATACAGTATTTACGGCGTGATGTTGCTTGCCTTTTTAATTGGCGTTTGCATTAACGTGTATCAGGAGATGAACGGCAATCCCCGCATAGAAGAGATGGGCATCGTCCAGGAAAGCGGGGCTATGGAAGGTAAGGAAATCCGGCTCGGATCCGCGGCTACAGCTTTGTGGAGCGTCGTTACGACAGTTACGTCAAATGGGTCCGTCAACGGGATGCATGATTCCACCATGCCTCTTTCAGGCATGATTCAGATGTTGAACATGCAGATTAATACGTGGTTTGGCGGCGTCGGGGTAGGGTGGATGAATTATTTCGCCTTCATGATTATAGCCGTGTTCATCAGCGGTCTGATGGTGGGAAGAACCCCCGAATTCCTGTGCAAGAAAGTAGAAGCCCGTGAAATGAAAATCGCTTCCATTGTGGCGTTGCTCCACCCGTTTGTGATTCTCGTCGGAACGGCTCTGGCTTGTTATCTGTTTGTTTACGCGCCGTCGTTTGTGGAAGGCGAAGGAGGGTGGGTCAATAATCCCGGCTTTCATGGATTGAGTGAATTCCTTTACGAGTATACTTCAAGCGCTGCCAATAACGGTTCCGGGTTTGAAGGGCTGGCCGATAATACCTGGTTCTGGAATTACTCATGCGGCATTGTCCTCATTCTGAGCCGTTTCATCCCGATCATCGGCCAGGTTGCCATCGCCGGGCTTCTGGCGGGCAAGAAGTATATTCCCGAGACGTCCGGGACGTTGAAGACGGATTCCGTAACGTTCAGCGCCATGACTTTTGCCGTGATTTTCATTGTTGCGGCTTTGTCCTTCTTCCCTGTCCATGCCTTAAGCACCATTGCCGAACATCTAAGTTTGTAAATTTAGGGTAGAATACGTTTACCACCAATAACATATTTACATATTTCCGTTCCAGTTTCTGGAATTGAAAAAGAAATCTACGATATGAAAAATTCCAATAATACTTCCCTGTTCCAAAGGGAACAGGTACGGGAAAGCTTGAAGCAGTCATTGATCAAGCTTCATCCGGGAATGATGATGAGGAACCCGATCATGTTTACCGTGGAAATCGCCACGATGATCATGCTTCTGGTAACCGTTTATTCCCTCTTCAGCGACGGACAAGGGGATTTCCTTTATAATTTCCTCGTTTTCGTCATTTTGTTCCTCACCCTTCTGTTCGCCAATTTTGCCGAAGCGATTGCGGAGGCCCGGGGAAAGGCGCAGGCCGACAGCCTGCGCAGGACGCGTGAGGAAACGCCGGCCAAGTTGATTGTCGATGGCACGGTTTCCGTCATCAATAGTTCCCAGTTGAAAAAAGGGGATTATTTCGAATGTGTCGCGGGAGATATCATTCCCGCCGACGGGGAGGTTGTCGAAGGTCTGGCTTCCATTGACGAAAGCGCTATTACGGGGGAATCCGCTCCGGTTATCCGTGAGTCCGGCGGGGATAAGAGTTCCGTGACGGGCGGCACCAAAGTTCTGTCAGACCGTATCAAGGTGCTTGTCACCGCGCGTCCCGGAGAGAGTTTCCTTGATAAGATGATTGCTCTGGTTGAAGGCGCTTCCCGGCAGAAAACCCCTAACGAGATAGCGTTAACCATTTTGTTGGCTGTCTTTACCCTGGTTTTCCTTGTCGTCTGCATTACCTTGAAGCCGGCAGCCGATTATTCCGGAACGGAAATCAGCATTGCCGCCCTGATTTCCCTGTTCGTATGTCTCATTCCTACGACTATCGGCGGATTGCTTTCTGCGATCGGCATTGCCGGAATGAATCGTGCCTTGAGGGCCAATGTTATTACGAAGTCAGGGAAGGCTGTGGAGACGGCCGGGGACATCAGCACCCTCCTGCTTGATAAAACGGGTACGATTACGATTGGCAATCGGAAAGCGACGGGATTTTTCCCTGTCCAGGGTTTTGACAAGCAGGCTTTTGTTGAAGCCTGTCTGATGTCTTCCGTTTCAGACGATACTCCGGAAGGGAAATCGATTATCGAGCTTGGACATGAATACGGCGTCCATATGCGCAACCTTCATACGGAGGGGGCCCGCATGATTCAGTTCACGGCGGAGACGAAGTGTTCGGGCATTAATCTGAGCGATGGAACCGAAATCCGGAAAGGGGCTTTTGACACCATCCGCAAGATTGCCGAGGAAGCGGGAAATCCATTCCCCAAAGAAGCCGAGGAAATCATTGAAAGAGTGGCGGGCAATGGCGGCACTCCTCTTGTCGTCTGCATCAACAGGAAGGTTGTCGGCGTTATTGAATTGCAGGATATCATCAAGCCGGGCATAGAAGAGCGCTTCGAACGCCTGCGCAAGATGGGAGTAAAGACGGTAATGGTGACGGGGGATAATCCGAGTACGGCCAGGTATATCGCTGAAAAAGCAGGCGTTGATGATTTCATCGCGGAAGCCAAGCCCGAAGATAAGTTGAGTTATATCAGGAAGGAGCAGGCTTCCGGCAAACTGGTTGCCATGATGGGGGACGGGACGAATGACGCTCCGGCTCTGGCGCAGGCCGATGTCGGCGTAGCCATGAACAGCGGAACCCAGGCCGCCAAGGAGGCCGGCAATATGGTTGACCTTGATAATGACCCCACCAAATTGATTGAGGTTGTAGAAATAGGCAAGCAGCTGCTGATGACGCGCGGCACGTTGACGACGTTTTCCATTGCCAATGACGTCGCCAAGTACTTCGCGATTGTGCCTGCGCTGTTCATGATTGCGATTCCAGAACTTGCTGCGCTGAATATCATGCATCTGCATAGTCCGGAAAGTGCCATCCTGTCTGCGATTATTTTCAATGCAATCATTATCCCCATCCTGATTCCTCTGGCCTTGAGGGGCGTGGCGTACAAGCCCATTGGAGCCAGCGCTCTGCTGCTTCGCAACATCCTGATTTACGGAGTGGGCGGTCTGATTGCTCCCTTCATCGGAATCAAACTGATTGATATGGCTGTCGGCCTGTTTTTTTAACTGAAATAAATATATTGTTATGAGAAATTTAGTGAAATCATTGCGTCTTACACTTGTCTTTTGCGTCTTTTTCTCCATATGCTACATCCTGGTGCTGTGGATATTCGGATTGATTGCCGGCCCTGGCGGAGGAAATGCGGAAACCCTGGTTTTGAACGGGCGCGTGGTAGGCGCCGCCAATGTCGGGCAGCAATTCACGAAGGATATTTATTTCTGGGGCCGTCCGTCCCATGCGGGCGACGGTTATGACGCGTCCAGTTCATCCGGCAGCAATAAGGGGCCGACCAACGAAGAATACCTGGCCGACGTGAATATTCGGATAGATTCGTTCTTGAAGAAACATCCTTATTTGGAACGGAAGGATGTCCCTTCCGAAATGGTTACGGCCAGCGCTTCCGGCCTGGATCCGCATATCACTCCGGAGAGCGCCTATGTGCAGGTGAAGCGCGTTGCCAAGGCCCGCGGCATGGAGGAGGGGGCAGTGAGGTCTCTTGTCGATCAGGCCGTGGAAAAACCGCTGCTGGGCATGTTTGGCACGGAGAAGGTCAATGTGCTTAAGTTGAATATTGCTCTTGAGAAGGCTGATCCTTCAGGGAAGCATTAATTTCCTGATTGTTTAGGGCAGCAATGGCGATTCCGGATTTGGTGATAAATTGCCGCCTTGAAAAAATGAAATCAATTGCGGGCTTCATGTCATGGTAACGCCCGCAATTGATTTTCATTTTCAAAAGATTCTGTAAAATCAACAAGATGTTTTTAACCGCAGGAGCCGGGTGAATTTAATATGATTGACGGAAGTAACGGAGCAGAGCACTTTCTTGACCTGATACGGCGTTCTCGAAGGGGAAAGTTCAAGATTTACATTGGTATGATGGCCGGAGTAGGCAAGACGTACCGCATGCTGCAGGAAGCCCATGAATTGCTGAATAACGGCATTGATGTCAGAATCGGTTACGTTGAAACCCACGGGCGGCCCGGGACTGAAGCCATGCTCCGGGGGGTGCCCGTCATCCCGCGTAAAGTGGTTTTTTACAAAGGCAGGGAGATTGAAGAAATGGACCTGGACGCGATTCTTCAAGCCCGGCCCGAGTTGGTTATTGTTGACGAACTGGCTCATACCAATGTGGAAGGGAGCCGCCATCGCAAGAGATGGGAAGACGTGATGGAGCTGCTTGACGCCAATATTAATGTGATTTCCGCGATTAATATCCAGCACATCGAAAGCCTGAGCGGCGAAGTGAAGGAGATTACGGGGATTGAGATGAAGGAACGGGTTCCCGACAGGATTTTGCAGGAGGCGGACGAAGTGGTGAATATCGACCTGACGTCCGAGGAATTGATCGGCCGCCTCAAGACCGGCAAGATTTACCGGCCTGAAAAAATCCAGATTGCCCTGGATAATTTTTTCAGAACGGAAAATATTCTTCAGCTGCGTGAACTGGCATTGAAGGAAGTTGCTTTCCGAGTGGAGAAAAAAGTGGAAACGGAAGTATTCCCGGCAGTTTCTTCCGCCAGAAGGGAAAAGATTCTGGCCTGCATCAGCAGCAATGAACAGACGCCCCGGCGCATCATCCGAAAAGCATACCGGATTTCCTCGCGTTACAGTACGTCGTTTATCGCCCTTTACGTCCAGACGCCAAGGGAGTCCCCCGACCGCATCAATCTGGCATCCCAGCGCCATTTGCTTAATCATTTCAAGCTGGTGGCCGAACTGGGAGGGACGGTGAAGCAGGTGAGTGCGGAAGACATACCCCAGGCGATCATCGCAACGTGCAGGGAATATCATATTACGGCTATTTGCATGGGGCATCCCGCATTCAAAATGCCCGGAGCCATGTTCAAGATACTGGGATATAAACAATTTCTGCGTGTCTTGTCGGAGATGAAGATAGATTTAATCATCATTGCATAAAAAACAGAGGTAAATTTGAAAATAAGGCCGGAGCCGGCTCTTTTCACAGGAAGCAGGCGATGAGATTATCATGCTTGTCTTCCCTGAGCGGAACGGATTGTTGCCGGCAGTTTCCATTATAGCCTCCCCGGGGGCGTTTTCCGTTACCATTCCCGGGCAGTGCGGCCCCTTTTATTTTTTTCCGTCTGGTTGTCTGAAAAACAGTCCAATGTTCCGGTCCGCCGCATCTCCGGCAGCACCTTTGTTGAAAAAGAATGTAGAATTCCCGGAGGAGCAGCATTCTTAAAAGTGAAACGATAACGTTCCGTCTTCCATAGAGGAGCGGCGGTTATCATAAACAGAAGGAACAGTTATGAGCATCAATTTGCAAAAAGTCATTATAGCCGTATGTGCGGCCGCAACGGTCAGTGCGGGATTCGCAGCCCGCACCGAGGGGGCCAAACTGCACCGATTCAGCACTACTATCGAAAAAGAGAGGCCGCAGTTGAATGAAGAAACGAAACGGTTGATTGCTTCCTATCGCCGGAATCCGTCCGAGGCTAATCGGTCGGCTTTGAGGAAACAGGTCGGGATTAATTACGACAAGGTCCTTGACCGAAAAAAGGCGAAGCTTGAAGAATTGAAACGAACGGCTCGGCATGCGTCCAAGATACAGGAAATGCAGGAGATCGTGGATGAAATGGTTCAAAACAGGGAAGCGCGCATCGACCAAAGCATGCGGCGTTTCAGTGATCCGCGATTCAGACCAGGTGCCCGCAATGCAGATGGCGGGTATTTGCCGGTGCTCGGAGCTTCCTGGAATGTATCAATTGCATATACTCCGGTTACCAATGAGGATTATGCCAAATTCCTGAAGGCAACGGGAAGGAAGGCTCCTAAGGATTGGGATAATGGCGCCATGCCTGCCGGCAAAGGGAGGCATCCCGTGGTGAATGTTTCCTATGACGACGCTTCTGCCTATTGCCAATGGTTGTCGCTCCAGGATAGGAAAGCCGTTTATCGCCTGCCGACTGAAGAGGAGTGGGAGTTTGCCGCCGGGCATATGCCCAAGGATGCGGATTTTAATTGCGGCGAGAGAAACGGGACATCTCCCGTGGACGCCCATGCCGCGACATCCGGCGCCTGCGGAGCGATTGATATGTGGGGCAATTGCTGGGAATGGACTTCTTCTCCAGTTGAAGTTTCCAAGGCCGTGGCACACGGTAAAACGGTCATGGCGGTGAAGGGCGGTTCCTGGCGTTCGCCGCGGACGAGCTGCAGGACTGAGCGGAAAGGAGAAGGAAGGGAATCTTCTTTCGCTTTCAGTGATGTCGGTTTCCGGGTCGTCCGCGAAGGTTGAGGGGGATTCCATGCGTTTCAGTTTCTTACAGGCAATAGAATCTGGCTGGCAGACCTGATGGAAATTCCGGCCGAATTGGTAGATTTCCCTAGGGAACTGCATTCTTGAAAAGTGAAACGATACCGTTTCAGAAAAAATATCAACCCTCATTGATTATCATGAACAAGCTCATCATTCCTGCAATTATTGGAATATTCGGTCTGGCTCCCGGTACGGTTACTGCCAACGCGGCGGAATCAACAATAACCTCCTTTTCTGTTCAAATACTGAAAAAGAAACCGAAGGCGTTGAAGTACGGCCTGAAACACGGCCTCAAGAAAGGTTTGAAACACGGCCTGAAAAAAGGCAGGATAAACGGCGGTAAAAAATAGTCGCCGCCATCTTATCTGCTGCCGGGCCTGCAGCCCGGCAGCGTTTTCCCATCAATAAGGATGTTTTATCACCTGTAGTGCGGAAACATATCTGACTTCCGTACAGCTTTGATACATTGCCCATCATGTCTTAAAAAGTCAACATATTGAGAAGAAAGGCGTTTTATGGTAAAATGGTTGTTGTGCGGAGCCGCCATGATTTCCGGCATCGTGATCGCGGCTGAGACGGAAAATCGTTCATTCCAGTTTGGAAATTTTGAGGTGATTGCTGTTCAGGATGCTCTTTCAGCGATGCGGTTCGAATTATTCCCGGGTATGCCGGAAGAGGAGTTCCTCCGCTTAACCGGAGGCGGGAGGGTTCCTTCTTCCGTGAATGTTTTCCTGTTGAAACGCGGCGACGGAAAAATCATTCTGGTGGACGCAGGGAACGGAGGAAAACGGGGCGGGATGCTCCGTAAACTTGAACAGAGCGGCGTTTTTCCGGAGAGCGTCGATTTCATTTTGCTCACCCATATGCACGGCGACCACATCGGAGGATTGCTTGGGAAACATGGCGAAGCCGTTTTTTCCAGAGCCCTCGTCTATGTTTCCATGCCGGAATGGGAATTTTGGCAAAATGGTACGGCCGGACCACAGGGAAAACAGGTCCGGAAGGTGTTGCATGCTTACGGCAGCCGGGTGAGAACATTCCGGTTTGGAGAAGAAGTTCTGCCCGGCATCAAGGCTCTTGACGCTTCCGGGCATACACCCGGGCATACCGTTTTTGAGACTGATTCCCTGCTGATTGTCGGAGATTTGCTTCATGCTGCCGCGCTCCAGATTCCGCGTCCGGAGGTTTGCACGATTTACGATATGAATCCGTCCGGAGCGGTTCAGGCCCGGCGGCGCTTTTATGAGTTTGCGGCTTCTTCCCCGAAGCCGGCCGCCGGAATGCACCTGCCGTAACCCGGAATCTGCCGGATAGGAAGGAGTGCGGCGGGATATGTCTATCTGCCCGGAAAATGAGAAAGGATAAAAAAGACACGGTACAATGACGCAAGCAGAAACAGCATGCCCGGATGTCTGGGGAAGCCATTTCCTTGAATACCGGGGAAGGCTTCTTGCCCTGGCCCGGAGGAATTTGAATCCGGTTCTTGCCCGGCGCGTTTCGGCGGAAGATGTGGTTCAGGAGGCTCTGCTGGCAGCCTGCGGGAAAATGGCTTTTTTTGAAAACAATCTGGAGATTCCTGTCTATTTCAAACTGCGGATGATTCTGTTCCAGACCCTTACGGCTATGGAAAGGAAGCATCTGCAATGCCTCAAGAGAGACGCCTGCAGGGAAGTGAATGTGACGGATGACAGCGTGGGGTCCGCTGCCCGGTTGGATTGGAACCGGTTTGCAGATACTGTGACCGGGCCTCTTACCCGTGCCGTCAGGGCGGATCGTTATACATTGCTCCGGAAAGCGGTCGAGGCGCTGCCCGAAAACGATCGGCAGATTCTTGAACTCCGCCATTTTGACGACATGTCCAATGCGGATTGTGCCGAAGTCCTGCATATTGGGCCGAAAGCCGCAAGCATCCGCTATGTGCGGGCGCTGCAGCGGCTTCGGAAGCAGCTGATGGAGTTAACCGAGTTTCAGCCATGAAGGGGAAGATTTCTCTGGAAGATCTGGTTGAACAATTCCTGGATCAGTGCCGTTCCGGCAATGTTCCCGATATTCAGGATTTTGCCGGGGCGCATCCGGAGTTTGCTTCCGAGTTGCTGGCTCTTCTTCCGCTTGTGATGGAGATGGAAGATTGGAGCGTTGAAAAAAAACAGGGAATTATGCCTCCGGTTCACGATTTTCCCGATTTGGAGGGGGACGATTACCGGCTGATTCGGAGACTAGGCAGCGGCGGTATGGGGGTGGTATTTGAAGCGCTGCAATTGTCCCTCAACCGGAAAGTGGCCCTCAAGCTGTTGTCTCCGTTGCTGCTGCAGGATGCCGCCCAACGCAGCCTGTTTGAGCATGAGGCGCATGTGATTGCCAGGCTTCATCATCCCAATATTGTCAGAATTTTCAGTGCCGCGTGCCGTCCGGGATGTTGTTATTATGCGATGGAGTTGATAGAAGGCAAGAGTCTGGACGGATGTGAATTCAGTAATCCGTATGAGATAGCCCGCATTGGCCTCCAGGCCGCCAGGGCGATTGCGTACGCCCACCGCTGCGGCATTCTGCACCGCGATATCAAACCGGCGAACCTGTTGCTGGATGAAGCGGGGGAAGTACACGTCAGCGATTTTGGACTTGCTTTTCTGCTTCAGGGGAGAAATGAAGTTATTGAGAAGGAAGGAGCTCAGAGCGGAACGCTGCGGTATATGTCCCCGGAGCGGCTGGTGCATGGAGTCAATACCTTTTCCAGCGATCAGTATGCGTTTGGGGTGACGCTTTATGAGCTTGTTGCAAAATCCCCGCCGTTTCCGGGGCTAGCTCCTGAAGAATTGATGGAACGGATTTGCAGGGAACCGGTTCCGCCGTTGAAGTGCAGCGAACCCGACTTGGCCGCGATTATTAACAAGTGCGTCAGTTTCCGCCCGGAGTCGCGCTATCGAAGCATGGACGAACTTTCTGAAGATTTGCTGCATTTTTTGAATCATGAACCGGTCGGGGCCTCCTCCCCGTCTCCGGCCAGGCGGTTGCAGCTGTGGATGAAACGTAAACCGGCTGTTGCCGTATTGTCTTTGGCTGCGGCCCTGTGTGCGGCCGCTTTCGTTGTCGCGTTGGGCGCCGGTTATCTGCAGACGGCGTCTGCGCTGAAACTGGCGGAAAACAATGCCGCAGTTGCCGATGCGGCTTTGTCACAAGTGTTCACCCGTATTGCGGAGCAGCCCCCTTCACAGAAAAATACGCAGCTGCTTTCAGCTTTGCTGCCCTATTACAGGATGATCGCCAGAGGAAAAAATCTGCCGGAGTCAAAGGTTTGCGAGGCCAATGCCGTCATCGGGGAATGCGCACTGCGCACCGGGAGTTATGCTCTTGCGGAAGAAGCGTTCCGCAACATGATGAAATTCAGGAAAGACGCTTTTCCCGTCAACCAGTTGGCGACGGCTTTGAAAAAACAGGGTAAAGATAAAGAGGCAACGGAACTTTTCCGGCAGGTGGCCGACCGCTTTGCGATGTCGGAGCGGGCGGAGGATCGGTTTGAAACGATCCGCGCGTTGCTGGCTTTGTCCGGTTCTCCGGAGAGTGTTGAGCGTTCCCGGGCGTTCGGAATGTTGGAAACATTGTTGGAGGATGATCCTGACCATCCTGAATACCGTTTTCAATACGCACAGCTTTTGGCCGGAAATCCCCGCCTTTTCCGGGAGAGACGCATTCCCGGCATTGAACCGAATGCAGCCGTGCTGCTCCTCCAGCTTGCCGACGCCCATCCGGAACGGCCGGAATACGGCCTGGCGCTGGTAGAGCTGATGCTGAAGAAACTCCGGTATGCCAGGAATTTCCGGGAACATAACCAGAGGGAGCTTGCCGATACGGTGAATCTTTCCGAAAGGCTTTTCGGGCGTTGGCCGAATGATCCGCAGATTATTTCCGGCATGGTCCGGCTGCATGCACGGTATATTGGGGCCCTGCGACGCGAAGGAAAAGATGCCTGGGCCCGAAGGGAAAGCGACCGCCTGCAGGGCATCCTGGAAGTTCTTTTTTACAATCCCGAGATTTCCGATGCCGTGAAAGAAAGCCTGATCCGCCTCCAGCTTCAACGTTTGAAACTGTTACGGCATGACGGCCGGAGTTATGAAGGAGCGGAGCTGCGGAAAAAAATCAGCCGGGAGCTGGGCTTTTACCACGGGCCGATGCTCCGGGTGTTTCGGGAGGAGTTGGAGAAAGTCGGGTCGGATGATGAATCCTCCGTCGGGAAAAGTGAAGATTCCATTATTTTTGAACGCACCAAGCAAGGTTTGTAAATTGTCCGCTTACCGGCACTCAGCAATTTGTTGTGCGAGGGGGAAAGGAAAGCGTCCCGTTCCGAGCGGCGCTGGTGCAGAAGAAGGCGGGTATTTGCCTCCGTTGCAGGCGGAGTGTCAGATGCGTTCCTGATGCATCTTTGTTTTCCGAGCCAGCTTTTTGTTCCAAGGCGCTTCCTGAGATAAATTGCGGTATTCCCTTGTTGACTTCCAGTTGGTGGAACCCATATGCTCGGATTATATATCAAAATTTCAACCATCAACGTTTAATGAGCATGTATAAACACTATTCTGACGGCCGCCGCCGCTTTCTCAAAATGTCCGCCTTGTTCGGTACGGCTGCGCTGATTTCTCCGGCCATTGCCCGGGCAGAGGGCGGGGGGGCCGAGTCTCCGGAAAACGG
>ERZ779725.924-NODE-924-length-17724-cov-18.513385_pt1 | contig 17724 bp, 16 predicted proteins | sample MGYA00511890_ERZ779725 | MGnify/ENA primary metagenome ERZ779725 (study PRJEB29588, sample SAMEA2148549) | human gut metagenome | biome: human gut; feature: human-associated habitat; material: faeces | place: Denmark | collected 2008/2010 ...
CTCCTCGCCACTACGTGGCCCTCTCCCGCCCCGCAAGCGGTGGGGCGCAAGTAAAAAGACATTTGATACCTTTATTTTTCCTTTAAAAATAAAGATATCAGAGAAATACCTTTATCCAATAAAGGTGTCGTATGAATACCTTTATTTTTATCGAAATTTTACTTATATTCTTAAGCACATCCAGTAAAGGAGAAATATCTTGCTTGTCAGTGTGATTATGCCAACTTACAATTGCGGCAAATATATTTTAAAGTCCATAGATTCAGTTCTTTCGCAGACATTGAATGACTGGGAAATCCAGATTGTAGATGACTGCAGCACGGACAATACAGCAGAAGTACTGGCTCCCTATCTGGAAAAATATTCGCAGATTCATTATTACAAGCTTCCTCAAAACGGTGGGCCGGCAGTGGCGAGGACAGAGGCTATCAGAAGGGCCAGCGGTAAGTACGTGGCTTTTCTGGACAGTGATGATATATGGTTCCCGCAGAAGCTGGAAAAGCAGATTGCTTTTATGAAAGAAACCTCGTCTTACTTCTCCTGTACGGCCTATTCATGTATGGATGATGATGGAAACAGCCTTCACTACGCTCTTTACCCGCCTGCCAAGACAGATTACAGGAAATGCATCCGCCTTTCCAATCCTATCGGCAATTTGACAGCCATGTATGACCAGGAGAAGTTGGGAAAGTTTGAAGTACCCATGATTAAGAAAAGAAATGACTTTGCCCTGTGGCTCCAGATATTGAAGAAAACTCCTTACTGCGCCGGATTGCAGGAAGTCTTGGGAACTTACCGGACAGGAAGAAAAGGCTCTGTCAGCAGTAATAAATTGAAGCAGGGAAAATATCACTGGCAGCTTTATCATGATATTGAGCACCATAATTTTATAAGAAGCCTTTATGAAATTGGTTGCTGGGCCTTTGTGAAGGGGACCCATATAGGGCTTAATAAGAGACAATATGTGTGAGGGAGAGGTCAGATTATGATAAAGCAAATATATGGTCAGGTATTATCCATAATTACTTCAACTTTTGGGATTGACTACGCTAAAAAATTTGATACCCGTTTAAGGTTTCACAAATCTCTGAATCTTTCTCATCCCAAGACTTTAGCTGATAAAGTTTCCTATATTGAACTTCATGAGCAAAGTTCTTTAGCTGCGCAGTGTACTGACAAATATGCTGTGAGAAAGTATGTAGCTGATAAAATTTTGGGGGGTACAGATCTTCTTGTACCGCTGGCCGGAGGTCCGTGGAATAATGTAGATGAAATTGATTTTGAAAGATTGCCATCAAGTTTTGTCCTTAAGGCAACACATGGCTGCAAAATGAACTATTTTGTTCCTGATAAGAATAAGCTGAATATTCAGGAATGTAAAAAAGAAATGAGACGTTGGCTTAATACGACCTATGGTACTTATTCGGTTGAGCCCCACTATAAGAAAATTCCTCATAGAATTTATGCAGAGCAGTATCTTGAAGAAATGACTGATCTAGTAGATTATAAAATTCATTGCTTTAATGGTGAGCCACAGTTTATACTGGTTATTACAGATCGTATTGTCAATAAAGATGCGCCTATGAAATGCACTTTGGATTTATTTGATATTCATTGGAATCCAATACCTGAAATAGTGAGGTCAAATTCAGAAATACCAGGGAAAGGAAAAGTACCGAAACCTGAAAATTTGGATGAAATGCTGCATATAGCTAAACTATTGTCACAAAATTTCAAATTTGTTCGAGTAGATTTATATAATTTGCATGGTAAAGTATTGTTTGGTGAATTGACATTTTCACCAGCCTGTTGTGTTTTTCCTTATTTTACAGATAAGTTTGACACAATGATGGGAGATAAACTCAGGTTATAGTCAGAAAAAGCTAGTATGGAGGGAGCATAGATGATGAATATTGCAGTTGCTGGCACCGGTTATGTAGGTCTTTCTTTAGCCACCCTTTTGTCACAGCACAATCATGTGACAGCGGTGGATATTATTCCGGAAAAGGTGGATATGGTCAATCACCGCAAGTCTCCCATCCAGGACGATTACATTGAAAAGTATCTGGCAGAGAAGGATCTGGACCTGACTGCCACGCTGGATGCAGAAGCTGCTTACAGGGATGCGGATTTCGTCATCATCGCTACACCTACCAACTATGATTCCCAGAAGAATTTCTTTGATACTTCTTCTGTAGAAGCAGTGATTAAGCTGGTAATGAAGTACAATCCCCATGCTGTCATGGTGATAAAATCCACCATTCCGGTAGGCTATACGAAAGCCATTCGTGAAAAGATGGGCACAAAGAATATCATCTTCAGTCCGGAGTTTCTCCGCGAAAGCAAGGCACTCTATGATAACCTGTACCCCAGCCGCATCATCGTGGGTACGGACTTGAAGGATGAAAGGCTGGTGAAGGCAGCCCACACCTTTGCTTCCCTTCTTCAGGAAGGAGCCATTAAAAAAGACATTCCTACCCGATTCATGGGATTTACGGAAGCAGAAGCGGTGAAACTCTTTGCGAATACCTATCTGGCCATGCGCGTTTCCTATTTCAATGAACTGGATACCTATGCGGAAATGAAAGGCCTTAACACAGAAGAAATCATCGACGGTGTGTGCCTGGATCCCCGGATTGGTGAATTCTATAATAATCCTTCTTTTGGCTATGGCGGCTATTGCCTGCCGAAGGATACCAAGCAGCTGCTGGCCAACTATAAGGATGTACCGGAAACCATTATCCAAGCCATTGTGGACTCCAACCGTACTCGCAAAGATTTCATCGCTGACCGGGTTCTGGAGCTGGCAGGGTACTACCATAGCAACAGCAAATATGACCCGGCCAAAGAACAGACCATGACTATCGGTGTATATCGCCTCACCATGAAATCGAATTCCGATAACTTCCGGCAGAGCTCTATCCAGGGAGTCATGAAGCGTATCAAGGCTAAGGGTGCAGAGGTCATTATCTATGAACCTACACTGGAAGATGGAAGCACTTTCTTTGGCAGTAAGGTGGTTAATGACTTGGAACAGTTCAAGAAAGAAAGCCATGGGATTATTGCCAATCGTTATGACCATTCACTTGATGATGTGAAGCAGAAAGTATATACAAGGGATTTATTTGAACGAGACTGATTTTAATACTTGCTAAGTTTGTTAAGAGTTTATCCAGAATTACCTATTTACCAAAAATAAGAAGGGAAATCCATTGAGAATATTAGTTTGTTCTGTTCATTTTGGGCCTGGTCACACCGCCCATCTAAATGCATATCAAAAAATGATGGCTGAATGTGGTTTTGATGCGGCTTTGTATATTGATCCTCACTACATGGAACTGCTCAATGGGGTAAATGGGAAAATCTTTTTTGATTTGCAGGAGGCACTAAATTTTCAACCGGATGTTGTATGGATTTGGAATACTGGATTTGAAAATATTAAAGTAATCAAGGCGTTCAAAAAAAGCAATTCAAGAATTGTCTATGTCCTTCATGAGCCATTTATGGGGATCAAAAACCTGGTCAAAGAAAAGGGATATTTGGTAAAAGGGACAGGAGCTATGCTTTTGAATTATTGGCTCTGTATGAAATCAGACAAAATCATTCTATGCAGTCAAGAAGGAAGTAAAAATTGCAGAATGTATATGGAAGGAGCTTATAAAAAGCACGATTTGTTTCCATTAATCTATCCTGATGGAATGGTAAAAGGTCTGGAACGAAAATACTTCTCTATGATTGGTGGTTTCGGAATTGCACATGGCAGCGAACAATTTCTGGATTTTGTGAAACAGTCAAATGATAAAAGTAATATTTTATTCCAAATTGCAACGCGTGCTAATATTGCTGAAAAATTAAAGGATTCAATTTTTCAGAGCATGATAAAAGAAGGGCGATTAATAGTCCAACAGGGCAGGCCGTTAACAGAAAAAGAAATGAATGAGGCATATCGCAGAAGCATCTGTACATGGAATGGTTATCTAAGATCCACTCAGAGTGGTGTACTTGCCAATTCTTTTATGCAGGGGACACCGGTCATGGCTACTCATCTGGGCAGCTTTGATGAGTATGTGAAGGATGGTGAAAATGGCACATTCATTGATGACTACAGCTACGATACCATTTTCAATGCTTATCAGAGAATCGCTTCTAATATCGATGAAATGTCGAAGAATGCAAGAAATACATTTTTAGAGCAGTTTTATTACAGAAATCAAGAAGAAAAGTTTAAGGAAATTATTGAATCCTTAGTCAAATAAGATGGAGTGTTATATATGATTATTACCAGGACGCCCTTCCGCATGTCCTTTTTCGGCGGCGGTACGGATATGAAGTCTTTTTTTGAAAAATATGGAGGCGCTGTCATTTCGACGACCTTTGACAAGTACTGCTATGTCACTGTCCGTCATCTGCCCCGCTTTTTTGAGTATTCTTCAGAGATTTCTTATTCCAAGCTGGAAAGGGTGACATCTATCGATGACATCCAGCATCCGGCAGTGCGTAATGCTATGAAAATGCTGGACATGTATAATATCCGTCTTACCTATGAAGCGGATCTACCGGCCCGTTCGGGGCTGGGGACTAGTTCTTCCTTCGCTGTAGGAATGCTGGGGGCTTTTCATGCCCTTAAAGGACGATATGTTGGAAAGCGGCGGCTGGCTGATGAAGCCATTTATTTGGAGAGAGTCTTATGCAATGAGTCCGGCGGTTGGCAGGATCAGATAGCAGCTTCCTTTGGCGGCCTGAACCGGATTAATTTTAATAAAGACGGCACTTATGATGTGTATCCCATTATCATGAGACCGGAACGGAAAAAGCAGCTCGATGAGAATCTGGTCATGTACTTTACCGGATTTACTCGCTTCTCGTCAGATATCCAAAAAGTCAATGCAAAGGACTCGGAAGACAAAACAAAGCAGCATCTGCAAATGCTGGAGCTGGTGAATGATGCGGAGAAGGTTCTTACCGATGATACTACAAACCTGGATGATTTCGGCTACTTGCTTGACCAAACCTGGAAACTGAAAAAGCAGCTCGGACATGCAGTATCTACGGATAATATAGATGCTCTTTATGAACGAGGCATAGAGGCCGGTGCCCTGGGTGGAAAGCTTTTGGGAGCCGGTAGCGGTGGATTTCTTGTATTTTATGTGCAGCCTGAACATAAGGAAGAGCTGAAAGAAGCCATGAAAGATCTGCTGCGTGTTCCGTTTCATTTCGAAAACAGTGGGACCAGAGTCATTTATTATGAGGAAGAATAAATACGACATCAGAGGAGTGGGGAAATGAAAACAGTTATAATGGCCGGCGGGAAGGGGACAAGGATTTCATCCATGTTCTCGGATATTCCAAAGCCCATGATTCGTATTGATGGCGTGCCGGTACTGGAGAGGGAAATTGAATGCCTTGTATCCCAGGGATTTGATGACATTATCATTACGGTCAGTCATCTGGGGCGGCAGATTATGGACTATTTCGGAGATGGAATCGGCGTATCACCGGTGACCGAAAAGCCTTTTCATGCCCATATTTCCTATTATTTTGAAAAGACACCCCTGGGAAATGGAGGCGCCCTGTATAAAATAAAGGATGAGCTCACTGATGAATTTCTCCTCCTCAATGCGGATGCTGTTTTTGATGTTAATTTCAAGCGGTTTGTGGAAGCTCACCATAGAATGGGTGGACTGGTAACTCTCTTTGTCCATTCCAACAGTCATCCCTATGACAGCGGCCTTCTTATCACCGATGAAAAGGGAGCGGTTACGCAGTGGCTTACCAAAGAGGACAAGAGACCTCAGTGGTATTTCAATATCGTCAATGCAGGCCTTCATGTGATGAATAAAAAAGTCCTGGATTACCCTGTGAATACCGAAAAAGTGGATTTGGACAGACAGATTCTGAAACCGCTGGCAGGAACGGGGAAGATGTTTGTCTATAACAGCCCTGAATATGTAGAGGACATGGGAACGCCGGAGCGCTATGAAAAAGTGCAGAAATCATTCAGGAGTGGTATGATTCATGCAAGGAACTTGTCAAACAAGCAGAAGGCCATTTTCCTGGACCGCGACGGTACCATTAATACCTATGTAGGGTACCTTACCCATATCGATGATTTCTTCCTTCTTCCCGGAGTGGCAGAGGCCATCCGGAAAATCAATCTGTCCGGATATCTAGCCATCGTGGTGACTAACCAGCCTTCTATTGCAAGGGGAGAGCTCTCGTTCGACAGTCTGAATGAAATTCATAAAAAAATGGAAACTCTTCTTGGCGAAAAAGGGGCCTATGTGGATCATATCTACTTCTGCCCCCATCATCCGGATAAAGGATTTCCAGGAGAGGTTCCTTCTCTAAAAGTAGAATGCACCTGCCGCAAACCCAAGCCCGGTATGCTTCTGCAAGCGGCCAGGGATTTTAATATCGATTTATCTTCCTCCTGGATGATAGGCGATGATGCAAAGGATGTGGGAGCCGGAAAAAATGCAGGCTGTCATACAGCTTTGATAGGAAGTCAGGATTTTGGTCAGGATAAAACAGTAGATTCCCTGCTGCAGTTTGTAAATGAATTATTGCCGGAGGCATAGAGTATGAGAGATGTAGAACCAGCCCAGCAAATCTATATAGATACCCTTGTAGAAAGATATCCGGCGCTTCAGTCCTGCGCCGATGATATCGGCAAGGCCTACTGTATTCTTCGGGATTCCTATGAACAGAGAGGAAAGCTTCTTGTTGCAGGAAATGGGGGATCCGCCGCTGATGCAGAACATATTACCGGTGAACTCATGAAAAGCTTCAAACAGAAAAGACCCCTGTCTCCTGATCTGAAGGAAAAACTGGAGTCTGTAGATGAAGCCATAGGGAAACATCTGGTAGATGTACTGGAAAATCCCCTCACTGCCATTGCCCTGGTAGGTCACGAAGCACTTAGTACCGCCTTCCTGAATGATAAAGAAGGTACATCCGTCTTCGCCCAGCAGCTCCTGGGCTTCGGAAGAGCAGGAGACGTGTTCCTTGGCATTTCCACATCAGGAAACAGTAGAAATGTTGTTTACGCAGCAGTGACTGCCAAGGCTTTGGGCATCCATGTCATTGCCCTTACCGGAAAATCTGGCGGCGCTCTGGCTGACTATGCCGATGTCTCTATAAAAGTACCGGAAGCAGAAACATTCATGGTACAGGAACTGCATCTGCCTGTGTACCATTGTCTGTGCCTGATGCTGGAGAATTACTTTTATAAGGAATGAGTGATTTATACTCAGTGGGATAGGGGAGAATAAAATATATGAACAGCAAATTATGGAGGATATCGCATTTCTTCTATTATCATCATATGAAAGCATTAGATCGTATCTCAGAAATTATTTATAATGTTGTTTGTGGTAATGGAATTTCGACCAGGGCAAAAATTGGGGGGGTACTGTATTCTACCATCATGGTGTTGGATGCGTAGTACACGAACTCTGTACCATTGGTAAAAATTGCAAAATTTTTGGAAATGTGACAATAGGCTGCAAATGGTCCGGTGGTGATAGACCCGGATTACCTCCATCTGTTGGAAATGATGTCCTTATTGGGGCAGGTGCTGTTATTCTTGGTGACATCCATATAGGTGACCATACAATCATAGGAGCCAATGCCGTTGTGATAACCGATGTGCCTGCATATTGCGTCGTTGCAGGGAATCCTGCCAGAGTCATTAGAAATCAAGTGAAAGATTGAGATAATAAAATATTTTCCCGCTTGCGTTTTTAGGTTGCACATGATGTTAATTTATTAATTATATTAAGACTTATAGGGATATACTTGAAGCACTATTTCAAGATATGTGGAGGAAAGTTTACCATGTATAAGTATGTTAAAGAACCTACACTGACAAATTTAATTTGCACTATGCAAGAGGATACTTTACAGCGGAAACAGTTTCTTGGTCGTTTTATCGAATTGTTGAACGCTATCGATGATGGCTGTGCCATTTCATTAAATGGTAAATGGGGAAGTGGTAAAACATTCTTTGTGAAACAGGCGGAGTTGGTTCTTGATGCTTTTAATCCACATTCATCTCTTGGCACTAAGGAACGAAGCAAGGTTAAAAGTCTTTTCCCCTCCTTCATTAGTGCAAACATCAATGGCAGCAAGTCCAGCTCCGATATACAATCTGTACCTGAAATAGAAATTATACCCCAGTATACAATACATTACGATGCCTGGGAGCATGATTCTGATATTGATCCTTTGATTTCCATCATATTTGATTTATATAGTCAAATAAAGAATAATGTTCAGCAAAGCAGCCAATTAAATGAAAAGGCTAAACTGGACAGGATAGGGAAATTATCTACTTTATCTCTCAAGTTATTGGGAAAAATGGGAGTGAAATTTCTTGATGCCCAAATAGGCATAAATATAGAAGATTTCGTAAATTCGAAAAATTTAACTGACTTGATACAATGTTTTACTGTTTCCAAAGATAGGGCATTATTGCAGAGTGCTGAAGATACGCAGAAATTACAGGAGCAGATAAATGAGCTTTTGAATTCTTGCATACCGGATGATGGTCAATATAGCCGGATGGTGATATTCGTAGATGAGTTGGATCGGTGTAAACCGGACTATGCAGTGAAACTGATTGAAAGGATCAAGCATTATTTTAATAATCCCCGTCTCACATTTGTATTTGCTATAAATCCGGGTGAATTGATTCATACTATTTCTGCCTTTTATGGACAAGGCTTTGATTCCGGAGAGTACCTAAATCGATTCTTCGATTTTAATCTTTCTTTACCGATTATAGATTTAGATGGTTATCTTAAGAGTTTGAATATTGGTGATTCAAAATGTTTAGATGCGGTTATCAGGGCACTGGTAATAGAAGAAGATCTTCAATTGAGAGAAATTCTTCGGGCGGTTTCTACTATTAGATTACTTTCTAATAATATAAATAAATTAAATCATTTTTCACCTGACCAGGATTTAAGTTATTATATGTATATGTGCAATTTTATATTAATTCCTATCATCGTTATACTTGGAATAAATGATTCCAGTAAAAAAGATAGATTCATCTCTGGAGAGGCTCCGGAGGTTCTACATGATGTTTTGAATTATATGGGGATAGCCGGTAGAACACTTTGTGAGGAACTTTTAGCAAAGGATGAAGTATTTAAGCAGCCTGGCATGCATTGGAGTAGTTCTTCTCAAAAGAAGGAAATAGATTTTGACGAATGGATAGATCATTTCTATAAAGATGTATTCAAGAAAAGGATAAAAGCAGAAGATAGAGATTTTTCCCAGATGCAAATCGATATTGGGTGGAGGATCCTGAGTTATGTTGTATCTTGTTCTGCACTGTTGACTGATTTTTCTGATTTTAAAGCAATTGAGAAGAAATATGAATGATAATTTATAGATTTGTTATTTATATATTATTGGAGAAAGTGTTATGGCTTCTATTTCATCGCGAATAAATTTATATCTATTTACAATGATGATTGCTATTTGCATATCAACATTTGTTACTGAATCCATAGTTATTGTATGGATTATAAATTTAGTCGGTCTTTTTCTGATCTTTTTACCGTATTTTAAATCTACCAATTTCTCATTATTATTCTTAGCTATCTCATATTTGTTCTTTGGAGTATTTACATTTCTTGTAAATTTAGGTTACTTGTCGGATGATTTAAAATCCATTGGTACAAATATAAATATATTGATTTTCCCTACAATGCTGCTTATTGCTTATTCAGTCAAGACTAGAAATTCTCTTGATAAAAATAGTATTGTTTCCGTTTTAAAGTTTTTGAGTATTCTCGGAACCATATCGGTGGCGTTCGCATGGGCTATGGGGGCATCTGATATTCTTAGTGTTTTTAGTGGGATGAGTGCCTATCAAGCTCGCGTTTACGGCATATTCTATAGTAAAAATATCTATGGTGCTTTTGTTGGCTTAACAATGGCAGCGGATTTGTATCTCTTGTCAGAAAAAAGAAGATTGGATATTATGCTGCTTCTTGGTATTAAATTTATTGCCGTTATAGTTTCCTTCAGTCGAGCTGCTTTATTACAAACTGTTGTAATGATTTTTATATTCTATTGTCTAAAAAATAAAAGGAAACTAATTGACTATGTATTACTGTTTATTGCAGCTCTAGCAATCATCTTTATCATATACCTTATTCTTGCCGATCCGGATTTGACTAATTTCTTTATGAATAGTGTATTCAGAGTTCAGGGGGGCGATGCTGGACGAGCAATGCTTCGTGAACGTGCATTGTCACTAATTCCAGACGATATTATACACATTCTTTTAGGAGTTGGCTTTCCAGGGGTGGATGCATTAAAGATAGATGTTGATAATACGTATCTATATTTGTGGTTTACAGGTGGTTTTCCTAAAGTATTTGCTTATCTAAGTGCTGCTATATATTCACTTTATAAAATAATAAAACTCAAATCCCAGGATACTATTCTTTATCGAATTTGTATATCTATATTTATATCATACCTTTTCTTTGCTTTTTTTGAATCAGTCGCTTTCTTGGAATTGGGATTATTAAATTTTGTTTATACTTTTTTCCTGTTTTTTATTCCGATGGGTTATTATTCTGGGCCAAAATCTCTATAGTTCTCCGTATGGATACGGCTATTTATAGAAGATCAAAATTTCATAGTAATTGGGCTCTTATTGATTCAAATGTTTTTTTAGATAAAGAAAGGATAGGGCATTTATAACTATAATGGTTGGCTGCAAGGGAATAAAAGATGATCAAACAAAGAGTAGACGAAATTCTTCTCTCGAATTACTTCGTATACTAGCAATGCTTGTTATTGTTGTGAGTCATTTTGGCGTTCATGGAGTAATTGTTAGATATCCATTTTTTGAAGAATTGTTAACGACATCAATGCGGGGGGGTAACACTATTTAATATAATTTTGACCCAAATGATATGCTGGGGTGGGAATTTAGGTAATTCTATATTTATACTTATAACCGGTTATTTTATGGTTAAAAGTCATGTGAATTGGAAGAAGATTTTTGTTCTTCTTGTGACCATGTTTTTCTACTCCTGGTTTATTATGGCTATTATATATGGAGGACAGTTTCTGCCGTTTAGCTGGAAGCAAGCTGTTAAGGAAATATTTCCCATATTATTTGGAGAAAATTGGTTTGTTTCCTGCTATATTATCTTTTCTGTATTTATTCCATTTATTAATCATTTTTTAAATAGCTTGAATAAAGAGCAATATCAAAAATATCTTATTTTGTTTTTCTTGTTTAGTACTCTTTTGCCAGCTTTCACATTTGTTACGTTCTTTGATGCTCGTATTTTATTCTTTTTACTGTCCTATTCAATCGGTGGATATTTGAAATTATTTGGATCATCTTTTCTCACTATGAAGTGGCATAGAAAATATGGATTGTGTTTTTTTACTATGCTGATTTTTCTGTGGATAACAATCCTTTCTGCTGATGGATTGGGGATTTTATTCAAGAAATATACACTCATGCGATATGCATATCATGGAGAAGCCGTATTTACGCTTCCTATGGCTATATCTATATTCTGTTTCTTCTTAACAAGACCGTATTTTTATTGTAGGAACATTAATATCATAGCGGGAACGGTACTTGGTGTTTATCTCATACATGAAAATTCTCTCATGCGGCAAATTATTTGGAACTGCATATTGCCTAATATGGAATGGATTAGTTCGCCGTATTATCCAATATTTTATTTAGTGAAAGTTTTGGGCGTTTTTATGATTTGTTCTCTTATTGAATTTTTACGTAAGAAATTGCTTGATAAGACATTTGATAAAGCCTGGTATTGTATAAAAAATGCTTGCTTTAAGATAAGGAATTAAGATAAGGAATAATGATATGTGAAATAAGATAGAGGCTTTATTAAAAGCGTGATTAAGAGTATTAGTTGAAATATTACGTGGAAAAGCAAAATCTGTGATTCCTTAGTGTTAATACAAGAATTTAACTTTTTTATGTTTAGTTAGAAGGAGATTTTATGGACATTGTATTAGCAATGTTGCTAAGTATCGTAGTCAAGGGAATCGCGGCGGTAGTTGAAATTGGGATTCAGATGTTGATAACTAATGTAGCCGGAGTAAGAGAGTATGGCGACTTTATTTTTTATGTCAGCATTGTAGAAGGTGGATATTATTTTTTATATTCAGGAAGTATAAAACTCAATACATATTATTTGTCTATACCAGGTTACAGTCTATATAAATTTAAACGGCAATACTTATTCAGGTTTATAATCCCCACATTGGTCGTTTTTGCTGGGGGTCTTACAATAATGCGCAGTTACTATGGCATTCTAGTGGGACTGTTTATTCTTTTATATTATTTATCCTTTGATCAGAGTAGTGAATTTTTTGCAAGGCGGCATCAGATGCCAGCTCTTTTTGGAGAATACTTGCTTGGACGTATTATATCTTTTTTGGGTATTCTATTTGTTATTCAAATTGGTTGTGTTAACGATGTCTCGTTATTCTCATTATATGGGCTGCAGTATTTAGCTATGCTTATTTGGTTTCTTTTCTGGAGGAGACACTATAATGAGAGAACCAATAACGAAGTCCAGGTTTCATTGCATAAATTGTTTGAATTTCAATTATCTGATGTTGCACTAAGTATAGTGTCTTATTCGCCAGCTATTTTACAGTATATGATGGTTGGCGCTTTTAGTGCGGGCTTTACAGGAATCATATCTATTGTAAGAAAATTTATTAATTTTATTGCCGGTCCTACGGCAAAAGTTTTTTTACCTGAATTTTCCAAGCTCTACAAGAATAAGGAGCTCGATAAACTTCAGAACACTTACGTTATGGTAGTTATGATTCAAATGATCTTTGTTGGAACTATAGGAGCCGCACTTATAGCGTTTCCTCAAATTTTTCTAAATATATTCAGTCCTGAATTGCTTCCTTATAGCAATATTTTTTCTTTGACAGCCAGCTGTCTTATGGTTGTTGCAGGTATTGGTCCGGTTATTGGTTTACTGCAGATGTCTGGTAATGAGCATATATGTAATCGAAATCAATGGTTATCTATTGCGGCTATGGCAATTACCTGGATTATTTTCAAAGACGAATTTTTCTTTGCTATTTTTGGACTTTGTGTACAAAGTCTGGTTCAAGGAATATTGAACTACTATTCCATGTGCCGCTGGTTCGGACATAACGTGATTCCAGTGACTAATTATATTTTAATTTGGATGCCGGTTGTGATTTTAAAAGTATTAGTTAGTTATATGAATCTTGAGAGATCTTATATTGCACTGGCGCTGGCGATTGTTGGTGTTATGGTATGGAACTTGTATTACGCGTTAAAGAATCCGATGATTCGAAACACCGTTAGTCAGAAATTTGGAAATAAAAAGAGAAAAGTATAGATGAATGAAAGATTACAGTATTTAACTTAGACATTTAACTTAGACAGGGGCTGTTAGATGAATTGGATGTGATAGAATGCTTCTGTAATCCTGGCAAGGCACTCATGCGTGGAGAAGTGATGAAAACACAGGAAGAGCTGTATAAAGCTATGGAAGTCACACCTCTATATGCAAAACCTAGTTTGGGGTAAACGGGAATCTAGGTTATAATATTCATAAAACCATTTTTGTAAAGCGTAATTAATGGGGAACTTTCTCATTCTTAGAGATGCTTTCCATAAATGTAAGGTTTTGATGGTTTAATTCGTTGATTAGTATTGGGTCGACAAGGAAAGATAAAATGCAGAATAATTACCAGATTTTACTTGATGAGGTAAGACAGAATTTTGCAAGTGTAGTCTGGACACACAAAGTCCAAGAAAAACAAGCTGATATTTATGCTAAGCACTATAAACGGCTTGAAACTGCTAATATTATTGCCGCAGCACTTACTTCGTGTGGTATAGTTAGCGTTATTTTTTGTAATGAACTTACTACAAAAATCATAGCAGCAATTTGTTCATTTGTTACTCTGGCCATATCGGCATATTATAAAAGTTTTGATTTAAGAAGTATGGAAAACAGACATAGAATAGCAGCTAATAAGTTTATTGTCATTCGAAATCAACTGCTGCACGTTATTGCTGAATTGCGTATGCAGAAAGATATAGATACGATCACAATTGAGTACGAAAAAATAATGAAAGATTTAAACGATGAATTTGAAAGAGCCCCATCTACTACAGATGAAGCAGTTGGAAAAGCTGCTGAGGCTTTGAATGTGAAGAATGAATATACTTATACCGATGAGGAAATAGATCATTTTTTGCCATCAAATTTGAGAGGAGGAATCCAGTAGCCGTGTCATTATCAAAAGATTTTGAAAGTTTTTGCAATGAGATTCAATTAGACAATCTTGAGGATATGAAAAATACCGCAGGTGAAATAGCCAAAAAGCTGAACAATCACTATTACGGTTCATCTGGTGACACAGATTCACACATGTATATTGTTGGGTCTGTAGGTAGAAAAACGGCCATCAAGGGTAGTAGTGATTTGGATTTGCTATTTGATCTTCCGGATGAAGTATACAAGCAATATGACAATTATGAGAGTAATGGGCAATCGGCTCTTCTTCAAGATGTTAAAGATGTCCTGCTTGAAAGATATCCTAATACAGATATTGGTGGTGATGGACAGGTTGTCGTAATTGCGTTCAAAAAATATACGGTAGAGTTAGTCCCAGGATTTAGACAATCTGATGATAAGTTCAAGTTTCCTGATACTCATGTTGGAGGGACATGGAAATATACAGAACCATTAAGTGAACAGGCAGAATGTTATAACTGCAATGTTAGTTCAAACGGAATTTATTATGATTTCTGTCATATTCTACGGAGTTGGAAAAATAAAATTGGTTTTAAAATTGGTGGACTCCTCATTGATACACTAACATATAACTTTTTCAAAGATAATAATTGGTTTTCTGAAAGTAGTTCAAGTGATTATCTTCAAATTCTTACAGATTTGTTTAAGTATTTAAAGAATCAAGACCATAGTCAAAAATACTGGTTTGCAATGGGAAGTAATCAACAGGTAAGCAATTCTGATAATGGAGCATTTGTGGCCAAGGCCGAAAAGGCATACAAAAAGCTCGATGGGACCACTGATTCGACACCCGAAATCAATGATACTCTTAGGGAACTTCTTGGAAATGATTTTCCTAAGTCAGCAGCTGCAGACGGCAATAAATCAAATAGTGATTTTAAGGAAAGTTTTGCTGCCAGCAAATATAAAAGAGGTAGTAATACAGAGCAATTTATAGAGGAACTGGTTCCGGTCGATGTTCGATATAATTTGCGAATTGATTGCGAAGTAAAACATATTGGTTGGAGATCATTTTCCTTACGGAATTTTTTAAGTCATAAAAATGGGTTACTTTGCCACAACATGAAGCTTAGGTTCTTTATTGTTAACACTGATTGCCCCACACCATATGATATATATTGGAAAGTAAGAAATGTTGGAGATGAAGCTATTCGGAGGAACATGATTCGAGGTCAAATCGAAAAAACAAATAGAAAAGAGCGATTTGAGCATACGGATTTTGCAGGGGCGCACTTTGTAGAATGCTATTTGGTTAAAAATGGAGTATGTGTCGCCAAAGATCATATAAATGTTCCAATCGGAAATTTTTAATGGCATTGTACATTAGTTGTTTTCTAAATTACAATTTAATACAAATCGAACTGGTAATTTCAATATTTTGCGTCGTAGGATGTTTCACTATTTAATTCAAAAATCTCTTATTGCTTGACTATATGGTAAACAATAAGAGGTTTTATTTTCCTGCATCATCACGTGTTTCTATTCTACAGTAAGCGGTAAATAATCGATGGATGTTAAAATCCCATCGGGTATGAGATACTATCCATATCCGATGGGATTTTTCATTTACATTCTTTTTGAATCTCCGGGGACCAGGGAAGATATTTCTCCAATGTAGTCTCACGCCGGGGCCATTCCTCATTAGGAAGCCTGGTGAACACATAGTTGAGGTATTTTTCCGGATCTATCCCATTGGCCACACAGGTTTCCAGGATGCTATATGCGGCTGCACTTGTCTGGGCTCCTTTGGGCGTGTCGCAGAACAGCCAGTTCTTTCTGCCTATCGTAAAGGGACGGATACTGTTTTCCACAGGGTTATTGTCTATTTCACAGATTCCGTCTGCCAGGTAACGTTTGAGATTCTGTTCATTGCTTATGGAATAGAGCAGGGCTCTTCCAATGCCGGACTTGGGCAGAACTGTGGGAAAAACCTTTTTAGCCCATGAGAAAAACTCTTCAACCTGTTCCTTTTCTTTCCCTTGACGCATCAGTTTACGCTTTTAGTTTTCAAACCGTTTCAGCTGGTAGGTACATTTCTTCTTCGGCTTGTTTTCGCAAATGACGCTGATGGTGTATTCCTTCTGATAAAGTGGGTTGACTTTGTGTGCCATAAGATCCGGGATATTTTCTTTTTCGAATCTGACGGTGCTGATGGCGCCGTCTTTTTGCTTAATACGGAAAAAGGACTTTTCCATGCTGAGGGTGGTGATGGTGCCGGTGAAGCGCCGGATCTGGCTGGCCTGCTGGCGGCGCTCTACGTAGTCCTTGAGGGCTTTGGCGATGGGGGCGGTGTCTTTGTGGGGGATGGTGAAGGTGCTGCGGGTGGGGTGGCAGGTCCAGGTGATATCCAGAGAAAGATCGTCCTTGTCCATGTCCTGGTAGAGGGACTGCACGGACTCCATCATTATCATCAGCCAGGCGGGAGAAGTCGTCCCGGCAGCTCAGAGTGTACATGATGTTCAGGAGTCGGGTGCCGGATTTATATAGGACAATCACTTTTCTTTCTTCATTCCCGGGCGTGTTTATCTGCATTGTTAAAGGAATCAGGACTTATTAAGATGATGCATAGATCCGTGCATTCCGGCTCCGGAATATTGGAAATAAAGACCCCGCCAATCTATATTTGGACGCAGTCTGTGTGAAGAAGTTCACAAAAGGAATGTATTACACCTTCCATAAGTATAAAAAAGCTGGGCGCGGTACTTTGGTGATATGGTGCCTTCTACGAAATGTAGGCGGATATGGCATAGGCTGCCCTTGTGGGGACCGGGTGGTATGAGGCAGCCGTATTCGCTGAAAACGGGCTGTGCAGGTTCGTCCATAGAATCTCCTCTTTTCTACCGGAAACATATGTTATTATTGTCTTTATTTTAACATATCGGGATGGAGATCGGGATCGGGATTGAGATCGGGGTGGCCGCCACATCGTCATTTCGACCGAAGCGAAGAGGAGAAATCTTCCGGCAGAATGGGACTGGTGGCTGAGTGCGCCTGATGGTGCGGTCGGGGTCTGGATCGAGGATCGAGGAGCGGTAGAGAGGGCATTTTGCAAATGGAAAATTTTAAATGGTGAAGTATAAATAATCAATGAAAGTGGCGTCCTATAGGAATATAGGGCGCCACTTTTATTGGCTGTCGCTGGGCGCAGACGATACTCAATGAGCGAAACGAGCTAAATCTGTAGTCGTCAGTGTTCGTATCGGAAGCGGAAAAAATACATTGCGATACAAGCCTATTGCGTTGTATTATATTGATGTGCTATTATCTTTGTTATATATGAGGAGATTGTGGTAAGTATTTCTCTTAAATGATTTGGATTTTGTGGTAAATATTGATCCCGAATTGCAATAATAAGTTGAACACCCGGCGAACCTTTATGCAGTAAGTGCTG
>ERZ779725.926-NODE-926-length-17710-cov-3.582441_pt1 | contig 17710 bp, 19 predicted proteins | sample MGYA00511890_ERZ779725 | MGnify/ENA primary metagenome ERZ779725 (study PRJEB29588, sample SAMEA2148549) | human gut metagenome | biome: human gut; feature: human-associated habitat; material: faeces | place: Denmark | collected 2008/2010 ...
TTGCCAGCGACACCTCTGCGAAGTACGTCATGGAGCAGATCGACGCGCTCCATCAGGAGAGCGAGACACAGCAGCTGGGCCTTGCCGAGCTGGAAGCCCTCACCGAGCAGAGCCGGATGCTCCATCAGGAGTTCGCCTTCCATCAGGAAATGATCGAATCCTTTGCCAGTGCAGTGGATTCTGCCACGCTGGAGGAAAAACGCCGCCTGCTGCGCACCATCGTCAAAAAGGTGGTCTGGGACGGCAAAAATGCCTATGTGTACCTCTTTGCGGAGGATGGAGAGGCGGATTTGCCACCCATTGACCAACCTATGTATCCGTTGGGAGAGGATAGCGAATGAAATCCTCATGTCCCTGCGTGCGGAAAAGAAGCAGAACGGCGAAGTGTATTTGATGGAGCCAATAGGTACGGACAACGACGGCAACGAGATTTCGCTTTGCGACATACTGGGCACGGATGCGGACCATGTGCATAACGAGGCGGAGCGCAGCATGGAGGCGGAGCGGCTTTGGCAGGCGATAGACGACGTGCTCAGCGCGCGGGAGCGCACGGTCGTAAAGCTGCGTTACGGCATCCCCTGCGGCAGGTGCATGGCGCAGCGGGAGGTGGCGGCTATATTGGGCATATCAAGGAGCTATGTTTCCCGCCTTGAAAAGAAAGCGCTGACCAAGCTTTATTCCCGCCTTGGGGAGAAATAATCAATGCTTGACAAAGTGAAAAAACAGTAGTATCTTTCAATGCGGTAAAAATGCGCCGGGGTAAAATCCGGCGTTATTATAGATTTTATACATACATTAGAAAGGAAGGCATAACCATGCAGATGTTGGTTTTTATTACCAAGCAGACTGAATGCATAAACCCCATTCTGGCCGATTTGCTCAACCGCAACATAAGCGGCGCGACCGTTATCGACTGCGAGGGTATGCTGAAAGCCATCAACGAATCCAGTATCGATCCCCCGCCGGTATTCGGTTCGCTAAGGCACTTTATCAATCCCGGTCAGGAAACGGTAAAGATGCTTATGATAATACCGAGGGATGATGAAAGGCTTGCGCTTGTGAAGCAAATAATTCACGAGCATGCCGGCAGGCTGGACAGGCCGAACACGGGCATAATGTTTGAAATACCCGTTATGAACGTTGAGGGGGTTTCGAAGAAGAGCTGATGAGCATTACAATTTTATATATTGCGGCTGCTATGGCGGCCGGGCTTCTGTTCAACAGGTTTGCGAAGCTTATTTCGCTGCCCAATGTAACGGGTTATCTTGTTGCGGGCCTTTTGATAGCGCCAAGCGTGCTTAACCTTATCCCGAAGGATGGTACCGAGGCGCTGAACGTGCTGGTAACGCTGGCGCTGGGCTTCATCGCCTATTCGATAGGCGGCGAATTCAACATAAACAATATAAAGGCCATAGGCGGCAAGAGCATAATAATAACCATGTTCCAGGCGCTTACGGCGGTCGGCCTTGTGGACATAACGCTTTGCGCTCTGGGCTTTGACGTGCCGCTTGCGCTCACGCTCGGCGCAATAGCCGCGGCCACGGCTCCGGCGGCCACGCTTATGGTAGTGCGCCAATACAGGGCGAACGGCCCCGTAACGCGCACGCTGCTGCCCGTGGTCGCAATGGACGACGCGGTTGGCCTTATAGTTTTTGCCGTATCCCTTGCGCTGGCGCAGGGAATGTCCGGCGGCGGAGACATGAGCTTTTACACAATGGTCGTGCAGCCGCTTACGGAAATAGTGCTTTCCCTTGCCATAGGCGGGGCGATAGGCCTTATTGCAAGCATTGCGCTGCGCTTCTTCCATTCAAAGGATAACTTCCTTTGCGTATCCGTTGCGGCGGTGCTGCTGGGCACGGCGCTGGCGGACATATGGGGACTTTCCTCGCTGCTGCTCTGCATGTCCATAGGCGCAATAGTATGCAACCTTAGGAAGGATGCCGATAGCATAATGGAAGGGTGTGAACGCTGGACGCCGCCGCTTTTCATGCTGTTCTTCGTAATATCGGGCGCGGAGCTTGACCTTGCCGCCATACCGACGGTCGGCATGCTCGGCGTTGCGTATCTTGTGGCGCGCTCTGCGGGCAAATACCTCGGCACATACATCGGCTCAGGTATAGTTCACGCGGATGAGAAAATAAAGAAATATCTTGGCCTTGCGCTGCTGCCGCAGGCGGGCGTGGCGATAGGTATGGCCCAGATTTGCGCGGCAAAGCTGCCCATGTACAGCGAACGCATAACCACCGTTGTGCTGTGCGCAACGCTTATATACGAGCTTGTCGGCCCGGTCATAACCAAGATGGCGCTGATGAAGGCGGGCGAAATAGCGCCGGAGCTTGCCCATGCGCGGCGTAAAAGGGAGCAAAAAGCCTGATATTAATAAATAATTTGCTATTTTGGCCCGCGCCGGCTTCAAAAAGCTTGTGAACGGGCCATTGTTATGCTATTATATTAAGTGGGTATTTTTTATCTACCGGCTTTGTGTCGGACGATGTAGAACATACACTAAGAAGAACATGTTATTTGGAGGTAACTTTTTATGCTGATGGCTGGCGATTTCAGGAAGGGCGTTACTGTGGAGATCGATGGACAGGTTTGGTCCATTGCCGATTTCCAGCACGTCAAGCCCGGTAAAGGCGCGGCTTTCGTCCGTACGAGGCTCAAGAACGTTATGACCGGCGCGGTGCTGGAGCGCACTTTCAGCCCCACGGACAAGTATCCCCGCGCTCATATCGAGACCAAGGAGATGCAGTATCTTTACAACGACGGCGAGCTGTACTACTTCATGGATACCGAAACCTATGAGCAGCTGCCCCTCAACCACGACCAGGTCGAGGACGCTATCAACTTTATAGTTGAAAACATGAACGTGAACATCCGCTTCTATAAGGGCAACGCCTTCTCCGTGGAAGCTCCCAACTTTGTTGAACTTACCGTTACCGAAACCGAACCCGGCTTCAAGGGAGACACCGCGACCGGCACCACCAAGCCCGCAACGCTTGAAACAGGATACAAAATCAACGTTCCCCTGTTCGTTAACGAAGGCGACCGCATAAGGGTAGATACCCGTACCGGCGAATACATGGAGCGCGTATAAGCTATCCTGTATCAAATATAATTTATAAAATAACTACAAGGAGGTCACTATGGGTTACAATAAGGAAAAGGTCGCATATCTGCGCGGCGTAGTAGACGGCATGGATCTTGCCGACGACAAGTATGGCAAGCTTTTCAAGCTGATAGTTGAAACTCTGGACGAGATGGCGGACACCGTTGACGAAAACGAGGAAGCCATTATAGACATGGACGAATGCATAGACGACATTTGCGATGAGCTGAGCGACATAGACGAATGCCTTGATGCGCTGTGCGATTGCTGCGACTGCGACGAGTGCGACGACGATGAGGACGAGTGCGACTATGACTGCGAAAACTGCACCGACAAGTGCGACTTTTGCGACGACGACTTTGTTGAAGTAGAATGCCCCCATTGCGGCGAGACCATCTATTTTGACGAGGACATGCTGACCGAGGACGGCGCGCTTATCTGCCCCAACTGCAACAAGCCCGTTATCCCCGCGGCGGAAGATCTTCAGGACGAAGAATAAGTTAGGCTAAGGCTGTATAAAGGAGACGGAAATCCGTCTCCTTTTAATATTTAATCGTTTTCCAGCAGTTTTGCCGGTTCTATATTCAGCACATCGGCAATTTTGAATAATGTTTCAAGTGATATGCCGCGAATAGTTCCCGTTCCCTCAACTTGCGCAATGAAATTAACGCTTTTACCTACTTTTTCGGCAAACGTTTCTTGTGTATACCCTGCTTTTTTGCGATAATACGCAATTTTTAAGCCTAATGTTATATATCGTTTGGGGAATTCCGTCTGCATACCACTCCTCCTTATATAATATGCTATCAAGCTTCCCACAAAAATATAATTGCTTTATTGTCAATAATTATTTGCTTATAGTCAATATAATTGTATAATAGCTATATCTTGATACGTTTTAGCAAAGGAGATACCATTATGCTGAAAAAATCTTATCGGTTCCTGTTTGCGGCTTTGCTGGCTATGTTGTTCTTTTGTATGGCCGCCTGTTCCCCTTCCGTTCCGGCAATCGATGCAGTTGCAACGGCACAGGTAGAAGAAACGGCTAATATAACTTCAACCGTTGCACCCGAGCCGGCCCATTCCGCAACACCCGCTCCCGCTACAAAGGCGCCCTCTACGCCCATCCCGACCCCAACTTTGGCACCGGCTACTCCTAAGCCGACAGTGGCTCCAACAAAAGCGCCGAACACGCCTGCACCTGCTACGCCGGTTCCTACTAAAGCGCCCTCTACGCCTATTCCGACATCTGCTCCTGCTGCCAGTGAAACGACCTCCCAGCGGAACGCAGTTAAATCCGCTAAATCTTACATCAAATATATGGCCTTTTCATATGAAGGACTGATTTCTCAGCTTGAATATGAGCAATATTCACACGAAGATGCCGTTTATGGTGCGGATAATTGCGGTGCGGATTGGATGGAACAGGCCGTTAAATCCGCAAAGTCTTATATAAATTATATGGCTTTTTCTTATAAAGGACTTATAAAGCAGCTTGAGTACGAGAAATTCACAAGTGCGCAAGCGCAATACGGCGCAGATAATTGCGGCGCGGATTGGATGGAACAGGCTGTTAAAAGCGCCAAATCATATCTTACGTATATGTCATTCTCGCGCAGCGGTTTGATTGACCAGCTTGAGTATGAAGGTTTTACTCATGAGCAAGCTGTTTACGGCGTGGAGCAAAACGGGCTTTAATAAAAGTTCACGCCATTAGTCTCCTTTATATTTCTCCCGCCGCTCTTGACTACGCGGCTGCAAAGCTGTATCCTTACATCATCAATACTATCATTATATAAAGGAGAGCTTATGGAAACCAAGGATCTTATGTACAAGCGCGCATATGTATGGGACAAGTTGAACGCCGAGGAGCGCAAGGCCTGCATGGATATGGGCGAAGATTACAAGGCGTTCCTTAACGAAAGTAAGACCGAACGCCGCTGCGCCGCAGAGATAATCCGCCGCGCCAAGGAAGCCGGATTCGTATGCATATGCGAAAAGAAGGAGCTCAAGGCCGGCGACAAGGTATATTACAATAACCGCGGCAAGGCCGTCATGCTATCCGTTATAGGCAGCGAGCCCCTTGAAAACGGCATGAACATAGTGGGCAGCCATATCGACTCCCCGCGTTTGGACATAAAGCAGAACCCCGTATACGAGGCCGGCGGAACCACCCTGCTTAAAACGCATTATTACGGCGGCGTAAAGAAATATCAGTGGGTTGCGCTGCCCCTTGCCCTTTACGGAGTTATAGTGAAGGCAAACGGCGAAAAGGTTGAAATAGCCGTGGGCGATAAGTGTGGGGATCCCGTGTTCTATATTTCCGATCTTCTCCCCCACCTTGCCAAGGATCAGATGAGCAAAACCATGGGCGAAGGCGTGGAAGGCGAAAACCTGAACATACTTATAGGCAGCCTGCCCGTTGACGATACCGAAGCATCCGACAGATTCAAGACCGCCCTGCTCGCCGTGCTGAACGAGCGCTACGGCATAACCGAAGAGGACTTCGTATCCGCCGAGCTTTAACCCGAAGCGCTGCCCGCAGACCCCGCCGGCGCTGCGCGCGACGTTGGCTTCGACCGCGGCCTTATAGTTGCCCATGGTCATGACGACCGCGTATGTTCCTATGCTTCCCTTGCGGCGCTGCTCAGCATTGAAAAGCCAGCCCGCACCACCGTTGGCCTGTATGTGGACAAGGAAGAGGTCGGCAGCATCGGCGCAACCGGCATGCATTCCCAGTTCTTCAACAACATGGTTGGCGAGATGATAGCCCTTATGAACGGCGGCGTATGCTCCGATATTTCCATAACGCGCGCCCTGGCGCACGGCACGCTGCTGAGCGCGGACGTTGCGGCGGCGTTCGACCCCAACTACCCCAACGTGGGCGACAATGCCAACTTTGCCGCCATTGGCCAGGGTATTGCCATGGTCAAGTACACCGGCTCCCGCGGTAAGAGCGGCGCAAACGACGCAGCGGCGGAGCTTGTTGGCAAGGTACGCAAGCTGTTCAACGACCACGGCGTGGTTTACCAGACCAGCGAGCTTGGCAAGGTTGACCAGGGCGGCGGCGGAACCATAGCCTACATAATGGCCAACTACGATATGGACGTTATAGACGCGGGCGTTGCCATGCTTAGCATGCATGCTCCTTGGGAAATAGTATCCAAGGCGGACGTGTACATGACCAGCCGCGCTTATCACGAGTTCTTTGTGAATTACAGATAATCATACGCCCTAACTTAGGCAATATCTAAAGCGAAACAGCGGGTATCCGAATAAAAGCCGGATGCCCGTTTTTCGGATTGATGCAAGGTGTTTTCCGTGCTATAATTTTTGTGGAAGAAGAAGTTGGCAGATCGGAATTCGTGGGGGTATGTGATGAGTGGTTGCGAATGGTGTGATTATAAAGAAAATGAGTGGTTACTATATAAATCATTACATTGGTCTGTCTATCTGGCAGATATTCAAGACTATGTTGGCAGATGTATTTTGGTGTTGAATAGGCATCGCGGTAGCCTTTCAGAATTAGATATTTCCGAGTGGATCGAATTAAAAACAATTATAGATAGGTTGGAATGTATCTATAAAGAGGTTTTGGGCGCCGAATTAAGCAATTGGAGTTGCTTGTTAAATAACTTTTACAAGGATTCAATACCCAACCCGCATTTGCATATACATGTTAGACCACGATATAAAAATGCCGTTGTAATTAACAATCACTTATACATAGATACAGAATTTGCTCATCATTATGCTTTGAAAAAAGAGAGTTTATTGCTTGATGATGATAGGCAAATGCTGTATGCGCTAATGAAGGAAAAGTTTGTTTTATAAACTCCGTTTTGCACACCTGACAATCCATCATCAACCGCTATGGCAAATCGGAATTAGGAGGTATAAATACATGGCAAGTGCGTATTACAAGCCTTGCAAGGAATTAGACATTTGCAATGAGTTGATTGAAAAATATTGGGAATCAAAACAATATGACAAGTGCTTTGAAGGACATTTGGTTTTGGCAGAGCAAGGCTATCCCCTTGCTGAATGTCAAATAGGCTATTTCTATTATGAGGGACTTGGTGTTGAAAAGGACTTGGAAAAAGCACTATATTGGACTCGCCGTGCCGCAGAGCATGGTGATAGAGATGGGCAATACAATTTGGCATGGTTTTATGAAGAAGCAATCGGAGTAGAACGAGACATCGAACAGGCTAAGCATTGGTATCGACTTGCCGCACTGCAATACCATGATTTGGCAATCGAGAAATGCAACGAGTTAGGTATTACATTGTAATTATAGATCCCGGTTTGCACGCCTGACCATCCGGCCTTATTCCAATCCGTGCAATTTTATGAATAATATGTAAATTTATGTTTAGGTTTGCCGCGCCCACTTGAAGCAATATCACACCTCAGGTATAATTTAGGCATAACATATTCTTTATTTAGGAGCGTATGCTATGCGAATAGGACAATTCAGCGAAAGCTTTCTTCCCATAGTGGATGGCGTGGGCCGCGTGGTTTACAGCTACGCAAACGGCCTTGCCAAAGGCAGCGACGAATGCTACGTTATCGCCCCGCAGAACAACACGGGCTACCGCGGAGGGTATCCGTTTGAACTGGTAGACTATTCCGCATCCCCCGTTATAGGTTCGCCGCAATATAAAAGCGGGCTTGCGGTGCTGGATAAGCATTATCTTGACCGCATGGAAATGATAAAGCTGGACGTTTGCCATGCGCACACGCCGTTCTTTGCCGGTCAAGAAGCGCTCAGGCTATGTTCCAAATATAATCTGCCGCTGATAGGCACATTCCATTCCAAGTATTACGACGATTTTTATAAGGCCACCCATGCGGAGCTTATCGCCAACATAGGCGTAAAGTTCGTTGTGGACTTCTATGAACGCTGCGACGAGGTTTGGACTGTAAGCGAATCCTCCGCCGTGGTGCTGCGCGAATACGGCTACACGGGCGACATTATAATAATCGAAAACGGCACGGAGATGCGCCCCGTAAGGAGCGAAGATAAGCAGGCCGCAATAGAGAAATTCCACATTGACACGGCTAACCCCGTTTTCCTTTTCGTTGGGCAGATAAACTGGAAAAAGGGCATACTGCGCCTGCTTGAGGCGGCGGCATACCTGAAGCAGCGCGGCGAGAAATTCACCGTTGTGCTTGCAGGCCAAGGTCCGGATGAGGAAGCCGTGAAAGCAAAGGCCAATGAGCTTAACGTGGCGGAGCATGTATTGTTCACCGGCCACCTTAGCGACACACATCTGCTGGACGGGCTTTACCAGGCGGCTACGCTGTTCACCTTCCCCTCCCAGTACGACACATTCTCACTTGTTATACGCGAGGCGGCGGCCATGTACACGCCAAGCGTGGCAATAGAGGGCACGGCCCCCGCGGAGCCGATAGTGCACGGGCAGAACGGCCTTGTTTGCGCGGACGACGGCGAAAAGCTGGGCGAGCTGCTGCTGAAATACATGCACGATACCGAAGCCCTTACCCGCATGGGGCAGGCCGCGCACGATACTATCCCGCACGACTGGGACAGTATACTGGTCAAGGTGCGTGAGCGCTACGCCGCGCTTGTAGCCCGAAAGGACGAAGCAAAAATGACCGAGCGGCACGCAAGGCTGAAGGACACTCTGCTTGAGCGCTACGAAAAGCTGGCGGCCTACTTCGGCATAAAGCTATAAAGCAAAACAACATAAAAGGCGCAGGAGAAGCTTCCCGCGCCTTTTTTGTTTGCATATAAAGCTTATATCCACCATTCCGGCGTAAGCATGCCGAGCGTTACTACCTTATTCGTCTCATAATCCAGCATTATCTCCACGTTCCTGTATTCATCTGGCATAAGCTGGCTCATCAGTTCCCTGCATGCGCCGCAGGGCGGTATGGCCTCCCCCTTTGAATTGATGGCGATAACGCGGCGAAACGCACCTTCGCCATTCGTTATCATGTTGAATATCGCATTGCGCTCGGCGCACACGCCCAATGTGCAGGCGCTGTCCACGCACACACCAACGTATATTTTGCCGGAGGCAGACTCTATCGCCGCGGCAACGCCGCCCGCTTCAACGAACCGCGAAACCTCCCGCGGGGCAAGCACGCCCTTCGCCGCGGCATACATATCGGCCCATATCTTTTCCATGTTCATTCCTCCGTTTTTGTCTATATTTTCCCTGTCAGCTTATATAGCGTCAGCGCTATTGCTTCACGCATGTAGTTATTGGGTGCGGTGTAATATACGTCCTTTGCGCCGAAGCCGTCTATAGCTATTCCCTGCTTCTTTGCCACAAGCTCCGCGCGCAGCACATGAAAATTGGTTGTTACAAACGCAAGCCGCGCGCCGTTTGGGTACAGCGAATCGATTATTTCCCGGGAAAATGCAAAGTTTTCCTCCGTACTTGTGGATTTATCCTCCATAATTATGCGCTCGTTCGCTATGCCTCTGTTCACCATATAGCGGCGCATAGCCTCGGCCTCGCTTATGCTTTCGCCATGCCCTTGCCCGCCGGACACTATGGCTACCGTGTTTGGGTTGGCATTAAGGTATTCTATCGCCCTATCCAGTCTGTAGCTTAGCGTTAAGGACACGCGCTCTCCATGCACGGCGCAGCCAAGCACTATCAGCACGTCCGCCCCTTCCTCCGGATCGTCATGCGCGCTTGTGTATATCATGCCGCCTACTATCAGCATAAACAGCGCATATGCTATATACGCGCCGAAGAACGCATATCTGAGCCAAAGCGCGTGCGCCGTGAATGAACGCAGCGGTTCAAAGAATATGCCCACTATTATGAGCGGAATGCCTATTATGGCTGGCAGCATTATGCCAAGGTTCATGTTTGACCACATGGAAAGCACCGCCGTGTCCGCAACGCCGATTGCGCCTATCAATATCATTATTATTCTGAAAAACTTCATCAAACGTTCTCCCTCCTTATTTCTACCGCACCCTTGGGCATTGTGTTCGCCATTGTGGTGCCTATCAATATAAGCGCGGTGGCTATGCCCTGAAGCAGGCTGAATGCATCGCCCAGTATCAGCACGCCGGACAGCACGCTTGTGAGCGTGGTTATGCCGGCAAATGAGCTTGAGCGGTTGGCGCCTATCTGCGCAATGCCGTAGGTATGCATGATGAACGCGGCCACCTGGCAGCCCAGCGCCAAATACAGCACGGCAATAAGGAACTGCGTATCATGGAACGGCAGCGTAACGTATTCGACCAATGTGCCCGCGTTCGCGTGCTCTATTACCGCGCCCGCCGTGAACACGACCGAGCCTACGACCGCCATAAGATAGGTTTTCTCAAAGCTTGAAAACTCATCCGCCCTGCGCGCGGCTATTGCATAGCCAACGTCCCCCATTACGGCAACGAACAGCATTGCGTACCCGAGCGGGTTTAGCGAAGCGGAAAAGCCCTTAACAAGGGCAATGCATATAACGCCGGCAATGCTGAGCACAATGCCCATTACCTGCAGCCTCGTTGGCCTTTCTTTAAGGAAAACCGCGCTGAATATCAGCACAAATATGGGTATTACGGCAATTATCGTGCCGCTTTCGCTGGCGGTGGTCAGCCGCATGCCCACGCTTTCGCCAATAAAATATATCACCGGCTGGAATATGGCCATCGTCAGCACCGCGCCGAAGCGTTTGCCGCGGAAGTTCAGCTTTATCGCGCCGCACAGCGCGAGTATGCTCATAACAACAAGCGCCGTAACAAAGCGCCAGCTTAAAAGCGTGCACGCAGAAACGCGGTCAACAGCGCCCTTTGTGAAAAGGAAGCTGAAGCCGAACAGCAGGCTTGCAACCAGCGTGGCAATCATGCCAAGCGTTTCATTTTTTGAACCGATACTCTTTCCCATGCCGTATAGTATAACATAAATAACACCCCGATTTGTATACGGGGTGTTAACTTTGGTCGTTAGATTATTATTTATCCCAATTCAACAGGCGTTCCTGTAGTTCCCCTGTTTCTTCGGAGATGATGCCTTCTCCGGAAACGGTGGGGTAATATTGCGGATTTTCCTCCTGGAACTTTCTTATCGCTTCCCAATTCACGATCTCCGCCGCGGAGCAGTCGTACTCATTATCAAAGGCAATGTCCAAAAGGCGTTTCTGAATTTCCCCTATGCCTTCCGAATCCATTGCCACTTCCGCCTGCGGCGGCAATTCAGGCGTTTGCGCATCGCACGGCGCTGTTGCCGCGGCGCAGCCCGCCATCAGCACGGCAAGCAGCAATGCCGAAATTATGCTTATTCGCTTCATACTCCCTCTCCTTTCACTTCTGCACTTTTTATTTTTAGCTTTACACATATCCGATAAGGCCAGCCTTTCGGACTGTGATTCCATAATAGCATGGTTTCATTGCTTAATGCAAGCCGTTTTTGCTTGTTTTTCTATATATCTTGCCCATTTGGGCGTTAAGGGACGCAAAGTTTGTGTATAGCGTGTTAAATTTGTCAACATTGCGCGGTTTGATTGCCAAACAAGCCCTTTCCATGCTACAATAATATGAATTATGCAAGAAAGGCGATAACCATGGGTTTTATGGATAAACTGCTGGGCAACACCAGCGAGGCGAAGCTGAAAAAGCTGGCGCCATTGGTAAAAAGGATAAACGAGCTTGAGCCTGCCACGCATGCGCTGAGCGACGGCGAGCTGCGCGCGAAAACCGACGAGTTCAAGGCCCGCCTTGCTAACGGCGAAAAAGAGGACGATATACTGTGCGAAGCTTACGCCGTGGTAAGGGAAGCCGCAATGCGCACGATAGGCCAGCGGCATTTCGACGTTCAGCTGTACGGCGGCATAGTGCTGCACCGCGGCAACATTGCCGAAATGAAAACGGGCGAAGGCAAAACCATAACCGAGACGCTGCCCGCGTATTTGAACGCACTGAGCGGGCACGGCGTGCATATAGTTACCGTTAACGATTACCTTGCCAAGCGAGATGCGGCATGGATGGGCAAAATTTTCCGTTTCCTTGGGCTGAGCGTAGGCTGCGTAGTCCATGAGCTTTCCAATGACGAACGCCGCATGGCCTATAATTGCGACATTACCTACGGCACCAATAACGAATTCGGCTTCGATTACCTTAGGGACAACATGGTGGTCTACCGCGAACAGATGGTGCAGCGGGAGCTTAACTATGCCATAGTGGACGAGGTTGACTCCATTTTGATAGACGAAGCGCGCACGCCGCTTATAATTTCAGGCACTGGCGAAAAGTCCACCGATATGTATGCCAAGGCGGATCGCTTCGTATGCCGCCTTGTGAGGGGCGAAAACATAGAAAAGCTTTCCAAGGCGGATATTATGATGGGCGAAACGCAGCAGGAAAGCGGAGACTATATGTGCGACATAAAGGCGCGCACGGTCGCGCTTACCCAGCAGGGCCAGCGCAAGGCGGAGACATTCTTCGGCATAGACGATATATCGGACGCCGCGAATACCGAAATAAACCACCATATAATTCAGGCCCTTAAGGCGCATGCCCTTTTCACGCGGGATAAGGACTACGTTGTGCAGAACGGTCAGGTGCTTATAGTTGATGAATTCACCGGCCGCCTTATGATGGGCAGGCGTTACAGCGACGGACTGCATCAGGCATTGGAGGCCAAGGAACACGTTAAGGTTGAACGCGAGAATAAAACCCTTGCCACCATCACGTTCCAGAATTATTTCAGGATGTACCATAAGCTTGCCGGCATGACCGGAACGGCTAAGACAGAGGAAGCGGAGTTCCAATCCATATATGGGCTGGACGTTATGGAAATCCCCACCAATAAGCCGCTCAGGCGCATAGACAATAATGACATTATATACGGCACCGAGCGCGGTAAGTTCGATGCGGTAGTGGACGAAATAGTAAAGGTTCACGCGACGGGCCAGCCGATACTGGTCGGTACCATATCGGTCGAAAAGAGCGAAATGCTGAGCGACATGCTTTCCCGCCGCGGCATAAAGCACCAGGTGCTCAACGCCAAGCTGCACGCCAAGGAAGCCGAAATAGTGGCGCAGGCGGGCAGCCTGGGCTGCGTTACCATTGCCACCAACATGGCCGGCCGCGGTACGGACATACTGCTGGGCGGCAATCCGGAATTCCTTGCAAAGCGGGAACTCAGGCAAAATGGTATGGACGAACTGCTCATAGAGGCCGCCACGGGGCACGAGGAAACGAGCGACGACAGCGTGGTTGAAGCCCGCGCGGAATACGCGGAAGCATACAACAGAATAAAGCAGGAAACCGATAAGCAGCACGACGCGGTGGTTGCCGCGGGCGGCTTGCACATAATAGGCACCGAGCGGCACGAATCCCGCCGCATAGATAATCAGCTGCGCGGCCGCGCCGGCCGCCAGGGAGACCCCGGCTCCACGCGCTTCTATGTATCGCTTGAGGATGAGCTGATGCAGCGCTTCGGCGGGGAACGCATAAAGCTGATGATGCAGCGCATATCGCCGGACGAGGAGATTCCGCTGGACATGAAGCTGCTTTCAAAGCAGATTGAGAACGCACAAAAGCGCGTTGAAGCCCATAACTTTGAAATACGAAAGAACGTGCTTCAGTATGACGACGTTATGAATAAGATGCGCGAAATAATCTATTCGCAGCGCCGCCGCGTGCTCATGGGCGAAGATATTCACGATTCCATAATGGAAATGGTGAACGAAAGCGTTACGGCAAAGCTTGACCAATGCGCAAGCGCCCATGCTTCCGCCAACGAATGGGACATGATGGCGCTGTACAGCGAGCTTAACCAGCTGCTCGGCGCGGACTTCACGGGCAAGCTACACGGCATAACCAACCGCAAGGCGCTTGAGGAAAAGACGCATGAGCTTGTTGACGCGCTGTATGCCAAGAAGGAAGCGGAAATATCCGGCGCGGGCATAGACATGCGCGAAGTGGAGCGCGTGGTGCTGCTGAAGGCAGTTGATTCGCACTGGATGGATCATATAGACGCAATGGATCAGCTGCGCCAGGGCATAGGCTTGCAGGCGCTGGGCCAGAAGGACCCCGTTGTTGCGTACCGCAACATGGGCTTCGACATGTTCGATGAAATGGTGCTTGGCATACGGGAGCAGACCGTGCGGAACATATTCCACGTTACCGTGCGCATGGCGCCGCAGCAGCGAGAGCAGCTTGCAAAGCCGGTTGAGGTTGCGGGCGACGATAAGCCAAAGCCCAAGCGTACAGATAAAAAGCCCGGCCGTAACGACCCCTGCCCCTGCGGCAGCGGACTGAAATACAAGAATTGCTGTGGAAGGAACTGATACCTTCCACGGTAAATATAAAACACAAAAAGAAGGATGTGATTAACAGTGATCCAACTGGATGAAACACGGCAGCAGCTTGCCGCGGCGGTTGAAACGCTGAAAGAGGCAGGTGGCTCCCTTTGACCTTGCTTCATTGAGCAAGGAAAAGGAAGAGCTGGAAGCCGAAATGGGTAAGGAAGGCTTCTGGAACGATGTTGAGAACGCGAACAAGGTGAACCGCCGCATGAAGGCCATAAGCTCCAAGCTGGACAAATACCAGCACCTTATGAGCCGCTGCGAGGACCTTGAAACGTTGATTGAAATGGCGGACGAGGAAAACGACGAAAGCCTTGTGCCGGAGGTACAGAGCGAGTTTGCCTCGCTTGAAAAGGACATAGAGGCGCTGAAGCTTGAGGCGCTGCTGAAGGGCCCTTACGACAGTTATAATGCCGTGCTGAGCCTGCATGCGGGCGCTGGCGGAACCGAGGCGCAGGACTGGGTAAGCCTGCTTTACCGCATGTATACCCGTTACTGCGAAAAGATGGGCTATTCCGTAAAGGTGATAGACTATCTGGACGGCGAAGAGGCCGGCATAAAGAGCGTTACCTTCGAGGTTGACGGCGACAATGCCTACGGCTACCTTAAGGCCGAAAAGGGCGTGCATCGTTTGGTCAGGATATCGCCCTTCGATTCTTCCGGCAGACGGCATACCAGCTTTGCCTCCCTTGACGTTACGCCTATATTCGACGACGATACAAACGACGTTGAGATAGACATGGACGATCTGCGCATAGACACATACCGCTCCGGCGGCGCAGGCGGCCAGAACGTTAATAAGGTAAGCTCTGCCATACGCATAACCCATCTTCCCACCGGAATAGTTGTACAGTGCCAGAACGAGCGCAGCCAGCTGCAGAATAAGGAAATGGCAATGCGCATACTGAAGGGCAAGCTGATGGAACTGGCGGAGCAGGAGCGCATGGCTCAAATGAACGAAATAAAGGGCGAAATGAAGCGCATAGAATGGGGCAGCCAGATACGTTCCTATGTATTCCAGCCGTATACGCTGGTAAAGGACCACCGCACCGGCGAGGAAAACGGCAACATTCAGGCCGTTATGGATGGCGACATAGAGAACTTTATAAACGCCTACCTTGCAAAATCCTGATAAAGCATACTAAAAAGGAGCCTGTAAAGGCTCCTTTTGTTGTATATCAGATTTATTATTCCTTGAACAGATGCGGCAGCGCCTTGCTCTTGCTTATCAGCACATACAGCGCCGCGCCAACGATTATGCCGACCAAGCCCTGCATAAGGTTGCCGGGAATGCTTGCGGCGGCGGCCCAGCCCTTGCCAAGCAGCAGCGAAGCATAAACAAAATACAGCACCACCATGGCAATTTCGCCGGCAATGCCGCTTATAACAAGCGGAAGGATGAGGTTCTTGGTGTTCTGCTCCTTACCGCGCCTGAGCGCCGTAAACAACACATAGGCTATCAGCGCAACAACCGCCTTGATAACAAGCGTACCGGGCGCGTAATGCGGATATGCCGCCAATATGTCCGCCAGCATACTTCCTATGCCTGCCGCAGCGACGCCATATATAGGCCCTAATATCCAGCCGCACATCAGCACGACCGCATCGCCAAGGTTAACATAGCCCTGCATAGGCGAAGGGATGCGGATTATCATGGTTGCAACGCAGGCGAGCGCGGCCATCATTGCCGCAACAATAATCTTGTAGAGCTTTTCGTTTTTCATTTCAGGTATATCCTTTCCCGTTATAAGCGTATTCACGCTCTATGTCATATAATATCACACATTAGGAATAAGTAAAGTACCCTTTGTTTATCGCCGCATGATTATTTTAGATATACCCATTATGTTACCATCAGTTGATAAAGATAAAGGGGACGCGCTGAGCATCCCCAATAAAAAACATATGAGCAAGCAATAAGCCGGGTTCTGTCGGCCGATATGCATCGGCGTGCGGCCATCTATCTTGGCACGGCGTTGCCGCCGCACTCGCGCGATTATCAGGAGCCTGACGGGCAGCCATTTCTGCGCAAAAGCGCATGCGCTCCCATTCCAATCTTGCACCGGGTGGGGTTTACAGGACGGAACGGTTACCCGCCCCGCCGGTGAGCTCTTACCTCGCCTTTCCATCCTTACCGCGCATAAACGCGGCGGTATATCTCTGTTGCACTATCCCTGGGGTCGCCCCCGCCGGACGTTATCCGGCACCCTGCCCTGCGGAGCCCGGACTTTCCTCATGCGGATGACTGAAAACTCAGTTCCGCACGCGACCGCATGGCTTACTCATAAACTTTATAAACTTTTCTATGCGTACAGTATCCTGCCGCAGTTTTCGCATTCAACAATGCCTTCCCCCGTTGCAACGCGCTTAACGGTGCTTGTGGGCAGGGACATGTTGCAGCCGGAGCATTGGTTGTTTTCAACCTTTGCCATCGGCACGGCATAACGCCCCTTTATGCGTTTATAGCGCGCAAGCAGCTCCGCATCCACGGCCTTCGCCGCTTCGTCTGCGGCAGCCTTGGCCTTGTCTATATCGGGCTTAGCGGCGGCAGCCTCCTGCTCGCATTCGCTCCTGGCGGCGTCGTATTCCTTCTTGGCCTTAGCAGCCTTGGCATAGGTCTCCTTATATTCCGCCGCGGATTTTTCAATCTGCGCTATCGCATCATAAAGCTCTCGCTTTGCGGCTTCTGCCTTTTTCATTATTCGCTCCACGTTCCTGCGGGATTCGGTCATCTCCTCCGCGGTGCATTCATCATCGTTGAGCATTATTTTGAACTCGCCAAGTTCAAGCTCGTATTTATGCGCCAGTTCATCTATCTGCGCCTGAAGCTTATCCACGGCCTGCTGGCGGCTGTCCAGCGTTTTTTGTATTCCGGCTATGGCGTTCTGCTGTTCCTTCAAAAAGTTGAACAGCTTATTCAGCTTTTGCCTTGCGGGCGTTGATTTAAGCTTGTTTTCCAGCTTATCCGCTTCAAGTTCGGCCTGCTGATACTGCCAGAGGGCGTCCAGTTTGTTCATGGTTCATACCTCCATATCTATAATTCACGCTAAGGTCTATATAATTCCTCCGCTGCAAATCATAATCTCCTGAGTGGGCCGTATTCATACTCACTCACTTTATATTGTACATCATCGCCATCGCAATGTAAACGCCCTATGAGCCGATTCAGCACGGTTTTCTCCGTTTCGTAATGTCCCGCATCTATAAGGCAAATGCCCATCTCCCGCGCATAGAGCGCCTCGTGGTGCCTGCATTCACCAGTAACGAACACATCCGCGCCCGCATCACGCGCCAAGGGCGCGT
>ERZ779725.934-NODE-934-length-17634-cov-5.538654_pt1 | contig 17634 bp, 12 predicted proteins | sample MGYA00511890_ERZ779725 | MGnify/ENA primary metagenome ERZ779725 (study PRJEB29588, sample SAMEA2148549) | human gut metagenome | biome: human gut; feature: human-associated habitat; material: faeces | place: Denmark | collected 2008/2010 ...
CCGCCGTGCTCGCCGCAGATACCGATATGGAGGTTCGGGTTTGCGGGTCTGCCGAGGCTGATCGCCATCTTCATAAGCTTGCCTACGCCGACCTGGTCGAGCTTTGCAAACGGATCGTTTTCAAAGATCTTTGTCTCATAGTAAGCATTGAGGAACTTGCCTGCGTCGTCACGGCTGAAGCCGTAAGTCATCTGGGTAAGGTCGTTTGTACCGAAGCAGAAGAAGTCTGCTTCCTTTGCGATATCGTCAGCTGTGAGAGCCGCACGGGGAATTTCAATCATCGTGCCGACTTCATAATCGAGCTTGACGCCTGCCGCTGCGATCTCAGCATCAGCCGTTTCAACAACAACCTTCTTTACGAACTTAAGCTCTTTTACCTCGCAGATAAGCGGGATCATGATTTCGGGCTTAACGTTCCAGTCCGGATGATTTTTCTTTACGTTGATTGCCGCGCGGATGACAGCCTTTGTCTGCATCTTTGCGATTTCGGGATATGTTACCGCAAGACGGCAGCCGCGATGACCCATCATCGGGTTGAACTCGTGGAGCGAAGCGATAAGCGCCTTGATGCTTTCAACGCTCTTGCCCTGAGCCGCTGCGAGAAGCTCAATATCAGCCTCTTCTGTCGGAACGAACTCATGAAGCGGCGGGTCAAGGAATCTGATGCATACGGGGGTTCCTTCAAGAGCTTCATAAAGAGCCTCGAAGTCGCCCTGCTGATAAGGAAGAATCTTATCAAGAGCCGCTTCTCTCTCTTCAACTGTGTCTGCGCAGATCATTTCTCTGAACGCCGCAATTCTGTCAGCCTCAAAGAACATATGCTCTGTACGGCAGAGACCGATACCTTCCGCGCCGAGCTCTCTTGCCTTCTTTGCGTCTCTGGGTGTGTCTGCGTTTGTACGGACTTTGAGCTTTCTGAATTCGTCCGCCCAAGCCATGATTCTGCCGAACTCGCCCGCGATCTTTGCGTCAACCGTCGGGATAAGTCCTGCATAGATGTTACCTGTCGTACCGTCGATGGAGATTTCGTCGCCCTCGTGGAATACCTTTCCTGCAAGCTCGAATTTCTTGTTTTCTTCGTCCATCTTGATGTCGCCGCAACCGGAAACACAGCATGTTCCCATTCCGCGTGCAACAACGGCTGCGTGGCTGGTCATACCGCCTCTGACGGTGAGTATGCCCTGAGCTGCCTTCATACCCGTGATATCCTCGGGAGAGGTTTCAAGACGTACAAGAACGACCTTCTTGCCGGCTGCCTTCCATTCAACTGCGTCCTCGGCTGTGAAAACAACCTGTCCGCAAGCCGCGCCGGGAGAAGCTCCGAGACCCTTGCCGAGAGGAGTTGCGGCTTTGAGCGCCTTTGTATCGAACTGCGGGTGAAGAAGTGTATCGAGGTTTCTGGGATCGATCATTGCAACTGCTTCTTCGGGAGTTCTCATTCCTTCGTCAACGAGGTCGCAAGCGATCTTGAGAGCAGCCTGAGCCGTTCTCTTACCGTTACGTGTCTGGAGCATATAGAGCTTGCCGTGTTCAACTGTGAACTCCATATCCTGCATATCGCGATAGTGATTTTCAAGTGTTTTGCAGACGTCCTCAAACTGCTTGAACGCTTCGGGGAACTTCTGTTCCATCTCTGCAATCTTCATAGGCGTACGAACACCGGCAACGACGTCCTCGCCCTGAGCGTTTGTAAGGAATTCGCCGAAAAGACCCTTTGCGCCGGTAGCGGGGTCACGCGTGAATGCAACGCCTGTACCGCAGTCGTCGCCCATGTTGCCGAACGCCATCATCTGAACGTTTACGGCTGTACCCCATGAATAGGGAATGTCGTTGTCACGACGGTATACGTTTGCGCGGGGGTTGTCCCAGCTGCGGAAAACGGCTTTGATAGCTTCAAAGAGCTGAACCTTGGGATCGGAGGGAAAGTCCGTGCCGATCTTGGATTTGTATTCAGCCTTGAACTGCATGGCGAGAGTTTTGAGGTCGTTTGCGTCAAGCTCTATATCCTGCTTTACGCCCTTCTTTTCTTTCATCTCGTCGATGAGCTTTTCAAAATACTTCTTGCCGACTTCCATAACGACGTCGGAGAACATCTGGATAAATCTTCTGTAACAGTCCCAAGCCCAACGGGGATTGCCAGATTTCTTTGCGATAACGTCAACAACCTCTTCGTTGAGACCGAGGTTAAGGATTGTGTCCATCATACCGGGCATGGACGCTCTTGCGCCGGAACGGACGGAAACGAGAAGGGGATTCTCGTGATCGCCGAACTTCTTGCCGGTGATCTCTTCCATCTTTTCGATATAGCTCATTATTTCGGCTTCGATGGAAGGATTGATTTTCTTGCCGTCTTCATAATACTGTGTGCAGGCTTCTGTCGAGATTGTGAAGCCCTGAGGAACGGGAAGACCGATGTTTGTCATTTCCGCAAGGTTTGCGCCCTTGCCGCCGAGAAGCTCACGCATGTTTGCGTTGCCTTCGCTGAACAGGTAACAATATTTTTTTGCTGCCATTGTGTGAAATTCCTCCACTTTTTATTTATTAAAGTTTTGCTAACTTTATTCGATTAGATATTATATCACAACAAAATCGCAATATCCATAGTTTTTTCAAAAAATTTTATGAAAAAGATTTATTTTCCGAAGATTTATTTCAAAATCGACGCTTTACCCTTGCAAAACGGTTGTATTTTGTGTAAAATATACCTTGCAAAGCATCTGCCTGCACGCGCAAGCCGACGATCACGGAGGAAAAACAAATGTCGATATTCGACCTTTTCAAAAAAATAGAAACAACCGCGGTCTCCGGTCCCCCGACGTTCATCGTCGTCGGGCTCGGAAATCCCGGCAAAAAATATGATAACACCCGCCATAACGCAGGCTTTCGCGCGATAGACTATATCGCCGCGAAACTCGGCGCAAAGATCGACCGCGCGAAGTTTGATTCGCTCGTCGGCGAATGTGAAATCGGCGGTACGAAAGTGCTTTTAATGAAGCCGCAGACTCTTATGAACGCTTCCGGAACGGCGGTGAAAGCGGCGGCTGATTTTTATAAAATTTCACCGGACAATATAATAATTTTAAGCGACGACGTCTCCCTTGATCCCGGTCATATCCGTATCCGCAGAGAGGGCAGCGCCGGCGGTCACAACGGGCTGAAAAGCATAAACGCGTGGCTCGGAACGGAGAAATATCCCCGCGTGAAAATAGGCGTCGGCAAAAAGCCGTCGCCCGAATATGACCTTGCGGACTGGGTTCTCGGAAATCTGCCGGACGGCGATATGAAGCTGACGGAAGGTCGCAGGGACGACATTTTTGACGCTGTGCGCCTGATAATATCGGGCGAAACGGAGAAGGCGATGTGCCTTTACAACAGAACGGAGAAATAAAATGAATATACTTTCAAGCCGTATCCGCGCGGAGCGCGAATACGGTCAACTGCTTGAAAACCTGCGGGGTCAGCTACGGATAGAAAATCGGGCGCCCGCGATGGTAACGGGACTTTGCGAGGGGGCTGAAAATGCTTTCCTCGCCGCTTTGGTTTCCGAAAAAATAACGTCGTCCCCCGCTCTTGTCATAGCGCACGACGAAAAAACCGCCGCATCGATAAACGCTTTTCTTTCGGGCGTGGGACTTCGTTCTATGGTCTACCCCGTCCGCGACCCCGTGCTTTATAATATCGTTTCCTCGCACGATACCGAGCACGAACGGATTGCCGTGCTTACGGCGATAGCCGAAGACGACATCGACGTCGTCGTGACGGTGCCGGACGCGGCAATACAATATACAATTCCGAGAGGACGTCTTGAAAAAGCAACCATGACGGTATCGGAAGGCGAAACGCACGATATCGCCGCCCTTTCCTCATTCCTCGTTTCCGCAGGATACGTAAGAGAGAGCCTTGTCGACGGCAAGGGACAGTTTTCCGTCCGCGGAGGCATTGTCGATATTTTCCCTCCGCAGCTTCCCTCCCCCGTCAGGATTGAATTTTTCGGGGACGAAATCGACTCCGTATATTCCTTTGATATAATGACGCAGCGCCGCGTCGCCGACGTGAAAAAAGTGACCGTAACGTGCGCCCGCGAAATTCTTACAGACGAAAAGGCAAGGGCAAAAATGTCCGCCGCAATATCCGCCCAGCTGAAAAAGACGATAACCGCCGAGGCGAGAGAGTCGCTTATGCACGAAAAGGACGCCATAGATAACGGCCTTGAACTTCCCTTTGCGGATAAATATATTTCACTCGTCTATCCCGAATGTACCGCGCTCATAGACTGGTTCTGCGAGGATACGCTCGTCGTTATGACGGAGTCGTCATCGGTTGAGGAACGGCTCAAAGCCTATGCATGGCATTACGAGGAGACGATAAAGGAGCTTATCTCGTCGGGCGTTATGATATCAAAATACAGCGCGTTTTCAGAGGACGCCGAGGATTTTTATGCCTTCGTCGGCAGAAATCCCGCCGTGCTTATAAACAGCTTTATTTCACAATACAGAGAGCGGATTTCGGGGATTTACTCCTTTGAAAGCCGCAAAACCGCATCGCCTACGGGAAATTACGGCGCGCTCGTCGAGGACGTCACCTCATATGTGACGGCGGGCGAATCGATACTCATCCTCTGCGAAAACGAGGTTGAAATAAACAATCTCGTAAAGCTGATGGGCGAAAGCAACATAAGCGCGGCGTCCGCTCCCGACTTTACGAAAATAACGGATATCCCGCGCAGGTGCGTATATATAAGCTGTTTTGATGCGGAGGGCTTCGAGCTTATCCGCTCCGGCTTTGCCTGCATTTCCCTGCGCGAAAATCAGAGTCTTGCAAAGCGCAAGCTCGCGATAAGAAAGCTGCGCAATGCAAAATCCGCACGTTCGGCAAAGGAAAAAATTCTCTCTTATGCGGATCTTGAAGTCGGCGATTACGTCGTCCACGTCACGCACGGTATAGGGCGGTATATGGGGCTTGAAAGCATACGCAATTATGACGGCGTCTGCCGCGACCATATGAAAATTCAATACGCCGGCACCGACGTGCTCTATGTTCCCTGCGAGCAGATTGACCTCGTTTCAAAATACATCGGCGCAAGAGCGGACGACGGAATGCTTCATCTTTCAAAGCTCGGCGGAACGGAATGGGCGAGGGCAAAGTCGCGCGTCAAGGCGGAAGTCAAGGAGATGGCAAAAGAGCTTATAGAGCTTTATGCCGAAAGGCTCCGCCGCCCCGGTTACGCCTTCCCCGCAGACGGAGAAATGCAGAGGGAATTTGAATCGACCTTTGAATATGACGAGACGGACGGTCAGCTTGCCGCCGCAGAGGACATAAAAAAGGATATGGAGCGTTCTGTCCCCATGGACAGACTGCTCTGCGGAGACGTCGGCTTCGGAAAGACAGAAGTTGCCCTCCGCGCGGCGTTCAAGGCGGTTGAAGCGGGCAAGCAGGTTGCAATTCTCGTCCCGACGACAATTCTCGCAATGCAGCATTATCAGACAGCCGTTTCAAGAATGAGAGCGTTTCCGATAAAGATTTCGCTTATGTCCCGCTTCCGCACGGCAAAGGAGCAGGAGGCAACGCTCCGCGCGCTCAAAAGGGGCGACGTCGATATAATAATCGGTACGCACAGGCTACTGTCGTCGGACGTGCAGTTCAAAGATCTCGGACTGCTGATAGTCGACGAGGAACAGCGATTCGGCGTTGCACACAAAGAAAAGCTCAAGCAGTTTGCAAAAAACGTCGACGTTCTGACGCTTACGGCAACCCCCATTCCGAGAACGCTGAATATGGCAATGAGCTCGATACGTGATATGTCCGTGCTGGATGAGGCGCCGAGCGACAGGTTGCCCGTTCAGACATACGTTCTCGAACACGACGATATAGTAATAAACGAGGCGATACGCAGAGAGCTGCGCCGCGGCGGACAGGTGTTTTATCTGCACAACAGAGTTGACACGATCGTTCAGAAGGCGATAAAACTGAGAAAGGAATTTCCGGACGCGGTCATTGAGGTCGCGCACGGACAGATGGAAAAGGACGAGCTCTCCGCCATATGGCAGGGGATGGTCTCCGGTGACATTGATATTCTCATCTGCACGACGATAATCGAAACGGGGGTTGACGTTCCGAACGCAAACACGCTGATAATCGAAAATGCGGACAAAATGGGGCTTTCACAGCTTCATCAGATACGCGGACGCGTCGGCAGGAGTTCCCGCAGGGCCTACGCCTATTTCACATATCCCCGCTCAAAATCCCTTTCGGAAATCGCAACGAAGCGCCTTCAGGCAATCCGCGACTTCACCGAGTTCGGCTCCGGCTTCAAGATAGCCCTGCGCGACCTTGAAATACGCGGCGCGGGCGACCTTCTCGGCGCACGTCAACACGGGCACATGGAGAGCATCGGCTATGACCTTTATATAAAAATACTCAATGAAGCCGTGCTCGAAGAGAAGGGCGAAAAGCCGAAGGAACGTGCGGACTGCACCGTCAACATCGGCAGGGACTCATATATTCCCGAAAGCTATATAAGCGATTCCGCCCAGCGTATCGACGTTTACAAGAAAATCGCGACCGTCGAAACGGAGCAGGATATGGACGATATCGCCGCAGAGCTGCTCGACCGCTACGGAGACCTTCCGCCGTCCGTCGAAACGCTCCTCTCCATCTCCCTCCTCCGCGCGCTCGCAATCGACTGCGGGTTCGTCCAGATAGACCAGAGCGAGGACGGCGCCGTCATCTATCCGAGATACCTCGATATCCCCGCGTGGTCGGAGATGATTTCCCTCTATCCGAAGAAATCAATCACCGTCATAGCGTCGACAAAGCCATCAATAAGGTGCAAAAACAAGAGCGGAGAACCGATTTTACCCTATATTTGCGGGTTGTTAAAAAAATATATACAAATAAAATCAAAAAAAGAGTAGATTTTATTGAAAAATGTATGTATAATGTTACACAGGACTTTTTAATTCCGCTTTTTACAAATTACAAGGAGAATCAAAAATTATGAAACGCACAGCAAAAACAGTAAAGACGGTTGCCTTTGCATTGGCACTTGCAATGCTCATGGCAACTCTCGCGCTTACTCTTTCCGGTTGCGGAGCGAAAACAGTCATGACATTTGAAGCCGACAACGGAAAAACCTACACGGCAGACACAAACTTCTTCAAGTTCATGATGACCTATTCAAAGCAGACCTTCTATACCCAGAACGTTCTCAATTCGTCAGTCGAAAGCACCATCTGGGATCAGAAAACAGATGAAGGCATCACCTATGACAAGGTCTATACAGACCGCGCGATAACCCGGGTCAAGTCCGTTCTCATAGAGCAGTATCTTTTCGATAAATACGAGCTCACAATAAGCGACGAAACAATCGCAAGTATCAAAAAGAACGTAGACTCCGCCGTCAAGAGCCAGCACGGAAAGGGCTATTACAAGCAGTACTTCGGATACACATCAAACCAGCTCTATGATTATCTCATAATGGTTGAAAAGTCCAAGGCGGTCGTTGAATACCTCTATGGCGACAAAGGTATCGACCCCGTTACAGCCGAAGAACTCGACAAATATTATAAGGATAATTACGTAGGCTATCTCTTCATCATGCTCGACATGAACAACAAGGTAAAGACGGACGAAAACGGCAATCGTGTTGTCAAGACGACAACCGATAAGGACGGCAAGGTGACCGAGCAGAAGGCATATGAAACGGAAAAGCTGACGCAGGAGGAAAAGGAAAAGAAAGCAACCCTCGCAGCGGAAATCCAGCAGGATATCAAGAACGGCGTCGATTTTGAAGAGCTCGTTCAGAAACATTCCGACAATTACTATTCCGTAACGCTCAAGCGCGGCGTGTTCATCCCCAAGGACAACAACCTAACAAATGCTTCGAACGTAAACGAGGCTATAAAGAAGCTTGAAATCGGCGAATGCACGGACGCTCTCTCCACAGGCGACACAAACGATTACACATACTTTGTAAAGCGTATCGAGCTCGTAGACAAGGTCTATGAGGACGAAGAATACGAAGATTGGTTCTCGGATTACAATGACAACGTAAAATATGACAAATATGACGGCGTCATCGAAGGCTATGACGCTTCCGTCAAGGTCGATACGGCAGCCATCTCCGGCTTTACAATGAAGAATACCTTCCTCGCAACAGATTACGTCAACAGCTATTATAACCTCGTCCGCTATTACGGATATTCGTCATAAACAATGTTCGGATTTGTAAAACCGCTTGTACCGGAGCTTAAAGTCAAGGATAGCGATTTTTACAGAAGCGTATACTGCGGACTGTGCCGCTCGATGTCAAAGCATACGGGCGGCATTTCCGCCTTTACACTGTCATACGACATGACGTTTTTCGCCCTGTGCCGGATGGCTCTTTCGGATACGGAACTTTCGTTTGAAAGGATACGCTGCAAAGCGCACCCGATGAAAAAACGAACTGTCTGCCGCGACAATGCCGAACTTGAATTTGCGGCAAGAGCGAGCGGTATTCTCGTTTATTACAACTGTAAGGACGATGTCCGAGATGAAAAAGGCATTAAACGCATGATTGCGAAAATGCTCCTTCCGTATGCGAAACGGATAGACAAAAAAGCCGCCCTGCCGGATATATCGGCAAAGACGGAGGAATACCTTTCGAAGCTTTCATTGCTCGAAAGAGAAAACTGTCCCCGTCCGGACGAAGTAGCGGATGTTTTCGGAAGGCTGCTCGGAGAGCTTCTCTCCGTCGGCTATGAAGAGGCGACTGCCACAGTCGCGCGGGAAATCGGTTATCATACGGGACGCTGGGTCTACCTTGCGGACGCCGTGTGCGACTATAAAAAAGACAAAAAAGAAAACAAATACAATCCGTTTATCTTCGCTTTTGAAAGCGATGAAGAAGCGGAAAAATATCTCTCCTCGGACATATCGGACATACTGACGCTGGAGCTCCGCTCCCTCGACCGCGCGATCGCTCTCATCGAGCCGCCGAGGTCGGACGCGGTAATGCGTTGCATAACGAACATTGTCCGCGGAGGAATGGAGAATTCGCTTATTATGGCGATGAGAAAGGAGGCGGAAAAATGAGAAAAGACCCGTATAAGGTGCTCGGCGTCGATAAAAACGCAACGGACGAGGAAATCAAAAGTGCCTATCGCGACCTTGCGAAAAAGTATCATCCCGACAATTACGTCGGCTCTCCCCTGGCGGATCTCGCGGGGGAAAAGATGAAGGAAATAAACGAAGCATATGACAAGATAAACCGTCAGCGTCAGCAGGAAAGAGAGCGGGATGAATCCTTCGGCGAAAGCGAAAGCTATTCGCAGTCATACAGGGACGAAAGTCGCTTTGCGGATATACGTCAGCTCATAAACGAGCAGAATTTCTATGAGGCGGACGTTCAGCTCAACGCCGTCGACCCTTCCGAAAGGACTGCGGAGTGGTATTATCTCAAGGGTCTCGTTTTTGCCGCCAGAGGCTGGTATTTTGAGGCTTCGAGAAACTTTTCGACAGCCTCCGAAATGGATCCGGGCAACCCGGAATACAAGCAGGCTGTTGAAAAAATGAAGGAAGCCGCCGGCGGATACCGGAAAGAAAACGATGGCGGATGCGGCGTCTGCGACGTCTGCTCGACCCTCATCTGTATGGACTGCATGTGCGAAGCATGCGGCGGAGACTTTATCCGTTGTTGCTGATATGAAAGGAACAAAGAAAATCGCCGTCTGCGGAATACTTTCCGCTCTCGGCACGATAATCCTCTTCATTGGCGGACTGCTCGGCGTGCTCGATATTTCAGCCGCATGCATAGTTTCGTTCATCGTGCTTTTCTGCTCTGCCGAAATCGGTCTCGGATATGGCTTTTCCGTATACGTGATAATTTCGGTGCTGAGCTTTCTCATCTGCGGCAATAACCTTTTTGCGCCGATATGCTTTGCGGCGCTCTTCGGGCCGATGGCGGCGACGAAATTCATTTTCGATAAGGCGGGAAAAATCTTCGGAACGGTTCTGAAGATTGCCCTTCCCCTTGCACTTCTGACAGTCGGCTTTGTGTTCTTCTCTGAGCTTCTGGAGTTGCCGGAAAGCAAATGGCTTTCAGCTCTGTATTTCGTCCTTTCGATGGTTATCGCGCTGATGACTCAAAAGCTTTACATTCTTATGACGCGGCAGTATATGCTCCGCTGGAGAGACAAGGTCAGGAAATTTCTAAGATAAAACACGCTTTTTGATATAAAATTTTTCATTTGTGAGGACTTTACATTGTATATCTTAATGGCCGTTTCGGGAGCTATATTTGCAACCGCAATTGAAATTATACTTTGCAAGAACCTGAGAAAAATATTAAAACTGATCATTTTGTCTGCGATCTCATCAGTAGGACTGCTTTTTTTCGGAAAAATATTCGGCATACTTTCTTACTCTCTTTTCCTTTTAAGAGAAAATCACTATTCATTTAAGGATAGTATTGTCCATTCCGGGGTTGTCTTCTATGGAGGGCTCGTGGGGTTTTGCATTTTCTTTCTCCTGTTCGGGAAAATGTTGAAGTTTTCCAAGGATGAGCTTTTTTCTCACTTGTCGATAATATGCCCCGCATTTCATTCAATAGCCAGAGTCGGATGCTATTTTTCTGGCTGTTGTTACGGAATTGTTGTCGACGGGACAATAGTAAACACGCCGCTTAAGCTGTTGTGCAAAGCAAATGGCTCTTTGGAAACATACAGAATACCAGTTCAACTTATCGAAGCTTGTGCGATATTTTTTATTTTATTGATGATTTTAAGAGAATACCATGATGGGCAAAGAGGATTTACGCTCTTTCGAAATTATGTGTGGGCGTATGCTTTGGTGAGATTCTGTCTTGAATTCATCAGAGGAGACGTTATAAGGGGGTTCTTGTTGTATTTTTCCTTTAGCCAGTGGGTTAGCATCATCTTGTTTTTAACATTTACATTATTGAAAGGTATAGACAAAAATGAAAAAACTTAACATCTCAAAAAGACTTATAGCTTTATTTATGACGTTATCGGTTGTCGCGCTGTTCACCTCGTGCTCGTGTTCTCTTTGCGGAATATCACTGTGTAGTGCAGAACCGGCGATAGATGAAGTGTTAGGGTACGACATTGACGTTGTAGGGCAAGATTCAATCGTAAAACTGTTCAAGAACGCTGAAGACGGTACATGTGCTTTTTTCACAGAAACCCAAACGGGAAAAACAATATCAAAAGCGTATGCAGTCTTAAGCGACGGAACAAAAAAACTTATTAAAAATATTGATTCTTTCCTCATAGAAAACAATTATAAGAGTTTCTCAATTGAAGTTGAAGACGCAATATCTGTCGAGCAGTTTTCTATATCACCGACCACTTTCAGCGGTTATTACCTTGGGCAGAATTATTCTTTTGATATAAAGACGCATTTCTACCCCGAGAACTGTACAAACAAGCGCGTAAAGTTTTATACAAGCAATTCGGCAGTAGCAACCGTAAATAACAGTGGGGTTGTTACAATAAAAGGCGATGGGACAGCCACAATAACCGCACTCACTCTTGATGGCGCATTGAAAGCAACTTGTATGCTCAGCATCAAAAATGGCGAAGTAAAGTTAAAAGATTCCATAGGTTATGCAGAATTTACTTCTGCTGCACTTGTGGGAAATCGCTACGATGAAGAATCTGATATGAAGTCCAGTTTTGATTGTGTTGCATACTCTCCGAAATCAGACTCAGTAATCGTCGGAGGCACTTCAATATATGACAACGGTTCGCAGTTCGGAATCATCGTGTATGGAATGCCCGAAGCAGAAGGTGATTCTTTTAAGGGGCGCTATCAGATTGATCCGGAAAATAAATATTCAAATGACTACATTCAGGACATAGTATATTGCACAAATACAGATCAATATTATGTTTTGTCGCACATTTCGAAAGTCGGTCTCAACAATGAGCAAATGATGGTGTCATTTTTCTCCGAGAAGTATGATTCAACCTTGAATCAATACGTCCTTTCAAAATCAAATGAGATCATTTTGGATACAACATCGGATTACAAAAAAATCCTCGTCGCCAATGACGATCTGTACTGTCTCGGCATAACAGATAAAGGCTATGCAACTGTAGATAAATATGATAAAGATTTCAAATTGAAATCAAAAACAACGTTCCCGGGTATTCTGTCAATAGTAGAAGCTATGTTCAATGAAAGCAACGGAGAATTGGTTATGGTCGGTGGTTCAAAAAATAATGCATCATCACTAATTCTGATAGACACTTTGAATGATGGTAAAGTTTATATGGGTTATTCATCTGAATTGAGCAACGCAAGTCTTTGCGACGTTGCAATAATCGATAATACACATTTTGCGGTTGCAGGAAATGGTACAATCAATGGACAAAACGTAGGTTTTGTTGAGATGTTTGTTTTCGATACCGCTGCAAATCTATTGATGTCGGTCAATGTCATCAAATTTGAAAACGTTGGTTTTGGTGAAACAAAACTGACCGGCATTGAATTTGCACACGGAGTGCTGTGCGTTACGGGATTTGAGCAGGAAATTCAAGAAGAAAGTTATTTTATCTGTAGCAAAAAAGCTTCACTTTGCGATGACAACACAAGTTGCTCAGGAATATGTCAAAAAACCGTCTCAGAGGACTATATTTGCGGTACAGTGGTAACATTAAGCCCTGATATGAAATTTATTTCTGCGTTGAAATATTTCAACTCTCAGTATGGCACAGGGAAGCATCAGTACTTTAACAAATCTCTTATGTTACCAAATGGTAATCTTATTTGCGTCGGAAAATCCAATTATCGTCTTCTCGGAACTGACTATAATGGATATATTCAGTTTAATGTGGGAACCGTCGATAACTGACCACAATGCAACTTAAAAAACAAAAGGCTTGCGCTGCGCGCAAGCCTTTTGTTTTTCGGGAAATCAACACATTGAGTTTACGGTTTTGTATCTGAACATCATTTCCGCATGGTTCTGCTCTTCGACCTCAATATCCGCAAGGAGTTTTCTCGCCTCCGTGCTGCCGAACTGAAACAGATCAAAATTATATGCGGAGGAAACGTATTTCTCCGTTGTGATCGCGTCCGTGCAGAGGAAGGAGTCATTGTCCTTGTCAGCCTGAACATAATTGCCCGTATAAGTTGCCGCGGGAGAATATGTTGCGCCCGCGCTGTCGTTTACGTTGACATTCGCCGAAACGGTGCCGTTCATGAGGTCGTTCAATGATGAAAGGTGCTTTTCCTCATCGGATTTGAGCATTGTGAAAAGGTCGCAAAGCACTTTGTCCTTCGCCATGGACGCATACTTTTCATACTTCTGAATACAGAGCTTTTCCTGATCCGCAAGATCCTTTACACAGTTTTTTTCTTTTTCGTTCAATGTTATATTCATGATTTTTTACGCCGCGCCGACGGCTTTTTTCATTACCGCCGTGCGCTTTTCCTTTCGTTTTTTTCGGTCACATATATTGTTTCCGCAAAAAAACGCAAATATTCCTCAGATGTAATATTCCGTTCCGACGCCGTAAATTTCAAAGTCGCCTCCACTGACCTGAAGCGCAAAGCCGTAAAAATTTCTGCCGGGGATTGACACCGTGTAGACAGTCGGTTTTTCTCCTGCGCAAAGTGTGTATGTATCCGCCTGCATTTCGCCGTCGAGCTTTATGCGGAGCACCGCGCTTTTTCCGAGTCTTGCGGAAATACAGACCTTTGATATTCTTTTTTCGACGAACATCCCGTCCGGATAAAGGGTTTCGGTTTCAAATATTCCGTCGCCACCGCCAAAAGCAAATCCGAAATGCTTTATCCCGCCCGTGCAGAGATAATAGATTCTGTCTCCGACGGCGCGCACCGCTCCCTCAAACCCATCGACTTTCGCCCTGTACCATACGAGCTTCCGTTCCTCCGGCGCCGAAAGTATCGTCGACGGTCTCTTTTCGTATGCGTCCCATATGAGAACATCGTCGTCGGCAAAAAGATAATATTTTCCGTCACAGCAGATCCCGCTCATCTCTTTGCCGCTGCTGACCATTGCAAAAAACTCGTCGTGCACCGGGGCTGAAACGCGCCTGCAAACGTCGACGGAGCTTTCCCTGTCCTTATCTATATAGTAGACTCCGCCGTATGTGTTCGCAAAATAAACGCCCTCCGAAAAGCAGACAGCACTGCCGGGAATGTCACAGCCGAAACCGTTTTTCACGGGTGTTACGGAAAGCGAGACGCCGTCAAAGCCGACTCTTTTTATCGACTTCTCCGTGAAAACAAATCTCTCCTCTCCGGAGCTTACAAGCGCGGTGACGGTGTCTCCGGCAGAGACGGAAAGAACATTCTCATCCGCAATTCCGACGTCCGTAAGCGTTATGACATAGATTTTGTCCGCGTATGTGCCCATCAGCTTTTTTTCGGAGCCGCTCTCGCCCTCATCAAAAAGCACGCCGCCGAAAAACGCAGACCGCACGTCGAAGTTCTCCTCCGCCTCCGCGTCCGAAATTCTGACTCTGACCGTCAGCTTTGACGAGGTCGCCTCCTTCAGCGTCACTTCAAGCGCGCCGTTGTGCTTTTCGGTCGTGTAAGCGGATGACGGAACGAGGGTTTCGGAGTCATCATATATTTCGCAGAAATCCGTCCGGTGACCGATTGCATAAGGAATACTTCTCGTAAGCTCCGAGCTTATCCCGAAGGTGACGTCCGCATAAACGGAAAGCGGATTTTTCTTTCCGGCTTTGTATGACGAGCCGTTGTACGTACAGTTTGTATATTGCGTCGGCTCGGCATAAATTTCATCGCTACCGAACTCCGAAAAACGGAGAATTCTGTCTCCGTCGGCAAAATACACGTCCGCGCCGAACGTGTAAAACGAGCCGCCCGCTCCGTGGCGGCTTTTACATAACACATATACCGCCCCGTTCTTCATGCGGTATACGGATTTTTCCGTTGCGAAATAGAGATTTCCGTCATGCTCACAGCTTGCGCAGATACGCTTTCCCGTAATTGCGAAAGGCAGCGAATAATCATAATATCTGCCGTCAAACTCCATACTTTCAAGCCAGTTCTGCGTTATCCCGCTTTTCAACGCCGCGGCTGTGTCAAAAAGATACATTTTCATTATTTCCGCCCTGTAACACTCGTCGGGGTCAAAATCCGCGTTTTCGTATACGGGTCCGAAGCACATCTCGTATGTTCCCGCGGAGGGTACGTCAAACGAGATAAAAACATCCTGCTTTTCGTGTCCGTTCATTATGCCCGCCTCAACCAGAGCATAATTTCTTCCCGTCGGACTTTTCAGAGTAAACATCAGTCCGCCCTGCATGGTGTCAGAAGATATTATGAGGTGAAGAAAATAGCTCTTTTTTTCGAGCGACTGATTGAACCAGACATAATCGCTTGCGTCATCGCGTTCGCTTTCACCGTCCTTGGATTTATCGAAAATGATCGTTTTCATTGTCAGCTTGCCGTCGGATGAGAATGTATCCTCCATCTCTCCCCTGCCGTGACAGAAAAATTCGTTCTTTCCGACATCCGTTCCCGGTCCGATTTCATAGAGCAGGTTTTCTGCGCGCGATACGGAAACCGCCTTTTGGGCGTAAGTCTTCGGTGCGCCGACCGTGCAGACCTTGCCTCCCGAATATATCACGTTTGTCAGCTTCCTGCCGACAGTCCCCGTGCCGCTCTCAAATTCGCTTGCAAAGAGTGACCTTCTGCCGTCCGAAGCGGTGCGAAGGCTTGTCCTGAGACCGGAAATCCCATAATCGCTTCTTTCAAAGCTCATTTCATTCTCCTCCCCGCAAACACCGTCGGCTTTATACTTTTCACACTGTCCGCGTATATGCCCGCCATGCGCTCGTCATATTCCGTCATCAGCTCCATATAACGTCTCACGTCCCCCGGTCGCACCGAGGAGCAAAGCTCCGCCGCCGCACAATAGACAGCGGCGTCAGCCGCCGTTCCGTCGATGGAAAGCTCCGTCGCGTCAGGCGTTTCATCAGTCACCTCTGCCGGATAGGCATAATACGTCATTATGACAGTTTTGTTCTCTCTTGGGGCAAGGGTGAGCCTGCCGTCAAAAAAGTCGACAGAGGGCTCATCGCCCGCCGGACAGATAAAATCCGCAGGAGCGTCAGCCTTGCCGAGGACAAAGGTTATTTCAGTCTCCTTTCTTATGCACTTTCCGAGCACGGCAACTTTTCTCTGCGCCGAGTCGATCGCATAGCAAAGCGCGGGGACTTTTGTTTTTTCATCAATCGAAAGCAGGGCGTATATTTTCTTTTTCATATTTTCAAGTGTCATAGTTTTCCTCCTTTATAAGCAAAGAGGAGCTTTCGCTCCCCTTTTTATATTTTTCATCAGGTGCCCGAAGCCGTTGCAAGCGCGGGATCAGAGAAGATAATTGCTCTTGAGTCGCCGAAGCCGATTGCAAAATCAACATATGCAACATAATCCGTTACGAGAGGATTTTCTCTGGGGGAGACGAGAACCGTCGGCTCGGAGAGGTAAACGAGTTTGAGCGCTTCCGTAAGAAGCGAGCTGTCGGCAATCGCCCATTGACCGCTTGCAAAACCGTCTGCTCCGCCGATGACCATATATCTCATACCGTAAACGGGATTGCCGCCGAGACCTGTTTTGGGATTTGTCAGCGGTGCCGCCTGCGCATTTACGCCGCAAAGCGTCTTTGCCGTCGATTCGAGATCGGGGGAGACGAGAAGCAGATCATAATTTGCATCAAAGGGCAAACCGTCTGCTGTTGTAACGCTTGCAAGCGACGCCTGTGCCGCACAGATCGCATCAAGCGAAAGAGCGTCGTCCATAAGGTTTGAAAATTTTGCGCTGCCGACGGATGAAACAGGGTGCTTTTTCGAAGCCCAGGCAACGCCGTCCGCACCGATAGTTTTCTGCGCACTGCCAAACAACTTGCAGAATGCATGCCATACCGTCATATATGCGGAATCTGCAAGGCGGATACCGACCTTGTTTGCCGCAAAGAGCATATCGGTCTTTGCGTCTTTATATGAAACGGGCATTGCAAGTGCGTGTTCCTTCGGAGTTATAACCTCCGTAAAACCGCCTGTGCCGGACGAAACGGCAATGGTGCCGTTATAATCGGAAAGAAGTCCGTAGCCGCCGAGTGAATCCAGCTTATATGAAGTATCCCTGCGGGAAACTATCCCGGCAACCTCGCCTATGTAATTTATTCTCTGTTTGTATCTTTCGTCAAAGCTCTTTTTGACGAGGGGATACATATCGTTTGACCATGTATAAATATCTTCCATTGTTATATAATTCTCCTTTTTGTTATCTGTTGTTTTTTCTTGTGTGTTCGGGTATGCCAGAAATGAGATCATAATATTCCCTGTATGACATTCCCGCACTTCTTGCGAGCGCTCTCTGCCTTTCCGTAAGCACGACGCCTGCGCCGTAATTTCCGCCGCCGGGGGTTACGCGGGCAAGAACGGACTCGGAAAGATTGCTCTTTTCCATTGCGTTCTCTCCTTGCGCAAGCATTGTGCAAAAGTCTCTGCAAAGAGACGCAATGTCCTGCGTTTTACCCTTTGCAAAGCAAACAAACATAGGATCGGCTATGATCCTCCGCATGTCGGCGTCCGATATTTCCGTCTGCACTTCTGCGGCGCCGCCCTGCTCAGC
>ERZ779725.936-NODE-936-length-17589-cov-7.586575_pt1 | contig 17589 bp, 17 predicted proteins | sample MGYA00511890_ERZ779725 | MGnify/ENA primary metagenome ERZ779725 (study PRJEB29588, sample SAMEA2148549) | human gut metagenome | biome: human gut; feature: human-associated habitat; material: faeces | place: Denmark | collected 2008/2010 ...
TTCGTACGCAAGCTCTATCGCAGGGTTTTCTTTAAAGAAGTTTTTAAGTCGCTCCCGCTCATGCGGCTTTAACCTTTCCTTCCTTTTCCGCAATGGATAAGTAAGCGATCTCTTCCACTTCACTTCTTCCTGCGCACTCTTACAAAATTCCATAAAGTGATAAAGCACTAGCCGTATCACATGGAACCTGTCCGCCACAATCTTAGCATTTGGAAAGCATCTTCTTACAATGCTTCGGTATCCGCTTGATAAATCCATACAGACGACTTTTACTTTTTCCCTCCCTTTGTACGACATTAGCGTACCTTCTATATCGATATGTCTCTTCCCTTTAATAACATCGTATATCCTGTGATGGCTTAGGTCGGCTATTGTCGTCGCAAACTTGTAACCCTTGTGGATTGTGTGCTCGTCTATCCCTATAATTTCAGGACAAGGATAGTTGATTTGCTCTTTGAGCTTTTGCTCGTACCTACTGTGGATTGCCCGCTCAACCGTGCTTGCAGATATGCGGTAAATCCGAGCAATAGCCTTATTGCAAACGTTCCGAGCGTATTCACTTACGAGCCTGTTTTTGAACCTCTCCGAGTGACGAGCGTAAGGCCTTACTCCCTCAAGCCTTTCGCGAAAGACCCGCCCGCAATCGAGACACTTGTAACGCTTGCATTTTACCTTGAGATGATAAATAGCTCCGTTTTCAGATACGTGCTTAATATAACGCCGGTAGGAATCGTAATGTATCAAACGATGCGACCCGCATAAGCAGTCGGGTATACCCGACTGCTTATGCTCAACTTCCGCAATCGAAAAGTCTTGACCAACACTTACTGTCCTGAGAATCTTATAGCCCTTTATTAACACATCGGGCATTGTAGAACATTTTTCGTTCTCTTTGCCCTCTTTTTTTCCCACCATTCCACAATCTTTGACGTAGAGCGAAATTATTTAAGGAAATTTATAGGTTATGAAAAAATATATATTTCTTGCAACATGCGAATTTCTATAAAGGCGACGGCACAGGGGAATTCTACTTTACGAATTTTTCGCTGAATGGACACGATGGAGTGCTTTCCACATTAAACTGCAACGATGTAAAGCTCGACTTTAACTCATATATAAAACTTCAGGGTAATATGGTTGCCACGAATACCGATATCAAAGCAACATATCTGAGAATTGCTACTGGAGGATCAGTCAAAATGTATGGGGGTTCCCTGACACTTTCAGGAACTCAAAACGAGCCAACATATTATATATTTGGGTAAATGACCCTTAACAACGTCAAATTTGAATCGTCTGGATATTTTGTATCTTCCTATGGCGTTGACGGCAATACGGACGAACCGAACAAGGGCGATGTTGTCTTCTCAGGGAGCACGTCGTTTACAGGCGATAAGTTGATAGTAGAGGACGAGGGAGCTCTATCCATCATAGACACCGCCACGGTGGATGTTAATTCTCTGGATGCTACAAACCTGAGCGTGTCAAGCGACGCAAAAGTCTCCGTATCGTCTTTGCAGAACTTGTCTATTGATAATCTTAATATGATTATGAATGATGATTACGCGCTCAATTTCTCCGATATATTCATTTCAGATGATGGAGAAACAATATCCTTTTCAACTGTAGACACTACAATTTCGGTTTTCGACAAGAACGGAAACCAGTATGAAAACGTGGAATTTGCCTACGACGACAATGGCAATATTACGGGCATAGCCGCAGTACCTGAGCCTTCCGAATGCGCGGTGCTCTTTGGGGCACTTGCCGCAGCGATTGCCATTTATCGCAGAAGGAGATAATCAATAGCGCTTTTGGGGCTTCACAAATTTGTGAAGCCCTTTTTGTATTTATATGACAACTTGCAGTTTTAAAATAATTTTATTTTTTATCTCGCGGCAAATATATTTTGGTCATCGCTAAAATCTATTGAAATTGTCAATGTTTAATATGCGTGAAAGTGCTATCAGCACAAAACAATAGAGCGTTATAGACGCTGCAAAAAAGCATTAAACACGGCACCTTTGCTTATAGAGTAAATATTTTATCCATCGCAAAAACTCGCATAGAAATAATATATGGGGCAATGGCGCAAGGGTATGATGTAATATAAATTTTTTTCAAATATTATAGAAATAATAAAAAATTAATGTAGAATAAAACTTTACTACGCCAGATGATACATGCGGCAGTTTTGCAATATATAAAAAGTATCAAGCACTAAACAAAACTTTAAAACTACAACAGATTAGCGTGTAAATGTAGTGGAGAGCTAACTGGGCATTGCAATTCGAAAACTAATTTACTGTTCATATCTGCGAGTGATAAATAGTACCCCTAAAAATAAACATAGAATAGGCATTTTGGGGAAGTTTGTCTTTATAGTTTTAACTACACGCCAGGTTATCCCCTATGCAGAACGCTTCTTTGCGTCAGATTTTGAATCTTGCTTTCCAACCCAATTTATTTTTAGTATTGCATTATAATAGAAGCGTTTCTTATTGCCGTATATAGCAAAACTATCCTTCAAGCCCAAATTTTGTATTATGCGAAAATAGTGGATTTTTAAGGATATATAAACGCATATTCAAAATGATGAAAGCTTTTGCTGGCACAAATGTCGGATATACCAAAAATTGCAAACTATGAAATACTCCGTGAAATCGGCGAGGGCGGATACGGAAAGGTTTACCTTGCAAAATTAAAAAATCACGACGGATTTGTCGCCCTAAAAGTCATCACCTCAAAAGGAATCGAACGGGAGCAAAAGGCGTTAGAGAAATTTTTAAATATTCCGGACAGAGCTTGCATGGCTGAAATTCTCGACATCGGCTCATCAAAGGATTTCCTCTACTATTCAAGCCCCCTGGCAGACCCGTTGGACGAGTCTTTTCAGCCGGAAGATTTTAGATGGCAGCCAAAGTCTTTACAAAATTTAATAGACAAAAAACTCACCGATTCCTCTCCTGAATGGTTCTCGCACTCTGAAATCTTGGAGATAATATCCCCAATTTTTGACGCCGCAATCGCGCTTGGCGAAAGCAATCTTTTGCACCGCGATATAAAGCCCGACAACATTTTATTTTTTGGCGGTAAAGCAAAACTATCCGACTTCGGCCTTGTTGACAAAGATGTCAGATCGCTTTCAAACATAGGCACGCCGCTTTACATTGCGCCGTCCTGGTACGTTGGAAAGGGAGGAAATCCCGATGCCTATGGAATCGCAGCAACCTTATATACCCTAATATCCGGGAATCTTCCCGACACGTTGGGGCGCCCTGCATACAGATTTCCGGAAAAAGAAATCCCCGACTCCGAAAGGGAGCGTTGGCTGCACTGGCATAGGTGCATATTGCGCGCTGTTTCTGAAAATCCGGGAGACAGGTATGTGTCGTTGCAGGCTTTTAAAGACGCCGTTTTTTCGGAAAATTTTGAGAGCTCCAAGGTTTACAATGCCGTTGATAGACCCAAAAACAATCAGAGAAAAATATTTTTTTCTATTGGAATATGTGCACTGTTTTCCCTTGCCCTTCTAACTATTGCAGGAATTTTTTCAGGAGAAAGCGTTCACGACGGGGTATCGCAATCAAAGCCGTCCGAATATGAAATTCCGAACGACATATATATAAAGATAAAGGAAAATGGATTTCAGGACGGCAATTTCTTTATAGAGGATATCTATACTTGGAAAGATAGAAAACGCTCTGTTTTAAGAGCATGGAATGAGGATTTTGAGAAATCCAAATTGCTAGCCCAAAAGACAAAAGAACAGGTTTTAGCGGAATCAGAAGCGAATTTTATGAAAGAAAAAACGGAGCTTTTGGATTCTTTCCCCCACATTGACAAGAAAAAACTGGAGGAAATTAGATCCGGCGAAATAAAATTGGCCCTATTTGAATGGCAAAACGCGAGGGAAAATCTTGCTGACGAACAGGCCGAACTTGAAGAGCTAAAAGACGCTATCGACAGCGATGAACAGTACAAACAATACGTTTCTGGTGAATACAAAAAATATTTAAAGAGATTAAAGTGATTTTCCAAAATTTTTTGCGAATATAATTGCATAGGCGAATCATGTTTATTCCAAGGACACCAAAAACAATTATTGAGCAGCTTGTGTCACCGGGCAAAGCTTCATTGTGGAACTTAACCTGGCGCAGGTTTTTTGACCTATACCACGCGCCGATTAAAATAATGGTAGGCAATTCGTTTTTTAAGTACGGAATTTACTCTATTCCAAACAATGTTATAGACGAAGTGGTAAGCGATGTAGTCATTTCTCTAAATAAGATTTTCAACGAGAACTTATACGATCCTAAAAAGTCGAGATTCCGTTCGTATCTTAAAACCATTTGCGACAGAAGAGTCGTCGATTATTTAAGGCGGAATGTAGACAGCTTTAAAACCGATTCTATCGACGAGGACGGCGGCGGAGTAAAAGCGATGGCTGAATCTATAGCGCAGGAAAGCCTAAATGCGAAACTCGCCGAGGAGGAACAGCGCGCATTTAAAGAATCTGTCGTTCTTGACGCATACATGTCCATAAGGCACAACTTCGACCCAAGAACCTGCACCGCCTTTGAGATGGTAAAGCTTGAGGATATGGATGTAGAAAAAGTTGTAGAAGAGCTGGGGGTTTCCCCGAATGTGATAAATAATGCTGTATATAGAATAACAAAAAAACTTAGGGAAGTAATTTCCGACAACCCGTCAATGAAGGAATTTTTCGATGAAAGCAAATAATAAACAAGAAAACGAAAAAGAAAACGCTGCCGAATCCGACAAAATCATAAAAGAATTAAAGAGAGCGTATCGCTCTATAAACGCACTTCAAAAGACGCCGTCGCACAGGAAAATCGTTTTAGATGTCGAGCGCAAGCTAAGAATAGAAGATAAAAGAAGTAAAGGATCATCCGAGTAAATTTTAACAGCACAATTAAAATCTTATTTTTAAAATTTTAACTTGGAATTTGAATGAATTTTTGCGCGAAAGCGCGTTTGAAATAGCATTCGATATATAAAATATACAACTCATACACAATAAATATCTTATAAATTTAGCAAATCTAATGCCATTTTTATGCGTATTGATTTTTTGCGCCTAAATCAGATGAAAAGATATAATTTATCAAAATAAACTACAAATTTATATATATATTAAACTATGAACGAAGAGTTTATATTTGTGCTATTCTTTGCCGTATTGCTTGTTATATTTTTCATTCCATCGATAGTCGCTTTTTTAAGGGGGGCACCACTATAAATGGATTATACTTGCACTAAACATATTTGGCGGCGCACTTTTTGGAGTCGGTTGGATTGTTGCGCTTATATGGGCGCTGTGGCCAAGTGAAACGGGTATTGCGGATATTGTAGTAAACGATCCGACAACAAATTCCTCGGCAGCCAATAGGAAAATTTACTCCCGATACGGCGAACATGTCGCAGCATTCAATGAAGCAATGAATGCAAAATTCTGCCCAAATTGCGGGAATAAGATCCAGACTAATGCAACCTTTTGTCCAATTTGTGGAAACAAATTATAATAATCATATAAATAAAACCATATAAAAATATGAATAATAATAATGCAATTAACCGTGAAGTAAAACCGGAGCCAGCTCCTAACAGTAGCGTAACGCCGCCCGCATTTACAAGCAAAGAATCCGGGCAAAATATTAATCAAATATGCGTTTCAAATACTCATATGAAATACCTCATTGCCGGATGCGGTATTCTCGCATTTATAGCCTCGCTTTTCCCCGGTTTTCCCTCGTCAGCATTGGCAGGATTGTCCTGGGGTATGTGCTACTTTTTCATATTCAAAGATAAAAAACTAATGGAAGAAAACGGTTTTGCTTCACCCTCTCTGTGGTGGTTTTTGATTCCGATAGTTTATCTGTGGAAGCGCGCTACTATACTAAAAACTAAGCGCACTTTATTTTTCATATATATTTTAGTCAGCATATTGGCAAGTATAGTAGGCGTTATATTAAACGCATTTTTAGTGGCCCTATATCAAAATCTTTAAATTATTAAAACTATGAGATGTCCGTATTGCCATAGCGAAGTTAATGAGAAAGACGTTTTCTGCCTAAATTGCGGAGCAAGGCTGGAAACTCACAATTTGCAGGAGCGGGCATCTCCCCCGCTTTTTTGCGGAGGAAACTCCATAGCTGCGGAAGCACCGCAAATTCAATTTGAAGAAACAGCCCGCGAAGCTTTTATAAAAAAAGTATATGTACATCTATTATCTTCCATATTACTTTTTGGAATAATTGAACTAATGTTGATTTCTTCCAATTCCGCAAACGTTCTCGCGGAAAAGATGGTTTCCGGTAAAAATTGGATTTTTGTATTGATTGCGTACATAGGGGTATCCTCAATCGCGATGAAGTGCGCGGAAACTAAAAACGACAAACTCACACAGTATATTGCACTATTGGTTTATATTGTGGCTGAGGCAGTCATATTCCTGCCACTTCTCTTATTGGCAGAAACCGTAGCCTACAATGCAATTCCGCACGCGATAGTCTTAACGGCGACTCTATGTGTCGGATTGACAATATGCGTATTTGTCTCTGGCAAACGTTTTGACATTCTATACAAGTACATAATTGTTGGCGGCCTCCTATCGGCAGGGTTGATATTTTCCGCTATAATCTTCGGATTCAACCTTGGGCTGCTATTTTCAGTATGTATGATTTTTCTCGGAAGTATGGCTCTGCTGTACCAGACAGACGCTATTGCGTACGAATACGGCGAGGACGACTACGTTGCGGCATCCATGGCCATTTTCTCCTCAGTAATGCTGATATTTTGGTATATCCTTAGAATGTTTATTCAAGACGACGAATAGAGAGATGCGGAATGTTCCTACGGTATTCAACTTAGTATAAAAATATGGAAGACAATAAAAATCAGGAAAACGCAGATACAAAAAAATATTTTGTAAATGTCAAAGGGCAGCAGTTTGGCCCATTTACCGAATATGCCATATTAAATGGCGGGAAAATGGGGAATTGGAGTTCAAATGACTACGTATGGACACAAGGAATGCCCGAATGGAAAAAACTATGCGAAGTTTTCCCGGACAATTTTGAAGGTCCCCAACCTACACCCCAGAATTTTCCCAAAGAGCCGCCTATTTTAACAAGATCAAAATATGCGATTTCCGATAAATACGTATCGGCAATGCCGATAGCTTATTTTATTGCAAGCGCATTGTTATGGAGCGCATTTATCATCACTCCGGAAGAATTGATAGATATTGCCTTCATACTATTTATGTTACTTAGTTTTGGGCTATTGGGAGTATATGCTGTTTGCATCACAAAGGATAGGGAACTCATAAAAAATTTGGGAGTTGAGCCGCCTAATTCATGCTGGATATTATTCCCGCCTGTGTACTCCTTAAAGCGGTCTGAGGCATTAAAAACAAGCAATGAATACTTTTATCTGTGGCTATTGTTGTTGATTCCACAATTTTTCTTATTTGTGCTTATCATCATTGCAGGTTTATTCGAAACTATGTGATATAGAAAAAAGGGTGTAAAGATATTACATTTATATTAGAAAATTAATATGTGGATTTGTAATTAGTGAAAAGTTTCAATCCACGCGCCCGCGGGGGGCGCGACTGCTATCTATATATGCACTTAATTCTCAATACATTACGTACACCATTTCGCGAACCTTTTCTTTCGCATCTCTCTTAATCTATTATTCCATTTATTTTTTTTGCAAGTATTTTATTACCAGATTCTGCGATCCTACTTCATTCCTTGCAACACTTCATGTTCGCGTTCACTAAAAAATTAATATTGATTCTTGATTCTTTCCTGGATCCCTCCCTATTACATCTATATGCCCTCCCCAATTTTTCCCCATTAAATAAAATCTTACACTATCCCTTTCCCTATCTATTATCCCCAATATCTTTACTCTCAAATTTACATACTGTGCTTGATCTAATACACATTCAAATACCGAATTCTGAACCCTCATTCCGTAGTCCATACAAGCCTTGGCTACTCTCCTCAAACGCCTCGCACCTCCTTCTGTCGATGTCTCCACATCGTATGTTATTAATACCATCATTATATTACCTCATCACAAATACTGGATAATTCTCTATATCTCCACGTATATACCTACTAAGCAACTGCGCTTGTATATGCCATATTATCCCTAGCGGCATTTTCTCTCCTAAAAAAGGATGCGTTATCGTTTCCCTCTTCCTCTCCTGCCAAGCGGATATTACCTTCTGCCTGCCTTCCTCTGATAATAATATCATGTCCGTTCCCTGCCTTATGAAGTCTTTCTTTGTTATCTGCATTCGGTTTATCATCGACAATACCAACCTGTCCGCTAAATATCCTCTCAACTCCTCTATCATGTCCAACGCCAACGATGCCCTGCCTGGTCGCAATGCGTGTAAAAATCCTACATATGGATCCAACCCTACACTCTCTAACGCTGACGTAGCCTCATTCGCAAGCATTGTATATATAAACGATAACATTATATTTACCTCGTCCCGCGGAGGACGACGGCTCCTCCCATTAAACTTAAATTCCTCCTTTTGCCTCAATATTAGCTCCCCAAATACACCAAAATAGGTGTTTGCTGCATCTCCCTCAACTCCCAACAATTCTTCGCGCGTTGATACATTCAATGCCTTTTTCGCGCTGCGATTCAAAAATTCCGACGCCTGCTCCAAACGCAAATTTTCCCCATTATCCCTTATCGCCCTCCTCAATATATTGCGGCTATTCTGTATCTTACCTGCTATAATTATCCGCGCCAAACTTAAACAAAATTCCTTGTCATCACTCATTCTATACTGCCTCTTGCGCAAAAGTACATTGCCCCTGCTCGCCCCTTGCAAACGGGAAATATATTGCCCACTTGGTGACATAAATGTAAGCAATACATTATTATCCACGCATAGCTTCATTAGCCCAGGACTCACCCCCATATACCCAAAAGCCACTATCCCATCCAAATTTATTATCGGTATCCTAAAAATATCTTTCTGCTCCACAGATACAACTACATCCATTCCTTCACGCCTAAGATACGTTTCTGCCCTCGTCACATAGAGTGTATTTAATAACTTCCTCATTCCAAAACTTCCTTTAAATAGCCTTCCACGCTACCTCTCTTTTCGGGTAAACATATATCGTAAAGCGAACACCGCTTGCACCTCGACGCAAAATGCGCCTCTGGAGTTTTTCTTAATGAATATAATTTATGCATTTCCTGCGCGTACATTTCTGTACGCACGCGCAACTCGTCGGTAATTTCTACTTCCTCACGCCTCCTAACCTCCCAATAAAAAAGCGATGCATGCGATATCTCAATACCATGCATCTCCTCCAAACACATAACCTGCGCCACTAGTTGCGCTATGTCACATTCTGTGCTCTTTGACCTCCCCCTCTTGTATTCCACAGGATGCGGAATATACCGACCTGCATATTTCTCGTGTTCTATATAATTCCTTTCTCCTTCGCAAGGAATAAGCTCCAATGCATCGCACACGCCGTACAAACCTAGCCTTCGCGACGCTACATGCACTGAGCGCAACGTTAGCTTATTATTATTTAAAACTCGCCGCGTTGGATCATCAACTCGTGCATGCAAAGAATGCCCCTCTGCAGTCAGACGATTCTCTGCCCACTGCTGCTCTATATGAATCAATGCCCACTGCCGGGGACAAAACACATAGTGCTGTATCCCCGACAGCATTAGCATGTCGTCTTCGGAATATTCCAATTTATAAAATTTCCTCTATTTCTACGCCAGCAGGGCACTTCCCTTTGTCGATCTCAATGTCATAGTCGGAAAAACTACGCACAGGCCCGTCTGTATTTTTGGTGATTTTCACAAGATCAAAAAGTTCCGATGCAGGAGCGCAACCCAGTTCAGAATTATGCTTAAATAGAATCAACTTGCGCGCACTCATCATCCCACGCGCCGCAGAATGATCCGAATCGAACATATTTTTAAGCGCCTCCCACAGCAGCTTTAAATCCTCATCTGAAAATCCTGTTTGCCCAGCAAGGCTCGCACTTATAAATCCTTTGCATAGATATAAACCATAATGCACCGTTGATTTGCGCCCCATAGTATGGTTTTCTCCCTTCATCTTTTCTGCCTCCTTCTCTGTCGCAACAGCAACACGGGTAATGGAATGTTCTTGGGTAATTACCGGATCTATGGAACGCGCAAATGTAATCTGGACGGGCCCCCTGACTTGCCCTGCATTCTTTCCAGTAGACATAACTGCACCAAATGTGCGGACATCGTAATACTTTTCACACATTACATTTCTCGCAGCAGCAGTTTTATCAGCATCTTTTTCCTTGGATTTTACATCTTCTGTATCAAACGCCGCATCTATTAGATTATTCAGTATTGCCTTCTCTTTTATGAAAATATCGTAGCCATTCTCGCTCCCTCTCGATAACTGCACATAGTTTCTAATCTTGCGTTTTATACATACATCTGTCACAAGCCCCTGCCCGGTTTCAGCGTCAACACGCGGCAAGTTCCCGGCATCGGGATCTCCGTTCGGGTTACCGTCTTGAACGTCGAATATATAGATGAAGTCTATTCTGTTTTTTATGCTTTCCATAGTTGTTTCCTTTAATTCTTTTTTTATTAAAATTTTGCTTGCGCTTTATTTGCTGGCAAAGAAATCTTGCCTCTGCTGATAGTACCCTACAAAAAATCTCCCCTGATCTTGCAGATCCAAATGCGCCGGAAATCCTTCCGGAGGCAAATTCCCTATAATCTCCTGCTTCAATTTCTCATAGAATATCTTTGCACCTTCACTCTTCAAATTCTCACTATGATGGATTGAAAGATTGAGAATTGTACTAAATACCGTCGCGGGACTTGACGAGGCTGCGCTCATGTATCTCTCCGCTATTGTATTTATTCCACTGGCGTCTTCCTGTATTTTTACAAGAACCGCAAAAAGCCTACCACATAGGTAGCCTATATTTTTGTTTTCTTTATCTAACATAACTTCTATCTTTTTGTGATTTGTATTTTGTCTGTTTAAAAAAGCTTTTATTATCGCCATTCGCGTGGCTGAAAAACATGCCTTCTCTGAAAGCTCGGCGTTTATGCGGCGCAGGCATGCAGTATACAGCGGAAAAGGATACGCAGTCGCCTGCAACACGCTCTTCAGCAAGGCCTCCGGAAGGTTTTGCTGCACTTCGCTCGACTTCCCTCCCAACGCAACAGCAGACAATATATTATAAAGACCGAAATATGGCCTAGTATCCCTTTTATCACGGATAATTTCCATATCCTCAAAGTGCTTTAATAAACTGCCCGCAAAATCTCTCACGGAGCATTCATTCCAATATACTACTGCTATTCGCGCCGCATTCGGAGCAAGCCCTAAAACGTAAAACCTATCGCCCGACGCACTCGGGCTTTCTCCAGACCAAACCGCAGATAGCACATTTCTTATCCGCTCCAACCCGGCATTGGGATTGTCTTGTTTCTGGCTTCCTATAAAATCAAAAAAGCTCGACTCGACCTCCCTTGACGATTCTTTCGTATTTGACGCCCAAAATACAAACGTTCTATTGCCAAGCAAAAATTTGTTTCTCGAATTTTTATCAAGTAGCGTTTTTAGCGCCGTTGTATATGCCGCTTCCGCCTCGGTGCTCATAGGGGCGTTCCCGCATTGCTCCTTATAATACGAGTCATACCCATACCCTTTTTGGAATGATACAAGCTTTGCTGTCGACTGGCTTCCCGCTATCATGGTCGACGAAGTGCAAACCACCGAATTCCCCCTGCTCCCGGTTATCAGGCATATTGGCAAACCATCAGCCGCCTCGCGCCCGTTCTTCGACTCCACATAAGACTTTATCTCTTCCAACTCAGGTATAGGCTTAGAATCCCCCTGCAAAATAAAAGAAATGTTCCTTTTTCTATCTTTTAGTACAGACTCCCATTTCTCGTCTTGCATGACTTTCTCAACGCCGCCGTTCTCGTAGAAAGATAAAACAGCTTTTAACGCTTTTGAATCCGGCAACACCTCAGCAATTTCTCTGCATTTTTCTATAAACGCGGAATTTTTAAGCTTTGCATCGCGTTCCTTCTTTTCCTGATCGCCATCGCTTTTCTCATCTTTCGGTATCCCCAGCACATATTCTCCGTTATCCCACAGCAACTGCGATTTCGGAACTTTCCCTGTCCGGTTTATATCGCGCGGAACAGTAAATTTTTTGGGGACTTTCTTTTCATTTCTGGTATCGTCCACCCGGATGAAATTTCCGTTCACATCTATGACTATCAGAAATGTAATTTCCTTTTTCTCAAACCCCATGGGAGCAAGTTCACCCATACGGTGGTAATAGTCGTATAACGCTTTTAATATCATTTTAAAATCTCCTTGCTGCCAAAAGGCGGAACTTCAATTACGCCGCAGTTCATTTGCGCGCGGTAAAACATTGGCACTATGTTTTTATTCTCAAAATCTGTAAAATCCATATCGTACAGCATTATCCCAAGATCCCGGCTCTCCGGTATCGGCGCCCTTTCGGACAACGGATCCTCTACAAGCCGCCATTCGGCAGAACATTCACGCGTTCCCAGATAGGGTTGGGTAAAGCACTGACCACATTTTGCCCGGCGCTCAAACATCGCATAGTACTTTCTCGGATTTTCATCCGCCCCAGGCTCGCGCTTAAGCTCCTTGAAAAAAGCGGGATTGCGCGATTTTACGGGTATAAATACAAGCTTTGCATATATCCGATAGGCAACATCCCTTAGCATCAAAGAATTTCTCTGCTGGCGCTTTTCCTCAATAAATACAGATTTGCTTCTGATAGACGCCAATGCTCCAACTTCGTTCCTGCGTATTGAAATCCATTTTATGGGATTTAATACGTCTATGCGTGTTATTTCCCAGCGCATCGCGTATTTTTTAAATAAAATCGCCTCAAATATTGCGCGGGCTGCCGAGGGGGTTATTACATCATAGCTCACCCTCTCTACCTTTAGTTCAGGACGCGTAAAACATGCGAAGTCTCCTTTGACCTCCAAACAGTATTCTTTGTCAGTATATTCCATTTTTATGATTTTGTTAACAAATTAAAATTTCCTCAGGCCAATGGTTTTCAGTATTTAACCCGGTCTCGTCGTTGTACTGTGAAGAATCCTTCAATATATAAAAGTCTTCGAACTTCTCTATCATTCCATTTTTTTCGAGCTCCTCAAAATCTCTCTCCCGAAGATTTACAATATAACGGTTTAGCTTTCTATAAACTGGCCTGTCCGCATGCCCACTAAGCAACCTATCTATTAAAATAGGCCCTTCCTTGCCATACGGAACTATTATACTTTCCCCAACGTCGTCTATTAGCTTAAAAGAATCGTTTGCCTTGCTAAACATGAGTTCGTCATAATTGTATAACATATCCGAAACGCTGTAATTTTCCGCATTAAGTTTGTCAAAGTTCGGTATGCGAGAATAATATTGCGTAAAATATTCCGAAATCGCCTCTGGACTAAACCAATCCTTTTGTGGTCCCATATTCAGGCGCGCCTGATTCGCAAAACTCAGAGTGCCGTTCGGCAGAGTTCTCCCCTTTATTTTAAATACAACTACTTTTCCAAGCTCGCGGGATAGCCCCTCCCTGTTGCAACGTCCCGCCGCCTGAAGGATTGAATCAAGCCCAGCCTCCTGACGCATGACAAACGGCAAATCTATATCCACGCCCGCTTCAATAAGTTGAGTAGAAACAATACGAACCGGAGTTGCACTATCCGATTTTAATATGCAGCGTATTCTATCAAGAATATCATCTATGTGGGCTGAACACATCATGCGCGACAAGTGGAAAACATTTTCCACCCCATTTAACCGATTAAATATTTCTTTGGCGTCCTTACGGGTATTGACAACGCAAAGCACGCGATTGTTCTCGGAAATCTTATCAGCAATTTCTGCGTAATCCCAGGCGCATTGCGAGTCGGCAAACTCTATTTCTACGCGTTTTAACTGCCTATCAAGCGAAAGTTCCCGGGGAACAAGCTCTCTGATTTTATCAAATCCCACCAAATCCTTCTCATGTCCCGGTCGCCTTCCCTCCAACGTAGGCTGGCTTGCCGTAGTAAACAATACCGACACTCCGAAAAGTTTATTATATGCCTTAACCGCATCTACTATTGGTTGCAATCTTTCGCCGGGCAATGTTTGTACCTCATCCAAAATGATTACACTGTTTGCAATATTGTGAAGCTTTCGGCATTTGCCAGGATGCGATGCGTACATCGACTCAAAAAGCTGGACATTTGTCGTCACAATTATCGGTGAATCCCAATTTTGCCTCGCCAACTCGTGCTTCTTTAACTTAGCGCTATAAGATTCTCCGTCATTTTCCGGAAAGTAGTTGCAAGTGTGTTCAAGTACACTATCCTCGCCAAATATTTTACGCAAAAGCGAAGCTGTCTGCGATATAATACTAGTGTACGGGATTGCAATTATTATGCGCTTTTTATTATTTTTTATCGCATGCAGCATTGCCCACAACAACGAAGATAGAGTCTTTCCCCCTCCAGTTGGAACAGTAAGGCTATAAATTCCGGTCGGGAACTCAGAGTTTTCGACACAATATTTCTGAACTTGCGCCCTTATAATATTTACCTTTGTATTTGGGGCGTTCTCCGAGATTCTTTTAAGATAAATCTTCAATAACGGCAGAAGATCTACAATCTTTTCCCCGCCCCTGAAATCAGAATCCGCTGAATTCATGAACGCCTCAGTATCTAGGTAATCGGCATCCACAAGGCAGGAGTATAACATTCTGACAAGGTGGTTGTAATTTTCTTTTGTAATTCGGTTTTTAAGCGGGAAGGATAGTTTTATCTTTACAATATTCTTATCAACTTCTTCTGGTATGGGTTTTGCCAGAAGTTTTTCCAAATCCAAATAATCGTAAAGTCCCGCATGGTGCCCTGCAATTATGTTAGTAAGGCAATTACCGCACTCGGGATATAGGACTTTCGCAAGCAGAGCCCCGACGTAAGCATGCGATTTATCAATAATCGCGCAAGATTCGGCTCCATACCCGCTTTCCAATTTTATATAGGTTTGAAAGTCTTTTTTTTCTTTCCCTTTGTCATGCAATATTCCGGCAACCCTCGCCCAGTCTCCCATATTAAATTCGTCCGCAAAACTCCCGGCAAGTTTAGATACGCCAATCAGATGCTCAGCATTGCTCTGTATAATAAAATTCTTATCGTCAATTTTCCTGATGTGAGATATTATCATAATACGTACAAACTTTAAATATATTTAAAATATTTCACATATCAAGTAAAATATATTTATAATTACTTACACAATCAACCACGAGAAAAATTGGTATGATTATAAAAATATACATGTATTGACTTGATTTTCAACCAATGTTATATATTTATGGTCATATTAAATCTTCCTTTATTTTATATCGCAAAAAAAATTAATCATGAGAAAATACATCTTAATATTTATTTTATCTGCGCTAAATTCATTCGGGGGAAGTTTGCAGGATTTTGCAGATATAAAACCCGATTTGCTATATTTATATTCCGATTACTATCGCTCAAACAAGATCTCGATATCTTACAATCAAAGTGTAGATGAAAGCAACAAGCCGCTTTATTTCGCAAAGCTCTATAATACACCCATTGAAGCCGCCAAGAAAAAATATGTCGCTGAAAAATATAATTTGACGGTAAAATTAGATTTTTACAACGACATTACATTTTGGAAGTATGCCCCTCAATCCGACCCTGATGAATATAAGGCCATAATTATAAAAGGAAAATACAACATCTTTTACGACAACAAATTTAAGTATTCGGTATTTGACTATTTAAACGATAATACAAAAAGCAGTGTAGCAAAAATCACAGATTATCTTTTGGCAATTCCCAAGTATCTTCAAAATGAGAGTCCATTTTTATATAAGACATACGATAAAGCAATACAGGATGCTCTCAAAGGAAAAGGTAACGTTAAGGTGTTGTCACATACCGATAAAGATATTGTTCTGGAACTTTCATTGCCATTTCAGCAAAATCTCCAATATTTGGTTATAGTAAAATTAAAAAAGATAAACGGTGTATATGTTCCGCAAAAATATTTCCATAAAAGTTCAAACGACCCAAACGCAATATCTTTGTGGGAAGTAAACTGCGAATACAATTCTATACAAGCCGACTTTCCTTTCCCAGACAAGGTTACCATAAACATTTATGGATATTTTGAAAACAGCGAACGCATGGAAATTAGGCGGGAAGTATTTTCAAACATACATGCTGAAAAAATCGATTTAAAAGGAGGAGAATTTTTGCCGCTAAAATTGCCTAGCGGAACTATAATCAGACTCAGCGAAAAAGATAATGGATGCGTTATCGTAGGCGGAAATCCCGACAGTTAAAATAAAGTCGTTTCACATGCATTGTTTGCCCATAAACAATTTGCACGGCAAACATATAGAAATAGTTTAATGCTTGCATTGCCATACGCTCGCAACAAGCAAGAACTGTGTCTTTTTAGAGAAATGAAATATAAAGCATAAAATAATTTAATACCGAAAACGCAAAGCTCCATTACCCGCAAATTTTAATTCAAATGCAATGGACTCATATATTTTTATTTTACCACAATAAAGGTATATACTCATCAGAACTTCCAGTATGCGAATTTTAGACTCTAAAAACTACTTTTGCCTCTTGCTTTTGGCGGGGTAAGACATTCGCGAAGTGTCGATTCCCTCAATCTCAAGAAGCTTAATTTTTACGTCTATGCCTCCGCGATAGCCAGTTAAATTGCCGTTTGCGCCAATAACCCTATGGCATGGGATTATAATGGATATAGGATTTTGCCCCACAGCCTGCCCAACAGCCTGCGCCGACATTTTCGACTTTCCAAGCCGCCTCGCTACCTCACTTGCTATTTCCCCGTATGTAGCGGTTGAGCCGTATGGAATTTTGAGTAGAATTTTCCAGACAATTTTTTGAAACGGCGTACCTTCTAACGGCTTTATTGGCACGCTCAATACCGGAGGATTTTCCCCAGAGAAATATTTTTTGAGCCATAGGTATGTTGATTTGAAAACGGGGAGGTCTTTCTTTTCCGCAAACCCGTCCGGCGCAATATCGCGCCTTCCAATAGCTTCCAAAGCATTGAGATTTTCTCCGTCGCTTATCATCAAAATACGGCCTATCGGAGAATTGCTGATTGTAAAATATTTCATTTATTGCGGACAAGGATAAATACCCATCAATATTTTTATATAGGCAACCCTACCCGTACTGTAAATGTAAATTTTCCGCCAATTTCCGCGCAAACAATTTCAGTGCGCAAAAAAACAATAATCTCTCGCAGCAAGTAGGAGAGCTGAAAAAAATACATTCGACGACTGAGACTTATCCAATGATAATATTGGACGCCGTTAGTCTTAAAAATCTCGTGGGGTAAATAAGCGAATAGTTTGCGCCGATAATCCGAATGTGGAGATTTACGAAGAATAACGGAATTACAGAAGGCTTCCACCGCAAGAT
>ERZ779725.938-NODE-938-length-17564-cov-3.121138_pt1 | contig 17564 bp, 15 predicted proteins | sample MGYA00511890_ERZ779725 | MGnify/ENA primary metagenome ERZ779725 (study PRJEB29588, sample SAMEA2148549) | human gut metagenome | biome: human gut; feature: human-associated habitat; material: faeces | place: Denmark | collected 2008/2010 ...
GTACTTTGCCATCGCCTTTCCCAATGGTTCGGGTGGATTTGAGGTTCGCAACCGTTATTTCAAGGGTTGCATCGCACCCAAGGAAATCTCCCACATCAGGCAGTCGGGGAAAGCAAGGAATACCTGTTATGTGTTCGAGGGATTCATGGACTACCTCTCCTTTCTGACATTGAGACAGGAGAGCTGCCCGAATTATCCGGAGTTGGACGGACAGGACTACATTGTATTGAACTCCGTATCGAATGTAAACAAGGCTCTCTATCCGTTGGGCAGCTACGAACGCATCCACTGCTTTTTTGACAACGACCATGCAGGCATGGAAGCTCTCCGACAAATCCGCAAGGAATACGGCAGAGACCTGTACATCCGTGACGCTTCGCAGACTTACAACGGATGCAAGGACTTGAATGAATACTTGCAGAAACAGGTTGAAAGAAAAAGGCAAGTCCGGTCTGTCAAAGAGACGCGCAGCCAGTCACCGAAAAAGAAGAACGGCTTTCAGTTATAGCCCACTATAACTACACGCTCCGCTTTCGTAGTTGTGGGCTCTCCCGAGGGGATTAGGGCTTTGCCCTAATGACCCACTCAGGGCGTTTCACCCCTGAGAACCCCGAGCAAAGAGTGACCCTCTCTTTGCAATCTCCGCTTATGGGTTACACCCCCTAAGAACCCCTCTGCGGAAGCGAGCAAAGCAATCAATTGTAAACAATAAAAACAGAATAGTTATGGCAACAAAATCAAGCATACATATCAAGCCTTGCAACATCGCATCGAGCGAGGCGCACAACCGAAGGACTGCCGAGTATATGCGTAACATCGGGGAGTCCAGAATCTATGTCGTTCCCGAACTTTCCACCAACAACGAACAGTGGATAAATCCCGACTTCGGCACTCCCGAACTGCGAACTCATTATGACAATATCAAGCAAATGGTCAAGGAAAAGACCGGACGTGCCATGCAGGAAAAGGAACGCAAGGGAAAAAATGGAAAGATTATCAAGGTGGCGGGATGTTCACCCATCCGTGAAGGAATATTGCTTATCAGACCGGACACCACACTGGCTGATGTACGCAAATTCGGTGAAGAGTGTCAAAGACGCTGGGGCATCACTCCGCTACAAATTTTCCTGCACAAAGACGAAGGGCATTGGCTGAACGGTCAGCCGGAAGCGGAAGACAAGGAGAGCTTCCAAGTCGGTAACAGATGGTTCAAACCAAATTATCATGCTCATGTCGTATTCGACTGGATGAACCATGAAACTGGAAAAAGCCGAAAGCTCAATGACGAGGATATGGCAACCATGCAGACCCTTGCTTCCGATATTCTCCTGATGGAACGTGGACAGGCTAAAGCTGTTACAGGTAAAGAGCATCTGGAACGGAACGACTTTATCATTGAGAAGCAGAAAGCCGAACTGCAACGTATAGAGGAAACCAAGCGACACAAGGAGCAACAGGTAAGCCTCGCCGAGCAGGAACTCAAACAGGTAAAAGCAGAGATACGTACGGACAAACTCAAAAGTGCAGCTACCGATGTAGCCACAGCCATAACCAGCAGTGTAGGTTCTCTTTTCGGAAGCGGTAAGCTGAAAGAACTGGAACATCACATCGAGCAGCTACATCAGGAAATTACCAAACGGGACAAAGCTACTGATGAATTGAAAATTCAGATACAACAAATACAGGAACAGCATGGCAGACAAATTCGTAATCTTCAAGGAATACACAATCAAGAACTTGAAGCCAAAGACAAGGAAATATCACGATTGAATACCATTCTCGAAAAAGCATTATGCTGGTTCCCATTGCTCAAAGAAATGCTGAGAATGGAAAAATTATGCTATGTCACTGGTTTTACCAAGGGGATGGTTGATTCTCTTTTATACAAAAAGGAAGCTCTCAGATGTAGTGGAAAAATCTATTCCGAAGAATATAGACAGAGATTTGAAACAAAAAATGTAATTTTCAAAATTGAACGAAGCCCGATCGATAAGAATAAATTGATGCTGACTATAAACCAACAGCCAATCAGCGAATGGTTCAAGGAACAATGGGAGAAGTTACAGCAGCATCTGCGTAACTCAGTGCAGAAAGAACAAAAATCCAGAGGATTCAGGATGTAATATAGAGAAGTACAATTCATCATGGATTGTACTTCTATCGTAATATATAGTACAAAATCTAAGTTGTCTAACTATTCTAAAGTAAAATAAGCAATAAAAGAATATCTTATTCACTATTAATATACCATATTGTCAATATCTTTCCCTCATTTAGTCAATCGTATCTTTTCGTGGTAGAAATAATTTACGATAACCGGCTTGCCTTTTTCCGAGCGCCCGTAAGGCAAATCATTTATTCTATATGGAAACCCCTGTGCCTTGGCGTATTGGGAAATGTCCTGTTCCAATGCCTGCCAGTAATCAAGCCTCTTTTTGTTGTATATTTCTTCGTATAACGGAAAGAGGTCGGGATGCTTCTCACGGATATACGTCATTATCCCTCCCTTGAACTGCCCGCGCAGATTCAGGTTTTCGAGCCATATCAAATCGGCATATCCTTTCACTTTCTCGATAATCGCCTTCATATCGGTTATTCCGGGGAATATGGGCGATACAAAACACACGGTACGGATGCCCGCCTCATAGACCTGACGCATTGCGTTCAGACGACGTTCTATGCTCACGGCATTGTCCATATCCGTACGAAACCGCTCGTCAAGCGTATTGACCGACCATGACACCGTTACTTTGGGAAAACGCTTCAACAGGTCGAGGTCGCGCAGGACAAGGTCGGACTTAGTGCATATCATAATCTCGGCGTTGCTCCCACGCAGCTCTTCGAGCAGCCTGTGGGTACGGCAAAATTGCTCCTCATACGGGTTGTAACCATCCGTCACGGAACCTATCACAATGCGCTCTCCGTCATATTTGTGCGGATTGGCTATCGGTTTCCAGTTCTTCACGTCCAGAAATGCACCCCACGGTTCTGTATGCCCGGTGAATCGTTTCATAAACGATGCGTAGCAATACTTACAGGCGTGGGGACAGCCCACGTAAGGGTTGACCGAATATCCTCCGACCGGCAGTGAGGATTTGGTCATAACGCTCTGTACGTCTATTTCTTTGATTATTTCGGTATTCATTGTAAGCGTTTTGTAAATTGTTCCGGCAGTTCCTGAATCATCCTTTCTTCGCCCATTATAGGCAGCAAATCCTCTTTCATAAACACGGGGACGCCCTGTGTTTGGGCTTGGTCGGCAATGTGAAGCACCCATTCGGGACGGGAATCCACTTTGCCTTTCCGATGTCCGGTCTCCGTACCTATGACAATCCAGTCGATACCCTCGAAATCTATATCGCCGATTTCATCGAAAATAGGTTCGAAAGTGACATGGTAGTGCTTGGCCTTGATATTTCTTTTCAAATCGTCTAGCCGCTTTTTTTCGGAATTGCGCGTGACGGTCACGCCCATCCATACATTCTCGTCATCTGTAGAGAAACTGATCTTGTCCGGACATTTCGTAAGGAATATATAAGCGTGTTGCGGATTGCTTTTCATTCGTCTGAATATTTCCGCATTCCATTCAGGCTTCCAATCGGAGAAATCGCTCATTCCGGTCATCAGCCATACGTGAGGCTTGGGCGTGTCGATGATACGCAGCTTTCGCACCATATATTCCGGTACGGAGAAGTCGTCCGTAATATGGAAGCGGCGGCAGTTGTTACGGGCATAGCAGTAGCTGCACCCGATGGAGCAGCCTACCACTATGTTCATATTCTTTATCAGGGATTTTATACAGATAGTCATCTGCTTAGAGTTCCTTTTTAGAATCATTTCGGAGAGACTTTCCATTTTACCGGTTCTTTCAGTATGATTCCGTCAGTGGCATCCTCCTGTGAGAATGTATTGCTGCAATATTGTATGCAGAGCATGAGGAGCGGAGTCGTTCCGTTGTTACGGACACTTCGTTTTCCTGCAGGAGATACCCTGACAACGCTACCTTCTTCCACTGGGAACACTGTTCCGTCTACTTGAAATTCACCTTTACCGGAGAGGAAAAAATAAAGTTCCTCATGACTCTTGTGACTATGCAGAAATCCGGTTTCTGTACCCGGGGCGAATGACTGGAAAGAAAACTCGCTTCCCGTAGTTCCGAGAGCGGTGCTGCAGAATACTTTTCCGGGAATTTTCACATCCGGGCCAAGCTGAAGTTCGTATTCATTCAGTTCATTCAACTTACCGACACTGATCGCGGCGAAATTCTGTTCTACCGCGATTTTCCTAATCTTTTTCATCTTTCTAATATTTTGAAATGATTGTTTATACAGTTATTTAAGTGTTATGCTTTCTCCGTCTTCCGGTATAATCAGTCGGCTCATATCCGTCCCGTGATGGCGAGCTTCGTTGCGAAGGATGGCACGGGTGGTCTGGCAATGATCGATGGCATCCATGTGTACGGTAATCAGCTTGATGTGTGGGGGGAGTGTGTCAAGCATCGCCATTACTTCCTGTTCATTGGGGATGATACAACCGTCCGTCTTAGAGAATTCGGGGAATACCGCACCGCCACTGTTCACCACAATATAATTAGGACGATACTTTTCCACGGTAGCAAGAGTACATTCTTCCCATTTGCAATCGCCCATGATATAAATAGTCGGAAGCCCTTCGGACATCAGCACATAGCCCGAAACAGGTCCCATCATCTGGCCTATCTGACCGAAACCGTGATGGCCAATAGCACGGTGGATGGTCAGATGACCTAAGGTTATGCTCTCTTCAATCGCTTCTACATTTGAGAAACCATCTTTCAGGATGGCGGCCTTATCTTGTGGCTGGGTGTAGAAAGGAATGTCTTTCGGCAAATGCTGCTTTACACTTGGTTCGTAATGGTCGATGTGGTTGTGGGTGAGCAGTACCATATCAACACCTTCAGTAATGTCGCTAATAGGCATTACGAGATGTACCCTCGGATTCTTATATACACCGAGAGCTGATTGCAGGGTTCCTTTGTCGGCAAATACGGGGTCAATAAGAATGGTATGTCCTGCATAGTTGATTTTCAAGGTGGCACTGCGTACCAACCGAATAATTGCTTTTTCGTTCATGATGTTATGTTTTGTATTATTTTTCGGGTACAAAGTTCGAAAGGATATCCCAATGTCTCTATGCCTTAAAAACAGGAATATATGCCATTTTGATAAAAGAATGATGTATATTTGCAGAAAGCAAAAAACAAGAGTGATGAAAGCTATAATCAATCCCGAAAGACTTGTAAGCGTTCCGTTCAATAAAACGCAATGTGGCGTAGACTTCTACATTAACACAGGCGAAAGCAAGGACATCTGTGGTGTCTTGACCGAGCATAAGGCGTTTAAGACAGATTTTTTCAGCTTCTATTTCTTTCGTCGTGCCAATGGATATTTGTTGCTGAACTTCCGAAAAGTGGAGTTACGGGATGGTATGGTGCTGCTTTTGTCGCCGCACCAGCAACAGGAATGGCACGTGAACGAGGTAGAACTAGATTACACTTTTCTTATTTTCCGCGAAGACTTTATGCGCACGTTCATTGCTGACAAGTTCTTCGTATATCGGCTGTTGTATTATTATCAGACTGATACACCGCCCTACTTGTTTGCCGAGCCGAAGGAGCTGACGGAATATATGCGCCTCTTAAAAAAGATAAAACAAGAACTACAACATCCTGTGGTAGACACTTACAACCTCATTGTGTCAGTGCTTTATTATCTACTGGTAATTATCAACCGGGCATACGCTCAAACTTATCGTCTACCTGTCGAAGTGCCAAAAAACAATTACGCATTCAAATTCAAGGACTTACTCGAAAAACATATCCGAACGACACAGCGCGTTCAAGAATATGCTGATATGCTTCGGGTAAGTCGTATCACCTTGAATAATTCTGTCATGGCGCAATTTGGTGTATCAGCCATTCACTTACTCAAGCAACGTCTTTTGGAAGAGCTGAAAAATGAGCTACTGTTCTCCAATCTGAATGTGAGCCAACTGGCAGACGAGTTCCACTTTTCCGACCCCAGTCACCTCATGCGTTTTTTCAAAAAAGAAACAGGCAAGACTTTTACCCAATATCTAATGAATTACAAAAGAGGAATATATGAATAGAAATTTCATATTTGGCAAATGAATTCCATATTTAAGATATTTATTTTTTTGAATAACTATATTTTTCGTCATAAAGGTCCATTCTGCCAGTCCATAGAAATACCAATCGCTTTGTAATTGACATTCTTTTGAAGAATCTTAAAAAATACAAAAACACCCAATTTTACATTCTTGGGTGTAAAAAAGGGTGTAAATCTCGCAAATGCTTGATTTACACCCTTTATTGCGGAGAGGGAGGGATTCGAACCCCCGGTACAGTTGCCCGTACACCGCATTTCGAGTGCGGCCCGATCGACCACTCCGGCATCTCTCCCGGTCCATCACCAACCCTTCGGCCGGTAATTCGGAGTGCAAATATAGCTATTTTTCGCAAAAAAAGCATTTTCGGAACAAAAAAAGATTCGAATTTCTATTTTCACCCGCTCAATGTATTTCCCGATTTTATTGCTACTTTTGTGAGATAATGACTCATCGGCAATAAAACCGGTACGGTTTTCGTTGAAAATATAACCACACAGTAACTCCGAAACACGATGAAAAACCGAAATTTCAAAATAGGTGCTCTGCTCGTGTCGCTCTTCGCGGCAAGCTGTTCGCCGGCACTCTACCAATCCGGCGCCTACAACATCGACGACATGTACGCGGAACACGATGTCACCCGCATCGCCCAGGAAAAACAGGCGATAGCCGAAGCTCGCAAGGCCGAAGCGGAAGCCCGTCGCGCCGAAATAGAGGCCCGGCAGGCGGAAGCCGCATACTACGCATCGGACGACTCCTACCAGGGCGTGCTGGCCGACACGTACGAAAGCGCCTATGCCCGTCGTTTGCGGGGATTCAGCTCCCCGACCTATCAGATGCCGACGAGCTATTTCAACCTTCGTTACAACGGCACCTACCAATTCGTTTCGGCCTACGACCCGGCCGTTTACAACATCATCGTCATGGGCGACGAAGTGTGGGTCGAACCCAAATACATTACTTCGATGTTCGGCACATGGGGTTCTCCCAGCATAGTGAGCTTCGGATGGAGCGCAGGTCTTTACAACGACTGGTATTTCAGTTGGGGTTACAATCCCTATCCCTGGGCATACCCCGGTTTCGGCTGGCCTTATTACAGCTACAACCCCTATTGGGGGTATCCTTACTGGGGAGGCTATTACCCTTACTGGGGTTATTATCCCGGCTGGGGAGGCGGCCATCACCACCACCCGTACCCGCCCCCCCCCCCCCCCCGCCCCCGCCGCACCATCGGCCCAATGTCGTACACCGTTCGACCTATCGATACGGCTCGGGAGCGGGATCGAACATCGGATCGACCAGTTTCGGAGGCCGCGGACAGGGCGGTATGACCAACGGCTACAGAAACGGCACCACGATCGGCAGCGGCAGCTTCCGGGGCGGCAGGACCAACAGCAATTCCAGTTCCAGCTTCCGAGGCGGCTCATCGTCAGTCAATCGAGGCAGCTCCACCTACCGGAATCCCTCTTTCGGAGGCAGCAGCAGCTCCTACCGGGGAAGCAGTTCGACACCGAATAGAGGGACTTACACCCCGGCCCCCTCGCAACCGAACAGAGGTTCGAGCGGCAGCTTCGTGGGCGGAGGCGGAGGAGTCCGCGGTGGAAACAGCAGCGGACGCAACTCTTCCGGCCGTTAAACGATCACCCCGGCAAATTTCGACGGACGGCGCACAGGATGCACACGCAGGCGGCAAACGAATATGAACGCAACGACCGGTTTCGACCGGCAGCGGCGATCATTTCCGCCCCTGCTGTCCCGAACGCCGGAAACGAAAAAACAACTCAACGATTTTTGTTATGAAACATCTCGGAATTTTGGCGCTGCTTTCGGCGGCCTTGTTCGCAACCGCCCCGGTGTCGGCTCAAAACTCCGGAGGTTTATTGATGGACCGTGACATCGTCACCCCGTCCGACCTCTTCGAACTCTCGCAAACGACTTTCAGCCTCGGAACGGCGCGGTCGATGGCCATGGCAGGCGCTTTCACCTCCCTCGGGGCGGACCTTACGTCCATGGCTATCAACCCGGCAGGTCTGGGCATGTACCGGCGCAACGAAATTTCGATCACGCCTCTGATGAGTTTCGCACGGGCGAAAAACAACGCTCCGGCATTCAACTCCAACGGCAAAAACCGATTTTCGATCGGCAATTTCGGCTTCACGGCCAATGTTTACGAAGGATCTGGACCGCTCGTGAGCGTCAATATCGGGTTCGGCTACAACCGCCTGCAGGACCTCAACTACCAATACTCCTATTATACACAGGGCAATGTCAGCTCGATCGCCGACGTTTTCTCCGACATGCTGCAATACAGCGGTATCAACAGGGATCAGATCACCGGCGGCTTCAACTGGAGCAACTTCAACCCCCGGCTCTGGAGTTCGATCCTCGGCTACAAGGCCGGATTCACGGATCAAATCGGCGGCAGGTGGCAGCCGACCTGGATCGGCAACAACGTCGATATCGGCAACTACACGACCGTCGTAAGCAATGGCTCGATAGGCGAATACGACATTTCGGCAGGATTCAACCTGGACAACAAGTTCTATATCGGGGCCACGTTCGGCATTCAGTCCCTGTATCAACGCAAAACATACTATTACGGAGAAGATTACGTCTATCCCGGCAACGGCACCGATCCGAACCTGGACTACCAGTTGCTCTATTCGAACTTCAACCAGGAAGTCATCCTGGACGGCGCAGGGGTCAATTTCAAGCTCGGCATGATCTACCGGCCCATTCAGAACCTGCGAATCGGCTTCGCGTTCCACACCCCGACCTATTACTGGATCGACCGTACCTATCAGGCCTACACCGATTCCGGGGTGCATGTCAATAACCCGAGCGACCCCGACGGCCTCAAACCCGGTCCCGACGGCAACCAATATACGAACGCCCTCTCTCCCGTACTGGAAGATACGGGCGGTTACAACTGGGAGTTCACCACGCCGGCCCGCCTGATGTTCGGCATCTCCTACGCTTTCGGCAACCGGGGTTTGATCTCCGTGGACTACGAGCGCGACTGGTACAACGGGATGCGGATGAAAAACAATCCCGCGGGCGGCGATAACGAAATCTATAACGACACGTTCCGATCCTGGTACAAAGGCGCCAATATCGTCCGCATAGGCGCGGAGTTCAAACCGCTGCCGTTCCTGGCGATCCGGGGCGGTTTCGGCTACATGGGGTCCATGCTGCAGGACGAAGAGCAAGTTTCAGCAGCCCCCATGACCAAGCAGATGCTCTACTATTCGGCCGGTTTGGGATTTTTACTCTCTCCGGGCGTTGCATTGGACCTGGCCTACAACTATTCCTCGACCGAGCAGACGGACTACAACCTCTACTATTTCGAATCTCCGAGCGGCATAAACGGCAGCGGCATCTACAATACCAAACTCAAGCGCCACTTCGCGGCCCTGAGCCTCAGCTTCCGCTTTTAGTTTCGCACGACATATCGCAACGGCAGGACCTCCGGCACGGGAGGTCCTGTCGTTTTTTATCCGGGAAGAACCGGATTTCGGGCCAGCGCAGAAAACGCACCGACTTCAGAAACGCAAAACGAGCCATCGCATCTTCGGCCGACGGATCAAAGCGACCCGCCCCTCGCAGCGGGCAAATTCAAGATTTATCGGAGCGCAGTTGCGAATTTCTGCATAAATCGTTAATTTTGCCGACTAACCGACATACGCCGGCTCCGAAGCCGGTGACACGATTCCCGGAAGTTAAAAAATAAATAAGATATGGCAAAGGAACTTAAAGACGTAACCAAAGCCGAGGACAACTACTCGCAATGGTACAACGACCTGGTGGTCAAGGCTGGTCTAGCCGAAAATTCGGCCGTACGCGGCTGCATGGTAATCAAGCCTTACGGCTATGCCATCTGGGAGAAAATGCAGGCGGCCCTGGACAAGATGTTCAAGGACACGGGACACCAGAACGCCTACTTCCCGCTCTTCATCCCCAAGTCGTTCTTCTCGAAAGAGGCCGACCACGTGGAAGGCTTTGCCAAGGAGTGCGCCGTGGTCACCCACTACCGCCTGAAAAACGATCCCGAGGGCAAGGGCGTCGTGGTCGATCCCGATGCCAAACTCGAAGAGGAGCTGATCGTCCGTCCCACCTCGGAAACGATCATCTGGAATACCTACAAGGGCTGGATCCAGTCCTACCGCGACCTGCCGATCCTCTGCAACCAGTGGGCGAACGTCGTACGCTGGGAGATGCGCACCCGCCTGTTCCTGCGCACGGCGGAATTTCTCTGGCAGGAGGGCCACACGGCCCATGCCACAAAGGAGGAGGCCATCGAGGAGGCTACCCGGATGATCCACGTTTACCAAAAATTCGTCGAGGAGTGGATGGGCGTACCGGTAATCGTCGGTCACAAATCGCCGAACGAACGGTTCGCCGGTGCGGTCGATACCCTCACGATCGAAGCGCTGATGCAGGACGGCAAGGCCCTCCAGAGCGGCACGTCGCACTTCCTGGGCCAAAACTTCGCCAAGGCATTCGACGTACAATACATCAACAAGGAGGGCAAACTCGAATACGTATGGGCCACTTCCTGGGGTGTTTCGACCCGTCTGATGGGAGCGCTCATCATGGCTCACTCGGATAACAACGGCCTGGTGCTGCCTCCGAAACTCGCCCCGATTCAGGTCGTCCTGATACCTATTTATAAAGGAGAGGAGCAGATGCGGCAGATCGTAGAACGTCTTCGCACCATCGCCGAAGAGCTCAAGTCGAAGGGACTCTCCGTGAAGATCGACGACCGCGACAACGTCCGCTCGGGCTTCAAGTTCGCCGAATACGAGCTCAAGGGCGTCCCCGTACGTCTGGCTCTCGGCCCCCGCGACTTGGAGAACGGCACGATCGAACTGGTCCGGCGCGATACGCTCGAAAAGGAAACCGTTCCCCAGGAGGGACTCACCGACCGGGTGGCGGCCCTGATGGACGAAATCCAGCAGAATATCTTCCGCAAGGCGCTCGACTACCGCAATTCGATGATTACCAAAGTGGACACGTGGGACGAATTCGTCGATGTGCTGGAAAACAAGGGCGGCTTCATCTCGGCCCACTGGGACGGGACGGTCGAAACCGAAGTGGCGATCAAGGACGCTACGAAAGCCACGATCCGCTGCATCCCGATGGATGCGGTCGAGGAGGAGGGCAAATGCGTATTCAGCGGCAAACCGTCGCACCGCCGCGTACTTTTCGCCCGCAGCTACTAAACCGCTGTCGATACCGAATCATCACAACGAAGACGGATGCCATTCAGAGAAGTGTCCGTCTTCGTTTTTGCAGGAAACAGGTCATGAACTATCAGAACGATTCAATCCGCCGGCAGGACCGCCTGCTCGACCAACCGGAGGCGACGGAGCTGTTGCGGCGGGGCGAATACGGCATACTCTGCATGCAGCGTCCCGAAGGCGGCGGCTACGGAGTGCCCCTGAACTATGTCTGGGACGAAGCCGACGCGATCTACATCCACTGCGCCCCCGAAGGACGCAAGCTGCACTGCCTCCGGGAGTGCGACCGCGTCACTTTCTGCATCGTCGGCAAAACGCAGGTGCTGCCCGCGCGGTTTACGACCTTCTACGAAAGCATCCTGCTCGACTGCCGGGCCCGCACGGGGCTCACAGCGGAGGAACGTCGGAGGGCCCTGGACCATTTGATCGGCAAATATTCCCCGGAGTACAAGACAATCGGCAGGCAATATGTCGAAAAGTCTTTCCACCGGACAGAGATTATCCGGCTCGACATCCTGTCGTGGAGCGGAAAATGCAAGGATAACCTACATCCGGGTACGACACCGCCCGGAGCAAACAGCAACCGGACATGAATCAACCCACGGAACGCACCCGAAAAATTTACCGGGTAACCTGGATCGGAATGGTCGTCAATATCGCCCTCTCCCTCCTGAAACTCGCGGCCGGCATCCTCGGCCGAAGCGGAGCCATGATCGCCGATGCCGTGCACTCGATATCGGACCTGGCGACCGATGTCATCGTGCTGATCTTCGCCCGGATCTCCTCCAAACCCGAAGACGCCGGCCACAACTACGGACACGGCAAGTACGAAACCCTGGCCTCCATCCTCATCAGCCTGGCCCTGATCGCCGTCGGCGGAGGCATTCTGGCCGACAGCATCCACAATATCCGTCTGGTATTGACCGGAGAAATAATCGGACGACCGGGCGCGATCGCCCTGATCGCCGCCGCAATTTCGATCGTCGCCAAAGAGGTCCTGTATCGCTATACCGTTCGTGTGGGACGTCAGACGGACAGTCCGAGCGTCGTAGCCAACGCCTGGCACCACCGCAGCGACGCACTTTCGTCGATCGGCACCCTGACGGGTATCGGGCTCGCCTATTTTCTGGGCGACAAGTGGCGCATCGCCGATCCGCTGGCAGCCCTCGTCGTTTCGGTCTTTATCTTCAAGATCGCGTTCGACCTGCTGCGAAGCGGCCTCGGAGAACTGCTCGAACACGCCCTTCCCGCCGCAACCGAGCAGGAGATACTGAACATCCTGACCCACTCGAAGGAGGTGACCGAACCGCACCATCTGCGCACACGCCGTATCGGAGCCACCGTCGCCATCGAAGCCCATATCCGCGTCGATCCTCGGATGAGCGTGCTCCGCTCCCATCAACTGACCGTCGATATCGAACGCCGGCTCAAAGAGCGATTCGGCCCCAACACACTCATTTCCATTCATGTAGAACCGATCGAAACTGAAAAACTTTCATCTTCAGCTCCGGAGAAAGATAAAAATATCTGATAGATTTTATTTTTGGCATAGTTATTGTTAATTCATCGACACCCTGCCGGAAAAATAGAAATCTAAAAAGTTTGTTTTTTTGGATAATTATTTCTACCTTTCCGACACAAAAGATGCCGAAACAAGTATTCGGTATATCAAAAAACAGTAATTTAACAACTTAAAGGATTGCCTATCGAAACATTCTACTCTTAATAACTAATTCAGGAGAAAAGAGTATGAACATTCAAGTATTAAGCGACCAGCACTTGCTTAATAATTATCGTTCGGGTGATCAGAGTGCCATTTCCAAATTGATCGAGCGCCACAAGCGTCGGGTTCGGGACTATATTTACATGATGGTCAAGGACAACGACGTAGCGGACGACATCTTCCAGGAAACATTCATCAAAGTCATACGCGTCATCGACGAAGGCCGCTACACCGACAACGGCAAGTTCCTTTCGTGGGTTCTGCGTATCGCGCACAACCAGGTGATCGACCACTTCCGCGCCTGCAAGCAGAACAAGCAGGTCAATGAAAGCGAAAGCGGCTACAACGTACTGGGATCGCTGCGTTTCGCGGAAAAGACGATCGAAGATGAATTGATCTCCTCGCAAATCGAAAGCGACGTGCGCAACCTGATCGAACTGCTTCCGGAGGAGCAGCGCGAGGTGGTGATGATGCGCTACTACTCCGGTATGAGTTTCAAGGAGATCGCCGAGCAAACCGGCGTAAGCATCAACACAGCGCTGGGACGCATGCGCTATGCACTTATCAACCTGCGGCGCATGATTAGGGAAAAAGAACTTATTTTATCTTAATCCGTATGCAATAAAGCCCGGAGGCCACCGTTTCTTTAATGTAACGAAAGAAGAAATACTAAAAGGGCCTCCTATGATTGAAAACGACAAAACGGATACATCAAGGTCTATCTCCGACGAAGAACTGATGAAGAACGAAGTGATCGGCGACGATGCAGATCTGTATTATCTCGATTGCTATCTTTCGGACATTCTTGGAAAGGGATAATTTTAGGGTTAATTTTTGATGGGAGGAGGCGACAAGATATCTTGTCGCCTCCATTTTTTATACCGGTTTCATCCGACGACTACCGCCGGAGAGCCGCACGCCCACATCCTGTCACAACCCCTGCATCTCCTCGCGCGTGATATGCACCTCGACACCGCCCAGGGCATAGCATCCGATGTCGTAAGGATTATAGTAAAACGTAATGCCGTCCTCGGTCACTTCGAAATTCTCGGTCGTGGAAATGTATTCGGGAAAAAATCCCTGCGCCACCAGACCTTCGTCCCCCGTGACACCGAACTGTTCGTAAAGCTTGTTGCGGATCAACCCGATCAAAGCCTCCTGTCGTGCCGCATCGAACAAGTCGGACAAAGCCAGCTCATAACCGCCCGCAATGGAATAATTATGGCAATTGATGCTGTACATACCGTGCGCACCGCCCGTATAGTTCGAACTCGAAATCGTATAGACCAGCAACGTATCCACCACACGGGCCTCGGACTCGACCGCCATCTCCATTTCGGTTTCCCACTGGGGTACCGACTCATCCAGGGTACCGATATACTCGTCCATGAACTGCCCGATAGATAGATCGACAGCCTCCTGCACCCCGCCCTGGAAATGCTCCAGTCCGAAGAAATAGAGCATATTGGATTCCTGGATCGCCTGCAATGCCGGAGCTTCGTCGGCATTGGCGATCGAGGTAAAGGCATACTGGAAGCGACAGGGTATTCCGCCGCGTACCGCTACGGTATCCGTCACCACGATATCGAATTGCGGCATCACGGTCTGCCGGCGGCACGATCCGAAAGTCAATCCGGCAAAAACAAGAAAAAGGAGAATCACACGTTTCATACGAATCCGAAATTTTTTCTAAACAAGATATAACGAATGTCCCATGCAGAACCGCATATAATCGGGTTATGCCCAAGTACATCCTATCTTCTACAAATGTACATAAAAAGACGGACGAACAAACGGCCCGAGAAAAAAACAACAGTTTTCACGAAAAAAAATTTGTAAATTCAAAACATCGTATTACCTTTGCAACACCAAATTTCAACGGTGGATTCATCTAAGGGTTAGGATACGTGCCTCTCACGCACGACATAGGGGTTCGAATCCCCTATCCACTACCAAGAGCGACTGTAACAGTCGCTTTTTTTATTACTGACTCTCCGGAGCAACGGGACAAGGGGAGGAGAACCCCATTCGAACAAACGGAGCAGCGAGACCCGGACGAACTCCGTTCGAGCCGCCGAGTCGTGACGTTTGAAGACAGGCGAAGCGAAATCAATTCCCTATCCACTACCGAAAACAACTGTAACAGGTCACTTTTTATTTTGCACTCCACGGCTCCGGTACAAAGACCGGGAATCCCGATTCGAACCGGATGCGCAACGGAGCAATGCAAAGACCGTTTATCTCGACGCAAGGCAGCGGCTCCCGATATAGAAGAAGCACACCTTGCCGTCCTTCGCCCACAACTCCTGCCCAAAAGTCGCCGAAATTAAAAACATTCCGAAATCCGATCGGCAAAAATCATAAATTTAAGATTAATGACCTGCACAAGCAATATTTCAGTTCAAACCGCTATCTTTGCAAGCGGATTAAATACATAATATATTTTTCGCATGCCCACCGTTTCGGTCATTGTTCCCAACTACTGTCATGCTCCCTATCTCGAGCAGCGTATCGAAAGTATTCTGCAACAAACGTTTCAGGACTTCGAACTGATTCTGCTCGACGATTGTTCGACAGACGGCAGCCGTGAAATTCTCGAACGATACCGCAATCACCCCAAAGTTTCCGGCATTTTCTATAATGAACGGAACAGCGGATCACCTTTCAAACAGTGGAAAAAGGGGTTGTCGAAAGCCACGGGCGATTACGTGTGGATCGCCGAAAGCGACGACTTTTCCTCTCCCTGTTTTCTGGAACGGTGCGTCCGGATTCTCGACACCCGTCCGGATTGCAGCATAGTTTTCACCAGCAGCTATATCGTCGATTCCCACTCCCGGACCATACGGGAGGAGGCGCCCGTCAAATATCCCAAACACAAACAGATCCGATTCGGCAGCCGTTTCTTCCTCTACCGTTTTCTCTGCCCGAGGAACACCATCTACAACGCAGGAATGGCACTGGTGCGGCGCAGTGCGCTCCCTGCGGACGACAATTACACCCAATACCGTTATTGCGGCGACTGGCTGTTCTGGATACAGATCGTATCGGGGGGGGGAAATGTCGTCTATCTTGCCGAACCCCTCAACTACTACCGGGTACATGACAGCAACACCACCGCAGAATCGATCGTCACGGGACGCAAGCACATCGAAACGCTCCGCATCCTCGAAGAAACCTTCCGACTCATAGACCCGCCCCTGATCTGCCGCCTCTCGATCGCGGGCAAACACCTGCTGCGGATCCGCAAAGCCGCCGGCAGCCACTGGAACGAGGAGCCCTATCTCTCGGTCCGCCTCGCCTGGCGGGAGCGCTACCGTCATCCCCGGATGATAATGTTCTGGCACAAGGTGTTCAAAGATCTTCCCCGCAGTTTCTCCCGCTAAATTCGCCGGGAATCGATCCGGCAACGACCGGACAGCCCTCTAAAAATACCGCATTGGAGCGATACCTCCCATTTCCGGATGCAAATTGCACCGGAAATGGGAAAAAAGAGTTATTTTTGTAAGGTTTAACCTTTACCCCGACACAAATGCTCATCACCGTCATCGTTCCGATTTACAACATGGAAGCCTACTTGTGCACCAGCCTGGACCGCCTGTTGCAGCAAAGTTTCCAGGATTACGAAATCCTGCTCATCGACGACGGCAGCAAGGACTCCTCGGGCGAAATCTGCGACCGCTATGCCAGGGAACACTCCCGGATCCGGGTCGTCCACAAACCCAACGGAGGATTGAGCACGGCCCGCAACGCGGGTATCGAACACGCCCGGGGCGAATACCTGACCTTCTGCGATCCCGACGACTGGGTCGATGCAGACTACCTGCAACAATTCGTCGAAGCAGGCATGGACGAACATACGCTGCCCGTGACAGGCATCCTGCAACACCGGGAAGGCAAATCGGACCGGCTGACAGCGCCTGCCATGGACGTACAGGGCCAAGCCTGCACGGAAGCCATCGTCGCCCTGCGGCGGCACGACATGCTGGGATTCACCGTCAATAAATTGCTGGTCAAACGGATCATCGACGAGAATGGGCTCCGCTTCATCGAGGGGCTCTCGCACCGGGAAGACGAAATCTTCCTGCTGCAATACATTCCCCACGTTTCGCGCATCGTCATCAACGAAAAAACGCCCTACCACTACCGGGTCCTCGGCAGCGGCCTCTCCAAAAAACGCAAGCCGACGGAGCTGATTCTCCGCGTTTCCCGCCAGCTACACGACCTTTTCCTACAGGCCGCACCTACCCCGGAAGGGCGTTATGTCGCAGCCCGCATCCGGTTGCAACAATGCTGCGAAGCGGTCGCGGCGTCGAAAACGAACGAGGAGCTGCATATTGCCGTAAAAGCGGCTCGCAATGCCCGCGAAGAGTATCTTTCGACCTTCGACCCCGCGTTTCTCGCCGACCGCCGGGATCGGAAAGTCGCGGCCCGCAGCC
>ERZ779725.942-NODE-942-length-17525-cov-2.115627_pt1 | contig 17525 bp, 18 predicted proteins | sample MGYA00511890_ERZ779725 | MGnify/ENA primary metagenome ERZ779725 (study PRJEB29588, sample SAMEA2148549) | human gut metagenome | biome: human gut; feature: human-associated habitat; material: faeces | place: Denmark | collected 2008/2010 ...
CGGCGATGAGGCGGCAGATATTGAGTCCCAGGCCGGTGCCTTGCCCGAAGTTGTCGGCCTTTTCAAAACGTTCGAAGATGGTTTCCGAGTATTCCGGGGGAATGCCGGTACCGGTATCGGTGACGGAGAAGGTGACGTATCCGGGATGCTCTGTGAGGGAGCAGTGCAGGCGGATTTCGCCTTGTGTGGTGTGTTTCTCTGCATTGGTAAGGAAGTTGATGAGTATCTGGCACACACGTTGCCCGTCGGTGCTCAGTTCGTAGCAGTCGTCCACTTCGGAGGTGTAGTAGAGCTTCACGCCTTCGGGCTTGCGGTGTTCAACGGTGGTTATGGCTTCCCGGCAGAGCTTGTTGCAACTGTGCGGCGCTATCTTCATGGTGTATCTGTTGCTTTCCAACTCGGCTGCGCTGAGGATGTCCCCCACCAGTGTAAGGAGGAGGTCGGAATTGTGCTGTATGAGATGGCAGAAATCCTGCCTTTCCTCTTGGGAAAGGTTCGCGTCGGGGGAAGTGATGAGTTGTGAGAAGCCCACGATAGAGTTGAGCGGTGTCCGTATTTCGTGACTCATGTTCTGCAGGAAGATGCTCTTTGCCTTGTTGGCTGCTTCGGCTTGGTCGCGCGCTTCGGAAAGTTCCTCGTTCTTGTGGCATAGTTCGAGGTTGACTTTACGTTTGCGGTGGAGGTAGAGCATCAGGAAAAGCAGGGATAACAGTAAAAAGCCGGTGACAATGCTGAAAAGAGTGATGCGGTAGCGCGAGGTGGCCTGTATGTTTTCCATTTTCAGACGTTCGGCGCCTATCTGGGTGTTCAGTTCGGCGATGTCCGACAGTTGCAGGAGATTGTTCGTCGAATCCAACTGCTGGTGGTATTTTTTCAGATATTTGATGGCATTGGGATAGTCTTTGGCGCATTCGTAAATGTAGGCATGTTGTTGCAAGCCTTTCTCGGACAATTGGTCAGCGTGGGCATGGGCCTGCTCATACTGTTTGTCCAGTATGTTCTTGCTGATGTGGGCTATCAGTAGGGAAACGCTGGCAGAGAGCTTGCAACGGTCCGCCATTTGTACGGCTTCTTTATAGCAGTCGTTGAATTCATCTATACGTCCCTGCCGGAATAGTACCAGGCATTTCTCTATCATGGCTTGGGCTATGTTCCGTTCTGTTTTGGCGCTCTTCAAGGCTTTTTCGCAATAGTCCAGTGCGGTGGCGTAATCTTTTTGGGTGTTACGGTAATATTCGGCAAGGCTTGAGTATAGTTGGCTGGGATCTTGGTCGGGCATATTCTTCAGCATATAGTCCAAGGCTTCCTGATAGTATTGGGCGGAGAGGTCGAAGTTTCCGCGTGATTTGTAGATATGGCCCATGGTTCGGATACAGCTGAAGATACCGTAAGGGTATCTGTCGGCAAAAGCTTGCTTTTTCATTTTTTCCGCTTTCTGCAAGGCGAGCAATGAGCGTTGTTGGTTCAGGAAGTAGATGATTTCGCTGCTCCAAGCGTGATAATAATATTGCAGATAGTTATTGGCACGTGAAATCTCTTTCAGGTCAGTGGATGCCTTTTCTATTTTGCTATCATCTTTTTGGGATATATAGAACTGCAGGGGGATGATGTATGCCAGGCATTGTGCTTTTTTGTCACCGAGCTTCAGAGCCTGTTGATACAAAGTGTCGGCCACCAGCAACCCCTCCTGCTGGCGTGCCTGCTTGGAAGCCCGCTGGTAGATGGGGTAGAGTGCATCGTCTATCTTGTAGGGATTGTTCTGTGCTGCGGAAGGTAGGGACACCCATACTGAAAGCACTAGAAAACATAACCTTGAAAGAATGCACTCCCTCTTTGTTCTATTGGATGGAATAAGCATGTTTTTTTCCGGATACTTATTATTATGCCTATGGCATCGCAAAAATAAGATAAAAGAATAAATTACAAGCTTTTTTTGTATAATTTCTCTGTTTACTTATTAAACAATCCTTGCCAGGAGCTTTCTTACGAAATTTCCGGTGATAATGCCGCCCTCTACATCATCATATTCTTCCTTATCGAGAACTTCACGATGGCCATTGCATTGACTGCCGCCAGCGGCAGGTCCATGGGGTCGTGGTGGTTGTTGTAGCTCACCAGACGGATGCAGTCCGGCCGTTCCGAGTGGTTGACGGATTTCACTGCCAGGTATTCGTCGCCGCCCCGTTCGAAGGAGACGAGATACATTTCACCGTAGATGACGTCGGTGAAGTCGCGGATGGACTTAAAGCCTACGATGTCACCGGACTTGAGGATGGGATACATCGAGTCGCCCGAGACGTAGACGGCACCGTCGCACACAGGGATATTGGGAATTACAATCCGCCCCAAGGCGTACTGCGGGCGGTCAGCCAGCAGTGTCTTCAGGTTGGCGGCGGCAGAGATGTCATAGAGGGTCACGCTACGGTCGTCCATAGGGTCGGTTGTTTTCGGTGTGTGAAGTATTTCCACTTCACCTTGTACCAAGTCATTGTCACAGAATTTTGAATGATGTGCAGGCGAGCCCTTTCCCGTCAGCAGCCAGTTGTAGTCCACGTCGTCCAGGCTGCCCAGCAGCAGGGGGAAGTCGATGCTGTTGCGGGCGTTCCAGTTGCGCAGTGTGGAGCGTGATATACCCAGAAAGGCGGCAAGTTCGCTGTCTGTCTTGAATTCTTTCGCCAGTTTGGCACGTTTTATGATGTCTGCCGCACAAAATACCGGGTCTTTGTCATTCGCCATATTCTTCAGTTTTTACGTGTAAATTATTCAGAAACTATTATCTCCTCATTTATACTGTCTTACGTCTTATTTAAGAATTTAATTCCCGATTTGTTTGTTTTATAAATGAAAACAGCATTATCTTTGTTGGGACAAAAATACATATCATGTTTTATAAATGCAAATAAAAGGGAGGGATTTATGGAAAATACACATCTGGTCTTTTATCCGGAAGCATCCGAATTTAGCAAAAATACTTACGAATTTGAAAAAATGGGCATCCGCCTTGCCGGATGTATAGATGAGGTGCGTTGGAAGTATAGATGCAACGCGCTGGATGTATAGATAGAATACGCTGGATATATACTTCCAGCAAACAGCCCCTACAAGCATCTTTGGCAGGGGCGTGCCGAAAAAATATTATTGTACTAATTCTTAACAAAAAATGGTTATGGAACAGATTATTGAAAAAAATGTTCGTTTCTGTGGATGTTGCCACAGAGAACTGCCCGTTGATTCTTTTTATGTAGACAAGCGTACGCTTGCCCCCGACAATTATTGCAAGGAATACCGTAGGGCGATGAGCAACGCCCGCTACCGTCGCTCACTTCCAGCAAGCAATCCCCTCCGTTATCCGGTCATCACTGAAATTTCGGACTGTACCCTTCGTATGTATCTTATTCTGAATGCTTTGAAGGTAGTGCGCGAAAGCGTGCTCCGCAAGCGGAAACGCCTATGCGAAGCAGGTGATATAGAATGATACAAGCCGCTCTCTCCCCCTAATCACTAACCCCTAATCATCAAACCATGTCCAGAATCAAAAAACGGGGACTTGACTATTTCCCCTTGAACACAGACTTCATGCACGACCGTCTGGTGCGCCGCATCATGAAACGTGAGGGTGACGGCTCCTTTGCCATTCTGCTGGGCGCCCTCTCCTGCATTTATGCCGACGAAGGCTATTACGTGTGTGCCGACGAGCTTTTCTACGAAGACCTTTCCGCCTGCCTCTATGAAAAGACGGCTGCCGACGTGAAGCGCATTCTTGCCCTGGCTGTGGAGTACGGCATTTTCAATGCCGCCGCAGCAAGGAACTTCCATTCTTACAACTGTTACGCTTTTTATATCGTTATTCTTTATAATTTCGGTAAGCTTTTTTGAATAATCTTCATCGTCAAGCTTCGGACATCCGATAAGCGTTATACGGTTTTTAATCATTTCATTATGAAAATTACCGTATGCGTATGCCGTGCAGTCAGCCGCAACAAGTAAGTCTGCCCCATCAAAATAAGGTGCATTCACAGGCACAAGCTTAATCTGAACAGGCCATTGTGATAGTCGGCTTTCGATATGATGCTGTTCCTCGGTATGACAGCAATCGGATTTTCTGTCGATTTTATGAACGTGTGTTCCCGCACATCCGCACGGAAGCTTTTCTTTTGCACGTTTGTTTTTTTCCACAGCAGCCTCGTCATAAGCCGCCGCTTCCCTCTCCTCAAACGTTATTGCCCCTGTGGGACATGACGGCAGACAATCACCGAGTCCGTCGCAATAGCTGTCGCTTGTCAAAACGGCTTTACCGTTTATAAGCTCAATCGCTCCCTCGTGGCAGGCATGAACGCACGCACCGCAGCCGTTGCATTTTTCTTCATTTATATGAATTATTCTTCTTATCATAATTTTTTATCTCCTTTTTTCTATTTTTTATTGACTTTACGGGTATATTATATTATAATTAAATAAAAAAATCTGTTGTTTTTACAACGAAAGAGGAAAAAATGAAAGAAATTTTTGATATTTTTAAAATTCGCCTTTTTCACGGTCTTAATGAAAATGAAATTGAGAGCATACTGAAAAAGCTTTCGGCACGAAAAAAACAATATAAAAAAGGCGAATATATATTTCATTCGGGTGATAAAATCACAAATGCGGGAATAATCATGTCGGGCGAAGTTCATATTTGCCGTGAGGATTACTGGGGAAACTTAAATATTTTAAACAAAATCGACGTCAACGGAATTTTCGGTGAATCTTATGCTTTGGGAATTAACACAAACACGGCAAACAATGCACTTGCCGTACGTGATAGTGAAATAATACTCTTGAATTTCAAGAATATTTTTAATTTACAAAACGATGAAAAAATTTCTGCCTGTGATATTAAGTTTATAGAAAATCTAACGGAATTGCTTTCTGAAAAAAATCAAACGCTTGCGAAGAAAAACGGCTATTTATCACAGAGAAGCATAAGAGAAAAAATACTTTCTTACCTTTCCGATGAAGCAATGCACAAAAAAAGCTCCTCGTTTGAAATTCCGTTTAACCGCCAGGAAATGGCTGATTTTCTCTCGGCAGACAGGAGCGCCCTATCCGCCGAACTTTCCAAAATGAAAAACGAGGGGCTTATTGATTTTCATAAAAATAAATTTAAATTGTTATAATTATCTTTGAACACGTCCGCTTCCGTCGCCGCCCATGAGAGCCGTAACCTCGGAAACGCTTACTCTGTTGAAGTCTCCGCCTATGGAATGTTTGAGACAGCTTGCGCTTACCGCAAATTCAAGCGCTTGTGCGTCTGTATCAAAGTTATTGAGACCGTAGATAAGTCCTCCCGCAAAGCTGTCGCCGCCGCCTACTCTGTCTACGATATTTTTGATTTCGTATTTTTTGGAAACATAAAATTCATTTCTGTTATATATGCACGCCGACCAATTGTTATGGCTAGCAGATTTTGATTCTCTTAATGTAATCGCAATCTTCTGCGCGTTGGGATATTCCGAAAGAACTTTTTTCGCAAGCTCTTCATATTTCTTTGTATCAAGCTCACCGCTTTCAACCTTTTGGTTATTTTCTATTCCCAAGGATTTCTGGCAATCCTCTTCGTTGGCAATTATAACGTCAACATATTTTGTAAGCTCACGCATAACCTCTTTAGCTTCTTTGCCGTACTTCCAAAGATTTTTTCTGAAGTTTAAGTCGCACGAAACCGTAAGTCCCATTTCTTTTGCGGTTTTTACTGCGATAAGCGACAATTCGGCCGCACTATCCGAAATTGCGGGAGTTATGCCCGTGATATGGAACCATGAAGCATCACCAAACGCTTTTTTGAAATCGACAGCGTCAGGCTTTGCAAGTGAAATTGCTGAATACGCTCTGTCATAAATTACTTTTGACGGACGCTGGTTTGCCCCCGATTCCAAATAGTATATACCAAATCTGCCGTCTCCGTATGTAATATTTGAAACGTCCACTCCGAAGCCTCTCAATTCTCTCAAGCAAGCCTTTGAAATATCGTTATCGGGCAAAACGGTTACAAAAGCCGTATCCATGCCGAAGTTTGCGAGCGATACGGCAACGTTTGCCTCACCGCCGCCAAAAGTAGCCTCAAGCATCGGAGACTGGAAAAATCTTTCCATTGCGGGCGATTTTAATCTTAACATTATTTCGCCGAATGTTACAACCTTTTTCATTTTATCAATTCCTTTCAAAACATTTGTTAATTATATTATACTACAAAATTTATGCAATGTCTTGTTCTTTTTAAACTTTTTTTATGCACATCTTGATTTTTTCGGAAATATATGTTATAATAATAAAAATGCAACATAATTTTAGGAGTGTGAGAGCTTGTGGCAAAATATTTTACGGACTTCACCCAAGACGGTACGGACGAATGTATCAGCACGAAAACGTATGCTCTTTTTTATTCCGACCGTGAGGAACAAATTAAAAATATGCATATACACGATTGCTGTGAGGCGCTTTTGTGTTTATCAAACAACCATAAATTTATGATTGGCGAATCGGTCTACGAAGCTAACGAAAACGACCTTTTTGTTGTCAATCAGTTTGAAATACATAAAATGACGGAAAACGGAGATAATTTCTGCAAGCGTTATGTTTTTAAGATTCATCCGCAGTTTTGCCTTTTAAATTCCACACCGCAGACGGACCTATCCGCTTGCTTTTACGGAAAAAATATGCGAAAAAAAGCAACGCTCACACCGGAACAGGCAAAAAAGCTTATAACGCTTTTTGAAAGTCTTAAAGAAAACGAAAAATACGGTGATGACGTTTTATGCAATGTTGCCGCCGTGGAGGCTCTTGTTCTCATAAACCGCTGTATACTTTCCGCATCAAACGACAGTACAGACGCTCCGTACAGCGGAAACAGCCTTGTACACAGTGTTGTCGAATATATAAACGAACATTTACTCGAAGAAATTTCACTTGACGAAATTTCACTTGTCCACTTTGTTTCAAAAAATCATCTTTGCAGAATTTTCAAAAAACAAACGGGGACAACCGTAGTGAATTATATAATTTTAAGACGTATTGCGGAGGCAAAAAGATTTTTAAGCGAGGGTTATGACGTAAAAGAAACCTGCGAGAAATGCGGCTTTAACGATTATTCGCATTTTATAAGAACATTCAGAAAAATAGTCGGTGTACCGCCGAAGCAGTATATAATGAGGAAGGAGAAAAATGACTGATGGCATACGAAAAATTTTACAGCGAGGACTTTTCAATGCGGCTTATGTTGATGTATACGGCAAACGAATATAAAAAACCGATTACAAACGCTATTCTTACGCAATGCGTAACGGAAAACAATGAAGTGAATTTCTTTGAACTTCAATTTAATCTTTACGAACTTGTCAAACGAGGTGAGTTTTACGGATTTAAGGAAAACGGCGAATATCTTTACAGACTTACCGATTCGGGAAAAAGAGATATAGGATATTTTGATTATAAAATACCGCTTGTAATAAAAAAACGTCTTTCCGACAGTGTGAAGAAACAGCTTAAAAGCGAAGAACCAATTACTGATGTTATTGCGGATTTCACACCCGAAGGCGATGAATTTCTTGCAAGCATGAAAGTTTATGAAAACGGCATTGAGCAATTCGGCATAGATGTTTTGGTTCCGCACCGTGAAATTGCGCCGGGAGTATGCACTTATTTAAAAAACAATGCGGCAAGGCTCTTTAAAACCATCAACAACGAAATTAACGATATATTCTTGAATGCAGAATAAAAGGAGGGGTTATTCCCCTCCCTTTTGCTATACCAGCTTTCTTAAATCTTTCGGCGAAACTCCCATTGCCTTTTTAAGCGAGCGGTAAAAGTTGGAGTAATCGGAAAAACCGACCTTTTCTGCCGCTTCATTAAGCGATACGCCGTCCAAAATCATTTCTTTTGCAAGCACAAGCCTTTTTTTCGTTATGTATTCCATTATGGTAAGCCCCGTTTTCTCTTTAAAAGAATGGGCGATATGATATTTGCTTAAATGAAATTCTTTTTCAAGGGACAAAAGCGTCAGTTTATCCGTCAGATGTCTGTTTATATACTGCAAGACTATATCGATATTACTTGTTTTTCCGAGCGGATTTTCTTGAAGAACGATATTATTAAGCGCAACCAACAGCTGAATAAGATATGTTTTAATCATAATTTCGGATTCCCGAAGATTCCCCTTATAATAATACTCAAGCATTGTGATTTTTTCATGAAGGTTGTATTTTTTCACAATTTCGCAGGGTATTCTGTTTTGCGAACCCAAATTTCTTTTATCAAGCGCATAAAACGGACTGTATTTTTCCGTAATAAAATCAGACAGAAAAGACGGTTTAATTGTGATAACCGTTCTTTTATATTCGTTTTTTGACTTAAAGACAGGACAATGAAGCTCACGCGGATTTGTAATAAGCAAATCCCCTTCCGTAAGTGCATAGTTGTTACCCTCGACCATATAATAAGCGTCTCCCTTTATAAAATAAAGTATTTCATAATGATTATGAAAATGAGGCGGTATAGTCGGGGCAAATTCCATTGTAGAGGTATTAAGCCCGAAATCTTTGATTTCGTCAAGCGTTATAAAATCCACGTTTATCCTCCGTTTTTACAGTCTTTTTATTGCTTCGGACAATATTTTAAAATTCTTTTCTATATCTGAAATTTTCCAATATTCATCGGGCTGATGCTCTACCGATTCCGTATCGGGAAAATGTGTTCCGAATGCGGCGGCATTCGGAAATGCGCGGGCATATGTACCGCCGCCCATAGAAACAGGCTTTGCATCCTCCCCTGTTATTTCGTTATAAACCGAAAGCAGGGTTGATATAAGATGTGAATCTTTTTCGCTGTAAAGCGGTTTTTGATGATTTAAGCCCTCCGCCTTATAACCAAGCTTCGACACCTTTTTGTTAATAGCTTCCATAATTTCATCTGCACTGCACGTTACGGGATAGCGAATATCGCATATAAGGTAATTTTCACGACCGTGAACCTTTGCAACAGACGGATTAACCGTAAGCTCTCCCGACGGTCTGTCACAGAAGGCTATATCCCAGTCAGTCGGATTTGCGCTTGCGAGAAGTTTTGTAAAGCTGTTTGAAATACCGTTTGTTTCAAGCTGTTTCCCAAGATTTAGAACAGCGTTTACTCCCATATACGGTTTCATGGAATGAGCCGTTTTTCCTTTTTCGGTATAGTTTTTCCCTCTGTATGTACATTCCGCAAAATCAGGTACGGCATTAACTGTTTTTCCGCCCGAAAATACAAATTCTTTATCGTCATTTTCCTTTGAAATTTTTATCTTAAGTATTCCCTTTTCCGCATAAATGACGGGGTAATGACCGTCGGGCGAAAAGGCTATATCGGGGATTTCTTCGGTTTTTTTATAGCGTTTTATACATTCCCATTCGCCCGATTCCTCATCACCGCCTATAATAAGGCGCACCCTTTTATCCTTTATAAGATTATTTTCCTTCAGATACTTCATTGCGTAAAGTGTGATAAGAGCGCCGCCCTTATCATCAGCGATGCCTCTGCCGTAAATTTTATCACCGTCTAAGGTAAGCATAAAGGGAGCGTGCGTCCAGTTGTCGCCTGCATCAACAGTATCGGCATGAACAAGTATTCCCAAAAGCTTTTCTCCTTCGCCGATTTCAATATAACCGCAGTAGTTATCAAGATTTTTCGTTTTCATTCCGAATTTTTCACCAAGCGACAAGAGATATTTCAGAGCGTCTGCAATTCCCTTTCCGAGCGGATATTCGTCCGATATTTCTCCGCAGTTGCCTTTAACGCTTTTTATGGCAATCAGATGTCCCAAATCCCCAATAAAGTTTCCCATATCAAAATCCATAAAAATCTCCCTTCCGTCGCCCTGCGCCGGCACAAACAATTATTAAAAACCTCTTACCGCAGGGCAAGGAATAATAAGAGATTTTTACCCATGTGCGTTTCTTAAGATTAGGCATACGGGTTGCTATAACTGCAGCATTAACGTGAAAGTTCACGTTAATCTTCCTTTCTTATGAGTAAAAAATAAAATGCAGTAATAATTTACGAATAAATTATACTGCATTTTATGAAAAAAGTCAAGGCTTTTTAGTTATTAGATAAAATATTTTTGATGTTCTGCATTGCGGCGGCAGGGTTCTTTTTTAAGCAAATATAGCTTTCTTGCCCGTCTTTTTTCAAGACGTAATTACGTTCATCATACGGAACATATTCCCAAATTTCCGTCTTGCCGTCAAGATAGTTTATCGTTACCGTATATTCCGCCGAACCGCTGACATTATTATATGCTATTTTATCGGAAGTGATACCGATTATTTCCTGATATGCGTCTTTGAATTTATCCTCTGCTATATCATTTCCGTTTATATCATACTTATAATTGTCTTCGTTTCCCTTGCGTTCAAGCGTATATTTATCGCCCTTACCTTCAAAAACAAGCGTTTTAACATTATTAAGGTCTGCAATATGCGTAAGCTTATCCATAAGCACATCGCCGTTGTATTTGTCTATAATGTCAAAAAGTGCGCTCGACATCGTATAAACGGAACCTCCGTCATTCAAAACGGTATAAACATTTCCTTTATCGTCCTTATTTCCGAATGCAAATTTATACTCGTTTTTACCGTCGTTTATGATAAGCGTTTTTTTGCCGATTCCGTATTTTGAGAAATTCGCTTTATTGTCATCTGCAAAGCTTATTACATCAAGACTGTAACCGTTTTTGATAAGCTCCATAAACGATTGAAGTCTGTCGGAGGATACTCCCAAAAATTTCGGATATGTCATAACATAACTCATGTTTACCTGGAACTTTTTGTTATCCTCTTCGGTTGCCTTGCGTATAGCGACAAGCTCTTTGCTGTTTTCGTAAATTTCCATGGATTCAAGATTAGCTTCAAGCTTACCGAGCTGTGTGCTTCTAAAACTGTTAAGCTCCTGATTAAAGCATGAAATATTATATGTGGGCACAGCGTAAACCTTGTCGTTATATTTGAGCAAAGTTTTGGTTTCGCCGATTACTTCGCCGCCAAGCGTCAAAACATGCTTTACACCGTCATTCATCGTAATAACAGCTTCTGCTGTTTTTGTAAACGGAATATCGTCCTCCGTTACGTCCTTGCTTCCGTTGATTTGCAAAAACGACTCAAAATTGAAGCCCAGGTTTACGCTTGAATACTCAATCCCTTTGTTGTCAGCAACTGTATATTCATCACCGTTTTTCAAAATTGTATATGAGCTTTTTTCATTTTCAACCGATACGCTTTTTACATTTTCTTTATCAACCTTAAAAATCTCAATTGAATCCGATTGCTCTAAAGTTTCGGTTTCAGAGCCCGAATCGGCTGTTTTATCGGGAATACTGTTTACCCAAACAAGTATGCCGACCAAAGCTGCAATAACCAAAACGGATATTATAATGTTTCTTATGAGCTTTTTGTTATTCATTACAAATATCTCCTTCTGAGCCATATAACAATTCCTGCGATTAACAAACCGATAGGAATTATCCAAACAAGCAGATAGTAAAGTATATCCTGTACAAGCACAGACGGCTGTGTGAACAAACCTTCTGTAATGATTTTTGATGTTATGCTTACGTTTGATGTATTTTCCGTCATGTAATTGATTGTATTTTTCACAAATTCAACATTTGCTCTTTCGTCTGTATAATCCGTTACTGCCATAGAACCGATTGCCATTACAGACGCTTTTTTCGTTTCGCCGTTTACCGTAACGTCTTTTTCACTGAGTACGCAAACATCAAAACTTCCTCTTGTATCGCCCTCTTCGTATTCTGCAGAGGTTGCATTTATGTTTGCTTTTCCCACTGCTTTATCGGAGGTCTGCGCAAGAGATGTAACAGTTGCTTTTTGCTGGTTATCGCTGTTTGTATCAAACGAAATACTTCCGTAATATAAAACCTGCAAGTCCATATTTATAAGATTTTTCGTTATATCGTGGTCTTTAAGTTCGGGGCGGAATATAACAGGGCTTTTAACCATTTTTGTTGTATCGTTTTCGCAAACAAGGTTATGAACGGGTGTAATTCCCCATTCCGTAAGGTATGCTTCAAATCTCGGACAGCTTACCAAGCCGGGATTATAAACGGCTACAAACTTACCGCCTTTATCAAGATAAGAATCGATTTTCTGACATTCCTCCTCGGAAAAATCGGCATTCGGCATAAACGCCACAACCATGCTTGCGTCATCGGGTATCTGTGAATCGGCAGAAGCAATCGAAATTGTTTCCGATACATGGTTCAAATCCGAAATTGCGCTTTCAAAGCCCTTCGACTGTGTTTCGCCATGACCTTTTAAGAAATAAATTTTATCCTCGGAAACAAGACCCGCAACATATGTTATACCGTTTGTAAGCTTTGATTCCAAATCGAAGCTGTAAAGCTTTTCGCTTCCCATAGTCGTAACTTCGTTTTTTACACCCGAAACGGATATTATTTTATGACGTTCTCCGCATTCCAAAATAATATCCCCTGCCGTTACGGCTTCACCGCTCTGCTGATATTTCATAAGCATTGTCTGATTTTTGTATATATCGATATACTCAAATTTTACTTTATCGGTAAGCGATTTATAACGGTTTATGTATTCTTTTATAAGCGTCGGAGCTTCGCTTTCCGTGCAAAGCACATAAGCGTTTACGGGAGTGTTAAGCTCTTTCATCGCCGTTTTTGTTTCGTCTGTCATTTCATATATTTTATCTTTTGTCATATCTATCTTAAGCGGAAATTTGCTGTCTACTGCGCTTACGATAAGATTGACAAGTATAACGGCAATAACAACAACGGCTGTTATTACCCATGAATTAACTTTATATTTTGTATTCTTCAACGTAAATCCCCTCCTTATCAGCTAAAGCGGCGTTTTTCAATATTTCTTTGCGTTAAGAAAAGAAATACGAAAATAAAGCTTATGTAGTAAAGCAAGCTGGGAATGTTCAAAAGACCGTTTTGGAAATCCGTATATCTTTGCATAACGGAAAGCCAGCTTATAACTTTTGAAACGGTTTGGTTTGAAATACTCTGCGACCAGCTGTCAACGGAATAAATGAAGAACAGAGCGACAAATGTAAGAATTGCCGAAACAACCTGACTTTCCGTGCAAGATGAAACGAAAAGTCCGACTGCAATAAATATTCCCCAAATGAATATGAAGCCTATATACTGACCGACATATTCGCTTATTACGGGCGAGCCGATAATCGAAAATATTATAGGATATATAAGCGAAATAGCACAGCCGATCAGAAAAATAGAGAAAGCGGCAAAAAATTTGCCCAAAACTATATCCCAAACGGAAATCGGCGATGTGAGTAAAAGCTGGTCTGTTTTTTTACTGCGTTCCTCCGAAAGCAGCTGCATTGTAAGTATTGGAACGATAAACAGACACAAAACGTTTACATAGCTTAATATGTAATTAATATTTGCCTGGTTTGTATTAATAAGAATCGCAATAAACTGCATAGAGGCAAAAAGAATGAACGGTGCTAAAAATACATAAGCGATAGGTGTATTAAAATAATTTTTAAATTCTTTTTTAAATACCGATACCATTTATATCTCCTCCTCTTTCTCTGTATTTTCCGCAGGCTCTTCGGGAGTTTTCCGTTCTTCGGCAGATTCTTCCGCATCGTCCTGCGTTTTCTTAACGAAAAGATTTTTCAAACGTTCCGAAAACGACGGTTTTTCGGGTTCTTCTTCCACTTCGTCCGTTTCCTGTGCATTGGCTGTTACGCTAACGAACACGTCTTCAAGCTTAACTTCCTTTTTGGAGAATGAAAGTATCGGCATATCCGCTTTTGCAAACATCTCAAAAAGACGTTCTCTTATATCGTCAGAATAATCGGCAGGAGAAACGCTTAAATCAACAGTTCCCGGTTCTTTCTCGCCGAGTATGGTATGCTCGCCTATAAATTCGGCGGATTTCACCATATCGTTAATTGTGTTTCTGTCGCCTTTTATTCTCATTAAGAAAGTATGCGATTTATCCTTGCCCGACAAGTTTTCCAAGGTATCCTCCGCAACGATTTTACCTTTGTTTATAATTATAACTCTGTCGCAGACCGCGCTTACCTCCTGCAAAATATGCGTGCTTAAAATAATTGTTTTTTCTTTACCGAGTTCTTTTATGAACCGTCTTATATCGATAATTTGCCGTGGGTCAAGTCCGACTGTCGGTTCGTCCAGAATAAGTACTTCAGGGTCTCCGATAAGCGCGCCTGCAAGTCCGACCCTCTGTTTATAACCTTTTGAGAGGTTTTTTATAAGTCTTCCTCCCATTTCCGAAATTCCGACAGAAGCCATAGCGCCTGCTATATGTGCGTCTTTATTTTCCTTTACGCCCTTTAAGTCGCAGACGAAATCGAGATATTCCTTCGGTGTCATTTCGGGATATATCGGGGGCTGTTCCGGCAGATAGCCGATACGCTTTTTTACCTCCTTGGGATTTTCCAAAATATCAAAGCCGCAGACCTTTGCTGTTCCGCTGTCCTTTGAAAGATAACCTGTCAGCATATTCATCGTCGTGCTTTTTCCTGCTCCGTTGGGTCCCAAAAAGCCGAGAATTTCACCTTTGCTGACAGTAAACGAAATGTTGTCAACAGCTTTATTGTTGCCGTATCTTTTGGTAAGATTAGAAATTTCTATTACCGTATTCAAAGCTTGTTCCTCCTTGTAAATATAAAAAATCATAATTTCAGTATACAATACAATTATGAAGTTTTTGAGAAATTTTTATATAAAATCAAAATAAACGCCGCCTTTCGGCGGCGTTCGTCCTTTAATTTTCAGACAGATGATTTTTTGCAAATTCTATCATGTCGCTGTATGAATGGATTGAATCCGATTTAAGCGTCATACCGCCCTGCAATTCCTCCGAAAGCGACATAAAGTATTTCTTTGCTTTTTCATCATGCTTCAACAAATCATTTAAATTATCCATAATTATCTTCCTTTCTTTGTGATACATATAATATACGTAAAAAAGGAAAAATTATTTAAGAAAATTTATTTTATTAAAATTACTTTGTTCCGAAAATTCTGTCGCCCGCATCGCCCAAGCCGGGAACTATGTATCCGTTTTCGTTAAGCTTTTCGTCTACACAGCCGCAATAGAATTTAACGTCGGGATGAGCCTCGGAGAATGCTTTTACACCTTCGGGAGCTCCCAGTATAAACATTGCTTTAATATTTGTGCAGCCGTGCTTTTTAAGAAAGTTTACAGCCGCAATAGCCGAACCGCCCGTTGCAAGCATCGGATCCAAAAGCACAACCTGTCTTTTTGCTATATCGTCGGGAAGCTTGCAGTAATATTCCTGCGGTTCCAAGGTTACATGGTCGCGGTAAAGTCCGATATGACCTACTTTAGCCGACGGAACAAGTGCGTGTATACCGTTTACCATTCCCAAGCCTGCACGAAGTATCGGCACGATTGCCATTTTCTTTCCTGCGAGCATTTTTGTCTTACAGGTCGTTATAGGAGTTTTAACCTCAACCTCCTGCGTAGGCAAATCTCTGAATGCCTCAAAGCCCATAAGCATTGCAATTTCTTCAATCAGTTCTCTGAATTCTTTACTACCCGTTTTTTCATTTCTTAATATAGAAATCTTATGATGTATAAGCGGATGGTCAAAAACCTGAAAATTATCCATTATAATTTTCCTCCCAAATATTTATTTACAATTATTATACAAAAAAAAGCGAATATTGTCAATAGAAAACGGCAATTTTTATAAATTTATTGAAAATAAAGCGAAAAACCGTACGTATCAAGGCAACCGAATTTTATAACATTTCGCAAAAATTTCTTTTAGGAATTTTTATCATATTATTTTCTTTTGGGGGTAATAATGTTAAGAGATAATAAATATTTTTTGGGGGTAAAAATATGAATAAGGTTACAATTTGCGGAGTAAATACCCAAAAGCTTCCGAAGCTTAATAACGACGAAAAAGAATATTTGCTTTTAAAAATAAAGAGCGGCGATACTGCCGCACGCGAAGAATTTATCAAAGGAAACTTAAGACTGGTTTTGAGCGTTGTGAAAAAATTTACAAACAGAGGCGAACCTGTCGACGACCTTTTTCAAATCGGATGTGTGGGTCTTATTAAAGCCATTGACAATTTCAGCCTTGAGCATAACGTAAAATTTTCAACATACGCAGTGCCGATGAATGTCATAAAGCGAAAATAAGATTTTACAAAATAAAATATTACACTTTTTATAATTTTTTGTAAAATGTATTGAAATTTTCACAAAAGTATTGTATAATAATATTTAAATGATATGACAACGAAAGGAAAGATACATATATGAGAAGCTTTTTTACTTCCGAATCCGTTACGGAAGGACATCCCGATAAAATATGCGACAGGATATCCGATTCCGTTTTGGACAAGATTATTGCACAAGACCCTTATGCAAGAGTTGCCTGCGAAACAACCTGCACAACGGGTATTATAAATGTTATGGGTGAAATAACAACAAGCTGTTATGTCGATATTCCAAAAATTGCAAGAGAGGCTGTTTTGGAAATCGGATATGACAGAGCAAAGTACGGCTTTGACGGTCATACCTGTGCTGTTGTAACCTCTATAGACGAGCAGTCGAGAGATATTGCGCAGGGCGTTGATTCATCGGAGGACGATAAAACTACGGGCGCGGGCGACCAGGGACTTATGTTCGGATATGCCTGCAACGAAACTCCCGAACTTATGCCTCTCCCCATTTCGCTTGCACATAAGCTTGCGAAAAAGCTTACCGAAGTAAGAAAAAACGGAACGCTCTCCTATTTGCGTCCCGACGGAAAAACACAGGTAACAATCGAATATGAAGACGACACACCGAAAAGAATCGAGGCTATCGTTGTTTCTTCACAGCATTCGGACGATGTTTCCATGGAAACAATCCGCAGCGATATAAAAAAATATGTCATAGACGCTACGGTTGACAGCTCAATGATGGACGAAAATACAAAAATTTTCATAAATCCGACGGGGCGATTTGTTATCGGCGGACCTCACGGCGATACCGGTCTTACGGGCAGAAAAATTATTGTTGATACATATGGAGGATATGCACGTCACGGCGGCGGCTGTTTTTCGGGAAAAGACCCGACAAAGGTTGACAGAAGTGCGGCGTATGCGGCTCGCTATGCCGCAAAAAATATTGTTGCGGCAGGTTTGGCGAAAAAATGTGAGGTTCAGCTTGCTTATGCGATAGGTGTTGCAAATCCTGTTTCGGTAAGAGTTGACACATTCGGCACAGGCAAAATTCACGATGACAAAATCAGCGAAATTGTAAACGAAGTGTTCGACCTCCGCCCTTCTGCCATGATTGAATATCTCGGCTTGAGAAAGCCAATTTCCAGCCAGCTTTCGGCTTACGGACATTTCGGACGTACAGACTTAAATCTTCCTTGGGAAGCAACAGATAAGGCGGAAACATTAAAGAAATATTTATAATCAGCGTTGAGCAGATTAA
>ERZ779725.948-NODE-948-length-17462-cov-2.938760_pt1 | contig 17462 bp, 10 predicted proteins | sample MGYA00511890_ERZ779725 | MGnify/ENA primary metagenome ERZ779725 (study PRJEB29588, sample SAMEA2148549) | human gut metagenome | biome: human gut; feature: human-associated habitat; material: faeces | place: Denmark | collected 2008/2010 ...
GGGCAGCACCAGCGTGCCATCGGCAGCCGTTTCAAAGACAGTGATATCGGCGGGAGCGGGATACAGCTGGCGCTGTACAATCCAAACGCCATCTGCGTCCTTGACCCTGAACTGAACGCCGGCCGCGGGGATGATATTGCCGGTCTCAGCGTCCACTTTGACGATCTTCAGCTCACTCTTGAACGCCTCGTTTTCCAACGCGTAGGCATAGACCTTCTCGTCAACGTCGATGGTCACGTCGATTGGGTCGATGATCTTATGGCTGATACCCTTGGTTTCGGTGATGGTGTACGTTCCGTACAGCAGCACATCCGAGATGGCATAACCCGAAACATCGGTGGTCAGCGTATCCATGACCTCGCCATCCACCTTGCGTGTGATTGTGAATTCGATGCCCGCAAGGGGTCGTGTCTCCTTGTTGCTGCCATATCCGAACTCGGCGTACTTAATTATGCTGATCCTGCCGCGTATGACGGTGTTCTCTACCGTGACTGCTTTCTCAACGATCTCGACTGTCTGCCCGGCGTATTCTATGACCACCGGATACTCGTTTTCATTGAGGGTATAGCCAAGCGGCGGCGTTTTTTCCCGCACCACATAGCTGCCAAGCGGGAGCTCGGGACTCGTCACCATATCCGTATCCGCCGTCAAGGTGTGCAGCACATTGCCTTCGGTATCGAGTATCTCGAACACAGCGCCGTCGAGCGTGGCTTCGCCCTGCGGTTCAGCCCCGGTCTCGGCGTCCCGCTTGGTTATCATGATCGTTCCGGTCTGGGGCTTGTTCGGTACGGTGACGGATTCATATACCACCTCGATGGTCTGACCCGCATAGGCCAGCTCCACATCGTAGGCAGCGGTGTTCAGCACGAACCCCTCGGGCGCGGCCTTTTCCTTTATGATGTATGCGCCAAGGGGCAGCAGCTTGCTGACCGCCTTGCCGTCGGCGTCGGTGGTGAGCGTATCCACAACAGTATCGCCGCTGTAGATCTCAAACACCGCGCCGGAGAGCGCATAATCGCCCATGTCCGAATCCGCGTTGGTCTTTTGCACGGTGATCTGGCCTGCCTGCGGCTTATTCGGGATGTTCACATCACCATATACCACGGCGACGGTCTGGCTGCCGTATGAGATGGTGACGTTCTTCGGGGTCGAGTTCAGTACGAAGCCGTTAGGGGCAGTGATCTCATTGACCGAGTACGTCCCCAGCACCAGATCCTTGCTCTCGGCCTTGCCTGTGTTATCGGTGGTGATGGTATCCACCAGCGTCCCCGCACTGTCACGCACCTCGAACACCGCGCCAGCAAGGGAATGAGAACCAAGCGAGTCGTCGGCGTTGGTCTTCTGCACCCGCACCTTACCCATTTGAGGCATATTGGGAACGGTAATGCTGACGTTCACCACGCCGTTCACGGCATTAATATTCACGGTCTGGTCGGCTGCCGCGACAAATCCCTGGGGCGCCGTGATTTCCCTCACGGTGTATGTCCCAAGCGGCAGCGCTTTGCTTTTGCCCGTGCCGTCAGCGGCTATGGTCACGGTATCCACGGGGGTGCTGCCGCTATAGATGGTGAACACAGCGCCGGTGAGCGGATAGCTGCCCTTCGTTGGGTCTGCGTTCGTCTTTTTGATGGCGATATACCCCTTGATGCTACTGTTGGTAAGCGAAAGCGTCGCGGTGTTGGCAAGGCTCACGTTCACCGTGTGCACGGTGGGATCGAGGTTATAGCCGCTAGGTGCACTGATTTCCTGTACATAATACGTTCCGGGGTCGAGGCCGTCCATGCTGCCGTAGCCCCGGGAGTTTGTGGTGATGGTTCCGACATGCTGGCCGTAAGCATTCGTGACCTTAAAGGCCGCACCTGCGAGCACCGCGCCGTTGTCGCCGGTCTTGTAGATCTCGATGCCGCCGGAGTCCGGCATGATGAGAGTCAGCCGTGTGGTGACCGCGGGCAGATCCAGTCCGTTGCCAACCATGACGACCTTCTGGTCGTTGTTGCCGGGAGCATACCAAGCATAGTTGGCGGTGCTGCGGCTGTCGTAGCCGGTAAAGGTGATACTGAGCTGTTGACCCGCCATACTGGTGGGAACGGATATGGTAAGCACATCCCCGTCGTTGCCGGCGAAGCCGGATATCTGCACGCCGTAGGGCGCGTCGTAGGTGTATCCGCCGTTACAGTTGGTAAGACTCACCCGGGTCTGCCCGACGAAATAGCTGCCCTGTTGGGTCATATTGATCGTCGAGGGGTTGACCTGTATAGAATGCTGCAGCGTCGTCCCGTTGCGAGCCTTGTTGAGCAGATCCATCGAATACGCCCACATGGCGGCCGCCGTGCTGTTGCCGCTTTTCGGCCTTGTGTACTGGTTGGAGCGGGTAAGGTTGGTGAAGTTGTATTGCTGGAAGTCCATGCCATACACTTCCTGCGATTCCGAGAGCCAGAATCGGATGGCGTTGGCTGTAGCGTACCGTGCCTGCTCTGCGGAAAGACCGCCCGTACCGCCCGCAGGATAACCGAAGGTCAATATGGAGTAGATACCCTGATATACGGCATATGGGTAGGCCTCGGTGGGATCGAAGCTCGAATAGGTATCGCCTCGCGGTGTGCCGTTCTTATGTTCCAGGCAATATGCAATTTCACCTGTCTGTGTATTCCAGTGATGAGGCGTTTTCAGCGCCTCCCATGCCCCCGCCGAGGAATAATACTCATACAGCCGCACGGAGGACGGCTCATCCTCCGTGCCGACCGGAGCGTAGGCTGCAAGAGCTGTCAGCGGCAGCGCGCAGATCGTAAGCAGCACGCACAGCAGCAGCGCAATGAATCGTTTTCTCTTATTCATGTTCCCTCCTGAATGAATAAAGGAGCCAACTGCTCAGCTCCTTTGCTTTTTGGTCTGATAATACCTGACGCCAACATACCCGGCCGCGCTCAGCAGCAACAAAGCGCCAAGCCCGTACCACAACACACCGCTCTCCACGCCCGTCTGGGGAATGGGCTGTATGACCGGCTTAGGCGTACTGGTGGGCGTGGCGTTCGGCGTTGCGCTGGGTTTGAGCGATGGCGTGGGCGATGGCGTGGGCGTTGGTGTAGGCGTCGGCAAACCCTTGGCCTGATTCACAATATCCATCAGCCCGCTGGCCACGCCCTTATCGCTAACGGTGAACGTATACTTGGTGCTGTTTACAAGGTAGCCTTCGGGCGCTGCCGACTCGTAATAGGTATAGCTCTCGCCGGCTTTCAGGCCGCTCACCGTTACGACGCCGTCCATGCCGGTCTTGCCCGAAAACACCTGCTTCTGCTTCGCGTCCAGCACAACGATAGTCGCGCCCGCAAGGGGATTGCCCTTATCGTCCACCTTTTTGATGGGCACGGAGGTCGTGATGCGGGCATTGCTGAAGCTGAGCGTGCCGGTCGCCTCGCCAGTGTCGGAAACCATAAAGGTGTATTCATTTTGATCCAACAGATAGCATGGTGGCGCTTGGAGCTCCTTATAGGTATAGGAACCTGGCGCAAGACCCGCAATAACCGCATACCCGTCGTTATCGGTGGTATACTGGCCAACGACAGTCCCGGACGCTGTTTTAACCTCGATCTTGCAGCCAGAAAGCCCCGTTCCGGTGTCCGCGCCCAGTTTTCGGATGCGTGCTTTACCAACGACCGGTGAAGGCGACGCGGGAAGCTTATCGTTTTCCAGCACCCAGTATTTGGGGTTTGCTTCCGCTGAAGAAAGCCGCAGGGTATGGCGTGTATCGTCCAGCTGATAGCCATCGGGCTGTGTGACCTCAAAATAGAAATAGTTCGTATCATACGCAAGCTCCACGTCCGTTGTGACAACGCCGTTATCGGTCATGCCTTGGAAAACCGTTGCGCCGTTCCCGTCAACAATGCGGATCACTGCACCGTCCAGAAGCGCCTGCGTATCTGCATCTATCTTTTTGAAGCTCACTCGTTCGCCTGTCGGTCTGGGGATAGGCGGCGGCGCAACGGCGGGCAGCACCAGCGTATCATCGGCCGAGACCCGGTTGGGCGTGCCGCCGGTACCGACGGGTTGCAGCTCCGCCGCCTGCTGAGCGTCGGCATGGACATACATCCGGCCTCGGTCGCTCCGGGTCAAAGTTAGGGCATCCGTAGTCTTGGCTTTGAGCGTGAGAGCATCGGAAGGTCGCGCATCCGTGCGCACATAGTATTCCTGATCTGCACGCACAACGCTGAGCGCAGTCCCTGCTGAATCGGTCACGCTCGCATTCACACCGCCCGCATCTATGCTCAGCTCGATCGTTCCGGCGGAAAGCATATCGGAGGAAACGCTGAATGGGCCGTAGATGTAGCCCGCACCGTTCTGAGCAGGCGTCAAGTCTGCGGGGTGCTCGATCGAAATGCTGTCGCCGAAAACCTTGCTGCGGTAGTTGGTGTATTCGTCCCGCTCTTGTGTGAGATACTCATACAGCAGCTTTGTGTCCTGATGCCCCTGTATAAGCTGTGCGCCGATGAACCGCTCCGGGTCGTCATTGACCTTCGCAGGCTGATGATGCCATACTGCCTCCTGAATCGTAGCGTACACGATGGTTTCCACCAGCTCGTCAAGCTCAGCGGAGGACAGCCCGCCCTGGGAGGCAGCAATCTCAGTATACAGCCGGTCGTAGTCTGCGCCTGCATCGTGCATCATGGTGCTCATAGAGATAGCGGGATAGCTGTGCTCGATAACCCAAAGCATTTTATCGTATACGGCGCCGCTTGGCCAAACGGTGGTGACGAAATTGTCCGTCTGCACCACGCTCTTGCGCCAGAAGCCGTAGATCCAATGCCCATCGTCACGGGTTAGTTCATATCCGTCCGCGAATGTTGCACCGTTGATCTCAAACTGAACACGCTCATCATTGTTAAAAGCGTCCAGCATAGTCTGGTCAACTGCCGTTGTGGACAGGAACCTGAAGGAAGTGATATCCCCGTGAACGGCCATGAGATCGCCAAAGCAGGCGGAAGTGTTTGGATCGGAGCCGTTGGCTGCCGTGTCGCCCGCTTTCAAAGTTTGAACAAACAGACCAAGGAGCATATCGCTGTCCTTCACATATAGCGACTGTTCGCCCGTGTTTGAAATGGTTGCGGGATAATGGCGGCTCATGTCGAGGCAATACGCAGTAAACTGCTGCTGATCAGTCGTAGCAACCCAAATCTTCATGACATTGGTAAGCCCATGAATACCGCCTGACTGCTCTGTGCCGCTGCTATCCATAACGGAGAAGGTATAGCTGCTGAAATCCAGCACCATGTCCGCTTTGGTGTAAACCGTTACCGCCTCGCCGATCTCTGGCACACGGGTCGGCGTTTGAGCAGTGAATGCAAAAACGGTCATTGGCATAACCGCCTGTACAATGCACAAAAGCGCTGCCAGAAGCAGCGCCCACTTAGACCTTTTCATTATGATTCCCTCCCAATGTGTTGTTTTGTTGTATGAAAAAAGAGCACCGAAGCGCTCTATCGTTGATTAAAGTAGCTTTTGCTTACTTCATATACCTTTTCAGCTCATCGTAAAAGTTTTCGCGCGTCCCGGCCATAACCACGACGATAATCTTCTCACCTTCGTATTCCACCGTATAAGCAAGTTCATAATTGGTCTTGTTATAGTAGATATCATACCCGTATAAGCCGGCGAGATCACCGGTCTTAGGTTCTCCAATCGTGTAGTCCTTGCAAATAGCGTCAATGGCAACTTTATACAATTCTTTCAGCCGCTTATCCTTGAGCTTCTTTAGATACTTGGCTGCAGGAGGAAGGAACCTGACTTCTGCCATACTCACTCCCTATCGCCAAATACATCATCATAAGTGGAATACTCACTGCTACCCTTTGCGGCATTTTCCGCATCGGCCAGCATAGCCTCTACAGCCGGCCGAACCTTTTTTTGCTCAGCCTTAAATGCGGCGAGCAGTTCATCGTTGGATAAGCCCTTTGCAATCAAATCAGCAAGAATTTGCTCGGCAAATTCTCCACCGCTTACGGTTTTAACAGGCCGTAGAACGATTTCGTTCCCTCTCATCAGGCACTCGGCTTCATTGGTGAATCCAAGTTCTTCATAGTATTTCTGCGGAATCGTAATCTGCCGCTTTTCTGATATTTTAATTGTTTTCCGGTTCATAGCCACACCACCCTTGCTCAACGCAGACTCCATATCTCTTACTCCTATTCTATGCAATTAACAAAGAAATCATACAACAAAATATCCTTGTTTCCTTGTTCATTGTAACATTAGGGGTACTGTCTGTCAAGGTGGTAATGACGCGGTGCGCCCTATTATACAGCGGCATAAGAGTCAGTATAAGCGGTATTATCCATTTCGTAAGTATGGCCTCCTTTTCGTGATACTGGATAATACCGCTCACACCCTATATTTACGACGAGCCGCATGTCTGGATGGTCGAATAGCCGTGCTGCGCTTCGCTCAACGATCGGTAAAGTATCTCGAAGAAGCGCTCGCGGGTCAGGGGCGCATCCAGCCAATGCGTCGTCCGGTATGCATAGCAGCCTATGCCGGTATCGACCGTGTGCCCGCCAAGTACGCTTGCAAGGTTGAGCTTGTTGACCTTATCCTTATCGTGGATCGAGATCTTCCGCTCCAGATAGCGCACCAGATAGATGACCATCAACGGATGCAGCTCGGAAAAGGATATCTGCAAATAGAAATCCTCAAACATCATCATAAGACCCGTATCATCCTCTTCCTCTATGGTCAGCGACTGCTTCACCATATTGCGGGCCTCGTCGGAAAGGCTTTTCCGGCGGCGCGTCTCCTCTATGGATAACGCCTGTACGTCATATTCCATACTTTTCTCCCGATCAAGAATACACAATAGCGCCCCAGAGCCTAAGCCGCTCCAAATCCGCGCCCAGTATCCTGACCGTGACCGGCGAACCGATGGCGGGGCGCTTGCGCTTGGGGAACTGGCAGAGACAGCTCACATTTTCAAAAGAAACGAATACACCCACCGCTGTGATCATCGTGACGTTTCCGACATAGATGTTGCCGACCTTGAAGCGGCTGATGGCCTGCTTAAAAGCGTCCTCGCCCGCCTGTTTCACCGAGAGCTTGAGGCTGATATTGTTTCGGTCACTTCGGTCAAGCTCCAGTATTTTCACCAATACCCGGTCGCCCACGCGGAAGTGCGGCGTGGCGTCCACCCAGCGCAGGTAGCTGAGCTCCTCCAGCGGAATAAACTGTTCTATGCCGAACAGTTCCACAAAGGCGCCGGGGCGTATGACCGAAACCACCCTTGCTTCGGCGATGTCTCCCGCCTCCAGCTGATGGTGGCCATTGCGGTCGGTGTCAAGGTAATACTCGCGTCTGCGCTGGCGCATGGCCTCCAGGCGGCTGCCGGCCGCAATACCAGCGTCCGTTTCGATGCCTTTTACCACATAGTCGATCTCAGCGCCCAGCCTGCGGGAGAGCGTTGCGCCGCGATAGTTATCCGCAGCATCCTCATCGAAATCAAACATCTCGCTTGCGGGGATGATGACCTTGAACGCGCCATGATAGACCACCGCATACGCGAGGTCAGGGCTCTCATCCATGTGCTCGATGCCTGCGATGGTGCCTGTAATGACGCGCCGGCTTTTCATAGACTCTGAAAGGTCGATGATGTCCTGCCTGCGCCTAGCTTCGGGGGTCAGCTCGCTGCGCTGGCCGTCAAGGGATACGACTGCGCGCCTGCGCGGTCTGCGTGTGGGCGAAGTCTCTAGGACAGGTGCGTCAGCGGCCGGTTCATCGGATTGCGGTAAAGGCATTACCTGTATAACCGATTCAGGCTCAGGCTTGGAAGCGCTTCTTCGGGACCTCTTGGGCTTTGGTTCGGGCGTTTCCTGTACAACCGACTCTGCGGCTGTGTTTTCCGGCCTGTCTTCAGGCGCCTGAGGAAGGTTTGCGGCTTCTTCGGTTTCAGTTGTGGGAGATGGTATTGAATCAATGGCTTCGACGCCGTCGTCTGGTGCAATATCCGCTTCGGCCGTTTCAGTCGTAGGGGACACCGTTTCATCAGGTTTTTCGACAATCTCCTCGGCGGATCCCAAGGCGATTTCACTGTTTTCATTCTCAGTCATGGACACAGCGGTGTCTTCGGCTGTACCGGGCGTGGATAACTCCATATTCATCGTTTCAACGGTTTCGATTTCGGATGTTTTCTTAGGCATGCTTTTATTTCCTCCTATCAAAAGTTTTCGGGTGGGGTGGCTGTTTCGTAAAGGTCGCCAACGCTGGGCGTAAGTGGCGTGTACTGCGGCTGCACTGCATACGGCTGGCTCATGGGCTCTGAATAAACGCTCGCCTGATAATCCAGTATGGAGCAAGGGCGCAGCTGCTTTGCCGCGGCGAGCCGGGTATAATCGAGTTTCTTTAACCGCAGTATTTTCTGCCCCCTTAACGCCACGAGCATCTCGTCGTGCGGTAAGCGCAGGACTTCATCAGGGGTAAGCAGGCGGCGCTTGCCTAAGCCCTCGGAGTATCGGTACTGGGGAATGACCTGCGCTACTGCAAAGGTCTGTCGGGTGGTCATGGTTGAGTTTACGTCGATGGTCATGTCCCCGCTGCGGGTGGAAACATAGGTTGCCGTCACATCGTCCGAGCAGCCCAGCATAAGCTGCGTATCACAGCAGCCGAGTATTTCGGCCCAAAGGTTGTTGCCGTATCGGTTCTGCAACTGGGGAAGGCTTTGCAATGCCAGTACCAGCGCGACCGCACGGGAACGAAGCGTGGCTGCCGAGCGGGCGAAGTCCCGTCCGTTGTTTCCGCCGATGGTGCCGATGTTCGCAAATTCGTCGAGTACGAAGTTGACCGGTATGGGGCAGCGACCGCCCGGCGATGCGTCTGCGAAGCGTGTCAGCCGGATAAACAGGAACGAGAAGAACAGCGAGGAAAGAAAGTTCATGGTGCTGTTCTGATCGTCGAGTATCACGAAGTAAGCGCATTTGCGCTTTGCCGGGGCAGTCAGGTCGATGTCACTGCGGCTTAGGATGCGCTTGACCTGCTCACTTTGTAGGGTTTGAAGACGCGTCCCAAGACCGAGGAGGATGCCCGAGCGCACCGTATCGCTGGATTGACGAAACAGGTTGTAAGGCGCTCTCGCCGGGTGCTCTATGGGCAGCTTATCAAACAGCGCCGATAGCTGCTTCTCGTTCGTCTGGGTTAGAAAGCGGTACACTTCGGGCAGGTTGCGCCGCTCCGCGCCAAAGGCGGTGGTGTGGTCGACATACAGCACCAGAGCCTTCAGCAAATTGGCCTCGCCATTGTCCCAGAAATGGTCGCCCCTTTCTCCGCTGGTGTTGGAGATGATGACGTCGCTCAATACCTGCGCAAGAAGCGTGTCCTGCTGCAGATCGGCCATGCAGTTCCATGAGTCGCTATGATGCGGGTCAACGAGGTTGAACACTTTGACCTCATACCCGTTATCAATGAAATAGCCCGCCATATCGTTATACAGTTCCGATTTACTGTCTGTCATGATCACAGATTCCTGACGCTTGACGCTTTGTATGAGGTATGGGCGAATCACAGCACGGCTTTTCATGGTGCCCGACGCACCGAACACCAATATATGCCTGTTGAGCTTCGTATCCACGGGGAGACAGACCGCCTGGCCGTTCAGTTCTCCGAGTATCGTTCCTTTGGCCTTGTCCGGCGGCGCGACCTCGAATACCTTTTTCACATCCTTCGGCTCCATCCAGCCCGCCGTGCCATACGCGCCGGATTTCGAGCGGGTGAAGTTCCTCGCGTCGTATTCCTTGCTGCCGAACTTATCGTGCAGCTTGACATACAGCACGACGCCGCCAGTGCCAAGTAAAATAAAGAGCGTACCCTTCAGGCCGCTCGCGTTGAATGCGCCTGGGATGCAATAGAGCGGGCTGGCATTTATCTCGACCATGAGCAAGCCGCTGGTCATGCCATCATGCTCCATCCATTCCTCGTAGTTATAGAGTAGCTGGCCCAGCAGCCCGCCGAGATACAACAGCAGAACTGAGCCAAGCAAACAGGCCAGCAGAATGCCGGCCTTGCGTTTATCCAATATGGGTCACCTCCCTTGTAAGGCTGCGTCGATGCGGGCCGGGTCGATCAGTTTGAGTTCTATACGCTCACCGAGAAACGGCTTCGCGTATTCGAGCTGCCACGGATAACAGACCGCTTCATACCGATGCTCCGCATCCTCGATAGCGGCGAGCCGGAAACGGACGAGCCTCGCAAGGTCGCCATCCAAGTGAGATAGAATGTACTTCCCGCCGTCAACGGCGTCGCAGTCGCATTCCATGAATCCGTTCACCTGAAGCCGCAGTGGAAACAGTACGCTCCTGAGCCGTGACTGAAGCGCTGGTATCGTGAGCAGCCGTAGCAGGCTTTTTCCATCATCGTTCAATGGCACGAAATGCACCGCCGTGTAGATGTGGTCAATGCGGCAATCCCTGCGGCCAGCTTTGTTGGTTTCCATGAGTGTATCGAGCGCCACGCTGCCGCTCCTGCCGAACAGGATCGCGCCGCAAAGCGCGTCCACGCCGGCATTGTGCCTTGCCAAGTCTTCACATTGCTGCATGGCCTTGAGTTCTCCGTCGCCGTGCCATTTCATAACAGCGTTCCGCGTGTTGTATACGGCAAATCCCACGCCCTTTTTCAACAACAGACCCGTCATGCGTGTGAAGCCGGTTTTGTTCATGGAATCGCCGTCCAGCTTTTTGACGATGCGGCTGGGATAGAAGCATGGCATGTCACCAACGGTCGGTTCTATATGCTCTGTCTGAAGCCTCGGCAGCAGATAAGGCCGTATCTCTATGCCCGATGAAAACATCATGGCCAGCGTCTCGGCGACTCTGTGGTTGCGCTCGATGTCGCCCCGCTTGCCCGAAAAGGTGTGGTTGCGGTATGCAGACAGATAGTATTCCAACGCCGCCGGATGCAACTCGGCCAATATGGGTAATGCGCTTTTGTGAAGCCGGATATTACGCATAGGGCCTCGTTTTCCGCTTATAGACAGCAATCGGGCGCAGTATCGTTTCCCGCTCCAGCTCGCCTCGATCTCCTGCCGGTCTTCTAGCCTGTGGATAAGCTCCCGCATGGTGCGCGGATTTCCCAATATGGAAAGTCCACTCATGGGGAACTCACCTGCAACGGACAGCAGTTGAAGCAGTTCAAGCACATGCGCGCCCGAGCGAATGTATATCATAGCATCACGACCTTTCTGTTTGGCATTTAGTGCTTCTGACTGCTCTCTTCCCCTCAAAATCGGTAGGGCACTTTGGAAAAAGCGCCCTGTTTATCTGGTTTTCCCGTGCTTCGCTACATACGGGTTTCAAGAAGGCCGATTTTGGCCTCGAATGACGTATGTTTTTTCGGCATTTTTGGGTTTATGGGAACAGCGGAAGCAGCGTTTGCGGGTCGGTTTTGATGCGCTCATAGCAGACAGGGAATTCAGATTGCGGAACGAGCAATATCGTTGTTGCGTCCCTGTCGTCCGTAAGCGAACAATAGTGGTGTTCACAGCGAAGCGGAGCGTCATCGTATAGCGCATACAGGGCAAGCGCATCGATGATGGCGTTCAGTTCGATGTTGTCATGGTCACGGTATTCCCGCTCCGGACGGCTCTTATCATACCTGTGGCACACGGTCAGCACGCAGTTGTCGATCCGCAGCTTCTCGTGGCATTTGAAGTATTCGCCCAGAGCAAGGTACAGGCTGTGCCGGATGTATTCAACGCCGCCATGTTCCTTTTTTGGCAGAAGCGCAGGCATATCCACGCCGAACCAGCCCTCTGCGGTATAGCCTATGTGAAGCGGCAGCACCTCTTTGATCTGGCGCTCCATCTTCGGCCTTGCGGCGGGCGATCCGGTCAAAGCAGGAAGCGACCTTGCGAGCAGCGTGAGCCGTTCCGCGTGGTATGCGAACTCGAAAGCGTTCCGATAGGCTTCCTTCAAATCGCCCGTGTCGTATGCTCCGCTGACATTTCCTAGCACCATGGAAGCAAGCTGCAGCCGCTTGTAGGCGCGGTCTATATCCCGCTTAAACGGGGACGGTGTTTTCTTTTCCATGTTGACCTCCGTTATAGAATGTAATGTGCGGTTCTTTGCCGTCCGGCGCGTCCTTCAGCACCGCAAACAGACATGGCGCATGAGGAATCCGCAAGCCCTGCACCATAGCGATATCCGGCAGCACGATGATGTATTTGATGTCGTCCTCCGGCTGAAGGAGCTTGAGCAGATGCCCTTCCTCCGCACCTATAACAATGATCTCGTACCCGGTCTGCTGCTTCAAAAAGAACAGCTGCGAGGGATAAGTCGCGGGGAAGTGCTCCATGGGCGCTACCTCGGTTCCATATTTGAGCAGCACCCACACGGCCGCGATGATCTTTGGGTCGGGGCGGACGGTGGGGTCAATACCCAGATATCCGCCCTCGATATCCGTGACGTAAAGCCATCTCTTGAGATTGCGTATGATCTTCTCCGCAGTCGATACCGGTTTGTTCAGCAAGCGCAACACCTGCTCATACCGGAGCGCCCCGTATTGGGACAACCATTTGATCACATACTGTTCATCCTGTAAAAGCAAGGGCGAACACCTCCTTCTGAAAAGCGTTTTTAATGCCGAAAAACGTATTCCGTGCCACTAAGCGTTTTCTATGAAAGCAGCCATCGTGGAAAAGGCCCGTATCATAAGGCGTTTGCGGGAATACGTTTTATTCTTCTGAAAACGCATTATCCTCTGTATGCGTCTTCTGTGTCTGCTGCCGCTCCTTGAGAATGGCAGCGAGCTCGGCCCTGTCGGTTGTAATGAGCTGCTGCTCCACCTTGGAAGCGCGCACCAGCACCGGCACTTTGTTGTTGTTGGAACTGATCAATGCCTCGCCGCGCTCGAACTGGGTGATGCTGCGTATCTCCGTGCGGGTGAGCTTCAATGTCTCCCGCACATACTCGGCTTCGTCCGGCTCCAGATTGAGGATGATCTTGGTCTTGCTGTTGTTGATGATGGCCCGGCCGTATTTGCCGTCCTCAAGGGAGAAGAAGTCGGATAGGTCCTGGCTGGCTGCGATCGCGGCCGCGCCGTAGCCGCGTGCGATTTTGAATATCTCCTGACAAAACTCACCCGCCTGCCGATTGGAGGACGCCCCGATGAGCTGCCAGATCTCGTCGATATAGATGGCCTTGCGCTTCGTCCTGTCCGACTTGACCTGATCCCAGACATAGTCGAGGCCGATAAACATCCCGACCGGCAATAGCTTTCCCTTTAGCTCGCTGATGTCGATGACCACATACTTGTTGTCCAGATTCACGTTGGTCTGCTGGTTGAAGCTCTGGGCGCTGCCCGTCACAAAACGGCTGACGATGATGGCCAGCCGCTGCGTCAACGGATTCGCTTCCAAAAGCTTATGCAGATCGCCGAGAATGGGCATCTTCTTATATCGGGTATGCGCCTTATCGGCATACAGGGAGTCGTTGTCGTGGGTGATGCCAAACTGGCTGTAGGTCTTGATCAAGGCCTCGTCCAGCATTTGTTCTTCTTCATTGCTCATATCCGGTATCAGGAGGCTAAAGAAGATCAATAGCTGTTGAATCTTCCGCGACAGCAGTGAATCCTCGCTGTTGTAGTCCATCTCGTCGATCAGCTCCATCTCCGGGCTCAGCGTCCTTCGTATCTCCATGACGTTGATGCAGTTGGTGGAGCCGGGGCTTATCTTGATGTAGGTTCCGCCGACCGCAGCGCAGGCACGCTTGAATTCATGGCCTTTGAGCGGCGCAAGGATATAGCACTGGATTCCGCGCATTCGCATCCTGAGCGCAAGCAGCTGCATGGTAAAGGTCTTGCCCGCGCCGGAGGTGCCAAGCAAGGTCACGTTCGCGTTTTTGTTGACGCGCGTATTGAACAGGTCAACGACGCACAGCGAGTTGTTGTGCCGGTTGATGCCGAGCAAGACACCTGAATCATCGCTCATCTCAAACGAGGTGAACATATATGTGGACGCCGCGCCGCTTGTGAGGATGTTCCGCTGCGCCTTCTTCTCGATGTTCGGGTCGATGCAGAGAAACGGCATGACGGAGCGCAATGCGGCCTCCTGCCGGAAGTTGCAGTCGCCCACGTACATATCCATGGACTTCAAGAGATCCGTCATCTGCCCCCTGCGCCACAGAAGCTCCTCGTATGTCCGGGCCGAAATGGTGATGAACACGGACATATAAAACAGGTCCTCATTGTTGTTGGCGATGCCGGACTTGATGTAGTAGCCCGACTGTATGCTGCCGGTCAGCTCCTCATAATCGGTGCTGGTGTCCTGCATGCCCCGGAGCTTGGTTCTGTTTAGCCGTATCCTCTGCGCCACTTTATCCAGCGTTTTGCCACGGTTCTCACGGCGCAGGTGAACGTCGATGTCCACGCCCTCGCCGGCGTTGATGAGGCTCGACATCCAGCCTCCCCGCACCGTATGCGGGAAGCCGTTCCTTCGGATGTGCATGACCGAATAGTACATACCGTCCATCACCACGAAGTTATAATATGAAAAGTCGATCCCGCGGGGCGCGATGAAGTTGGCCGGGCGTATGTGCGGCACGGCGTCAAGCCCGATGATCTTGCCCTTGGCCTTCATGGTGTCCACCACGACCCGCTCCACACGGCTCTGGAACGGTTCGTTGACGCAGGAGGAGCGGTTGAAGAACATATACAGCACCTCGGCGGTAAACGCGTCCTCATCCTCTGGCTGCACAATGGCGTTGCCGCACTGCATGAAATAAGTCTTGGCATTCTGTACCGCCGTCTGGATCATGCCGTAAATATCCGCATAGCTCTCGCCGCTGCTGCGCTTGCCCGCCGGGGGCTCGTACTGGAAGATAAGGAAAAAGCGCCTCGACAGCGCTTCCTTGTTGCCAACGTCCTTTATGAGCCGGAGGTATTCCTCCCCAAGCTGACGGCATTGCTGGTTTTCTTCCCGCGAGAGTTCTTCCCGCACCATGGCCACATGCTTATCGGAATCCGCTTTGCGGCTCACCGACTTGAATTGCAGCTTCATGGGGCTGATCTTCAGCCAGGACGCAAACGAGGAGATGATATTGTATTGCTCCTCGCTGCTGCGAAGCAGAAAATTGATGGGCAGTATCTCGATGATCTTCACATAGCGGTCGTCGGTGGTTTCGATGATCCCGTTGCGGATCTCCCTGACGGGCAGGAAATCCTGCACAAACTCACTTGTTTTGCTTCTTCTTTTTCTGCTTTTTGTGGGTTTCTTTTGCGCTTCCATACTTATATCCAATCCTTCTGTAATGCAGTTTTCTGCGGTTCAAGCCGAACCTTACGATGTGGCTGAGGTATTGCATCAGGCTGTCGCCGCCGATGCCCATGAGCGACACGACCCCGAGCGGGATCAGCGTCACCGTCATGATAACCACCTTCACGGTGGTATCCACATGCAGCCATGCGACCTCCGGATACCCCACAAGCCCAAGCATGATGATGGCCTCGATGGTGTTCCGCGTTTCCAACATTCCGCCCAAGAGCTTGCCGCTGTCCGTATAGTTCGCCGGTATGGCGTAGGTATTGTTGAACTCCTTTTCGTCCATGCGTGTCACCGTCCTATCCGATAGAATGTAGCTTCAGCCCAATAGCGGCCTAGGCGCAGAGCTTGTTTATGATCCTCAACGTAGATGTCCACGCGGGCAATGTCGTTCTCAATGCCGCTGCCGCCCCGGTCTTCCACGGTGTAAACCTCGCCGTTGATGGCCAGCACCGTGCCGAAGGGATAGTGGCTGGACATTGCCACCATGCCCGGCGCCACGCGCTTGCCGCTTGCGGTAATACCGTCGGCGTTGCTGCCACAGCACTTGGAGCAAGCGCAATAGTGCGTTACATTGACCTTGAGCGTATAAAGCGGTGTGCCGAGATCGCCTGTGCCGCCGCCGGCAGGCGAGCTGTAGTCGATCCCGTTGGGACGGCGATAGTATTTCACATAGCTCGGCGTGTTGAGCACAACGCCGCCCTTGGAACTTGAACAATGCACCCACTGCCTTTTGCCGTCCGAGGTCAGTCCCACATACATGAGCACATGGTTCGTACCGGGGTCGGAGGGTTTGGCCTTGAAGCCAAGATCGCCGGGAAGCAGCTCCGATGCGGAGATCTCTGTCGACTTGCTCCATTGATTTGCGCTGCCCGTGCCTATGGACTGGCCAAGCGCGGTCTTGTAGACCCAATCCGTAAAACCGCTGCAATCAAGGCCGTAAGGGCGTATCGTGCCGGAGGTGACGGAGCCGGAGCCTGTCACCTTCTTTGGCTTGCCCCATTCGTTGTTCCAGCCCGCAGGGCTTTTACCGCCCCAAAAATAGGAAACCTTACCGACAAGGGAAAGCGCTGTTTCTACCAGCTTCTTTCTTGCGTCGGTGGTGTTCAGCCCGCCCACGATGCCGATAAGCTCCTCGTTCGTAAGTTCGGGAATATCGCCTGCGGCGAGCGTACCGTACAGGGTCATTTTCAGAGCGTCAGCCATGGTTTTGATGGCCACGCCGTAAGTGGTGCCGGTCAGCTTCTCGTATATGGCGTCCGGGTCTATATCAAAAGCCGTATAGATAACGCCCTCATTGAAGGGAGCTATCGTGCATTCGGCGTATTTCACTATCTCGGTATCCGGCGTAAGCGTCTCCACATCGCCCGCCGCATAGTACGTTTCGGAGCTGACGCCCACGATGATACCACGGGAGTATACGGGGATATCCACGCTGACAGGCGAATAGGCCGTGCGCTGTATCTCCATTTCCGTTGTCCCCTCGCCAAAGGGGACGTAATAGGTTCGCGTGGCCGTGGCGTAACTGTATTTCGGCACACCATTGACCTCGCCGATCTTGGTTCTGCCTGTCACAACTGTCAGCGTGACGGGTGTATAAGTAGAGTATGTCAACGGAATGACCCGCTCAAACTCCTTTTCCTCATACGTTATCTTGAACATCTGCTCGGCTACGGCGTCCAGTTTGCGCCGCATATCAGCCTCGCTCGTGCCGACCTGACCCATGGAAGCGGAGTAGGCGGCGAATACATAGCAGACCTCGTAGTCAGGATTCAGGCTGCCGTAGTTTACGAGCGCATCCATGGACGTTTCGTAATCGTAGCCGTTCTCCTCGATGATCTGTTCGACCCTTGCGAGGGCAGCGTCATACCCATTCTGGATACAGGCCGCCACCACATCCGACATATCGTCGGCACGCTCGATCAAATCGACTGCACCGTTCGGGTCTACTGTCGATGGGTCTGTATGAAACAGGTTGTTGCTGATGATGCTGGGCAGCGTGACCACCGCCATGATAAAGAACAGGATCACAAGGCCCAGGCAGATCAGCACCTTGAATATGGGTTTACGAAGCGCCCAGGCGGCCGCGATGATCGCGCCCCATGGCCCGCCCGCCGCGGTGCCTGTCGCCACCTCCGCTACGGCCTTTCCGCCTTCTACGCCTGCCTGTGCAACGGCGGCG
>ERZ779725.961-NODE-961-length-17303-cov-3.133117_pt1 | contig 17303 bp, 9 predicted proteins | sample MGYA00511890_ERZ779725 | MGnify/ENA primary metagenome ERZ779725 (study PRJEB29588, sample SAMEA2148549) | human gut metagenome | biome: human gut; feature: human-associated habitat; material: faeces | place: Denmark | collected 2008/2010 ...
CCGATCCGTTTATGGCATTCTACTATCAGTTTGTTGTTCCTAATCGTTCGTTCATTGAACTTGATCGTCGCTTACCAATCGAACAGGCTTTAATTGCTCATTTCTCTGAGTATGTGAGTATGCAGTGGGAAAAACAGTGTCGGGATGCCGTAACAGGAAATCGTGTTAACGGAATAGTTTATGGCAAGGCAAAACGTTGGTGGGGTTCTGTGCTCAATGAGGATAAGAAGCCAGAACAAGTCGAATTCGATGTAATGGCAGAATCGCTTGATAAAAAGTATCTACTGGTCGGTGAATGTAAATGGACAACTCAGGAGAATGGTAAACAGCTAACAGCAGAACTTCTCCGCAAAGCTAATCTATTGCCGTTTGCCAAGAACTATACCATCGTTCCGATGCTGTTCCTTAAGAATGCTTCGAAAGGTGATTTCGAGAATGTGATGTTGCCGGAAGATGTTGTTGAGTTAATGAAATAAAGGAATCTCAAATCCACTATTTGACAGAGTTATTAGATGGCAAAAAAAACAATAAATAAAGAACTTACAGGTGCACAGGACTTATATAATTTTTTGTTTGAGGCCTGTAATATAATACGCGGTCCTGTAAGCCAAGATAATTTTAAGGATTATATCACGCCTTTGCTTTATTACAAGCGGATATCTGATGTTTATGATGAAGAAACAGAAGAAGCTTTAATATCAAGTGGTGGTGATAAGGAGTATGCATCTCTGCCAGAACAACATCGTTTTGTTATTCCTGATGGTTGTCATTGGCAAGAAGTCCGAGAGCGTACAGAAAATCTTGGAGCTGCCATAGTCGGTGCTATGAGGCAGATAGAGATAGCAAACCCAGATACATTGTATGGGGTGCTATCTATGTTTTCATCTCAGAAATGGACTAATAAAGCCATTCTTAATGATAGTAAAATTCGTGACCTGATAGAACATCTATCAAAGCGAGAACTTGGCAATAAGGATTACCCTGCGGATCTAATGGGTGATGCCTACGAGATACTATTAAAAAAGTTTGCTGATGACAGTAAGGCCCAGGCCGGAGAGTTTTATACTCCTCGTTCTGTTGTGAGATTATTAGTACATATTCTCGATCCGCAACCTGGTGAAACTATATATGATCCTGCTTGCGGTAGTGGAGGAATGCTTATCGAAGCTATACGGTATATGCACGATGATTTTCTTTGTTGTGGAAGTATATTTGGACAAGAGAAGAATGTCGTGAATGCGGCCATTGCTAAAATGAATCTATTCCTTCATGGTGCATCTGATTTTAATGTAATGCAAGGCGACACATTGAGGGACCCAAAAATTCTTCAAGGTGGTAATATCGCCAAATTCGATTGTGTTATAGCAAATCCTCCATTTTCTCTTGAAAATTGGGGAGCAACAGAATGGAGTTCAGATAAATATAAGCGCAATATATACGGTACACCGAGTGATAGTTGTGGCGATTATGCATGGATTCAGCACATGATATGTTCTATGGTTTCAGGGCAAGGTCGTATGGCTGTTGTAATGCCACAAGGAATTTTGTTCCGAAATCAAGAAACTGAAATACGAAAGCAGTTAGTCGAAAGTGATTTGATTGAAGCTGTTGTGACTTTAGGAGATAAATTGTTTTATGGTACTGGACTTTCACCGTGCTTTTTGATAATACGAAGAATGAAACCGGCTCATCATTTTGGACGGATTTTGATGATAGATGGTTCCAAAATTCTAACTCAAAAGAGAGCGCAGAATATTTTAGAAGAGAATGATATAGATAGGTTATATTCACTTTATCAAAATTACTCCGATGAAGAGGACTATTCTCGAATCGTTACATTGCAGGAGATAAGAGATAAAGAGTATAATCTTTCGCCCAATCGCTATGTGGTTTACCACAAGGAGGAAATTCGTCCTTATGCGGAAGTGTTGGCTGAGTTCAAGCACGCATATGAAGAGGTAAAGCGGTTGGAGGAAGAATTTTCATTACTCATTAACGCATAATCAATATGGCAGAAAAAGTAAAACAATATCGTCATCCGGACGACCCTATTACGCTCGATGAACTTAAAGGTTTTCTTTGGGCAGCTGCCACTCATTTGCGTGGCCAGATTGATGCGGCTGGATATAAAGAGTATATTTTCCCTTTGCTTTTTTTCAAACGCATTTCCGATGTTTATGATGAACAGTTTGAAGGTTTTGTGTGTGAAGGAGGAGTTGAGTATGCAGGTATGCAAGTAGAAGATCTCCCCATCCGTATTCCTGATGGTGCGCACTGGAGAGATGTTCGTGAGGTGACGGAAAATGTTGGTAATAAATTAGTCGAAGCATTTATTGCCATTGAGCAAGCCAATCCTGCTAAGGAAATGGATGGTAGAAAAATCGGAGGATTAGAAGGTATTTTCGGACCTAAGGATGGCTGGACCAATAAGGCGAAGATGCCTGATAATATCATTACTTCGTTGATTGAGGATTTTTCTAAATATACGTTGAGCCTAAAGGCTTGTCCTGCCGATGAGATGGGGCAGGCATACGAATACCTTGTTGGAAAGTTTGCCGATGATGCCGGAAATACTGCTCAGGAGTTCTATACGAATAGAACAGTCGTTCAACTTATGGCTGAGATACTGCAGCCACAACCGAATGAAAGCATTTATGACCCAACTTGTGGTTCCGGGGGTATGTTGGTTAAATGTTTAGACTATCTTCGCAACAAAGGTGCAGAGTGGCAGAGTGTACAGGTGTTCGGACAAGAGGTGAATGGCTTGACTTCTTCTATTGCACAAATGAATCTTTATTTGAATGGAGTTGAAGATTTTTCGATTGCATGTGCAGATACGTTGGAGCATCCTGCATTCTTGGATGGCAGCCATCTTCGTAAGTTCGACATTGTTCTGGCAAATCCTCCTTATTCAATCAAAGAATGGAATCGTGAAAAATTCATGAATGATAAGTGGGGACGTAATTTCTTGGGAACACCTCCTCAGGGAAGAGCTGATTATGCATTTCTTCAGCATATCATAGCTTCAATGAATGAAACTCAGGGAAGATGTGCGATTCTTTTCCCCCATGGTGTACTATTTCGTGATGAAGAATTAGAATTACGAAAGAAACTCGTTGAAATGGATATACTTGATTGTATAATAGGTTTGGGAGCAAACTTGTTTTATAATTCTCCTATGGAAGCTTGCATATTAATATGTAACTGCTCAAAGGCTAATAGCAAAAAGAATCGAGTTTTGATGATAAATGCTGTGAATGAAGTTACAAGAAAAAATGCAGAGAGTATGTTGTTGGCAGAGCATATACAAAGGATTGTAAATGCATACCAGCAAAATAGAGAATTGGATGGCTTCTCAAGAATTGTAAGTAATGATGAAATTAGAGAAAAGAAGTTTAATCTGAATATATCATTGTATGCATATCAAAGTGTACTACAGGATGCACTTACTGTCTCTAAAGAGGATGCTATAAATGTTTGGATTTCCTCTCATAGTCAATGTATAAATGAAATGGATGAGTTAATTAAGTTGATTAAATAGTATGGGTGTAGTAAAATTAGGTGATGTCGCTCGTGAAAGTCGACTTAAATGGACAAAAAGTAAACAGGATGTTCCTATAGTTGGTTTGGAACATCTTATCCCTGATGAAATACGTTTTGATGCATATGATATAAATACAGATAATACTTTTTCAAAAAGGTTTGTAAAGGGACAAGTCTTATTTGGTAGACGTCGAGCTTATCAACGTAAGGCTGCAATTGCTGAATTTGATGGTATATGCTCAGGCGACATAACTGTAATAGAAGCAATAGAAGGGAAAATGGTGCCTGAGTTATTGCCTTTCATAATTCAAACACCTGTATTTTTTGATTATGCTAATAGAGGCTCTGCTGGATCTCTATCACCTCGTGTAAAATGGGAGCATTTGGCTGATTATGAGTTCGAATTACCTCCATTAGAGGAACAAAAAATTCTTGCTGATAAATTATGGGCAGCCTATCGATTGAAGGAGGCCTATAAAAAGCTACTTGATGCCACTGATGAAATGGTGAAATCGCAATTTATCGAGATGGTGGGTGATCCAAGAAACAACCCGAAAGGCTGGCCAACAAAAAGACTTTCAGAATTGGCAGAATATTCCATAGGCTTAACTTATAAGCCCGAACAAATTTGTGATGATGGTACCATTGTGCTTAGGTCTGGTAACATACAAGATGGGAAAATATCCTTTTCAGATATTGTCAGGGTTAATGCGCCAATCAAAGAAAGCCTCTTCGTGAAAGAAGACGATATCCTGATGTGCAGCCGTAATGGAAGTGCTTCACTTGTAGGTAAAGTGGCTATGATTCCCGACATTAATGAACCAATGACTTTTGGTGCGTTCATGACTATAATACGTTCTGCCGAGGCAAAATACTTGTACCTCTATTTCCAATCTCAAGATTTCAGAGAACGTGTTAGTGAGGGAAAGTCCTCAACAATGAACCAAATCACGCAAAAGATGCTTGATAAAGTCGAGGTTCCCTTCCCCGACAAAGATGTTCGAGAGACTTTATCGGCCATCGCCTCTCAGGCAGATAAATCAAAATTTGGCGACTTCAAATCGCAATTTATCGAGATGTTTGGAACCGTTGAGAATAATACCCATAACTTTCCAATTATGACTATTGGTGAGTTTGCAAATTGTTTTGCTGGAGCAACTCCAAGCACATCTCATCCTGAATATTGGGAGAATGGAAGAATAAGATGGATGAGTTCTGGCGAGGTACACAAAGGTCATGTAGAAGATACAGATTCTCGCATTACTGAGCTTGGATATAAGAGCGCAAGTACAAGGATGGTTCCAATACATTCTATTGTAATTGCTATCGCTGGTCAAGGTAAAACTCGTGGTACTGTGGCTATTACAGAAGTTGATCTGTGTACAAATCAGTCTTTGTGTGCTATTGTACCCGACGAGCGTGTAAACTACTCATATCTTTACCATAATCTTCAGGGGAGATATCTCGAACTTAGAGGTCTGTCTGGAGATGTTAATGGTAGAGGAGGTCTTAACTTGAAGATAATCCAAAAGATTCCTGTTATACTGCCTCCAATAGAGAAGCAACAACAGTTTGCATCCATTGCCCAACAAGCCGATAAATCAAAATTTGAATTGCGTAAATCAATAGATGCAATAGATAAAGTAATTAAAAGTTTAATTAACAATTAAAATTATAGCCATATGATTGACAGAACAGTAAAATTTCCCCAAATAGGTGATGTGTCAAGTACACAATCGTATGTGCTTGTTGGGGCGAATGGTAGTGGAAAAAGTCATTTGGGAGCATGGATTGAAAAAAATAATGATAAAGTTTTACGTATCTCTGCTCAACGTGCATTATCTATTCCTGATACTATTAACATTATAAATGAAGAGGCTGCATGGAAAAATATATTCTATGGCAATCCCACTCAAACAGATAAAGGTTATAAATGGAAGTGGGGAAAAGAAACATCTACACTAGTAAATGATTATGAAAGTGTTTTATCAAGTGTCTTTTCTAGGGAGACTGATGAACTTCGAGTATTTAAGGATTTGTGCGATAAAGGGGATAAGCCCAATAGATATGAGACAATAGTTGAAAAAATCAAGATGATTTGGAACCAAGTATTACCACAAAGAGAGCTTGTTCTAGAGAAATTTGAAGCAAAAGCAATGTACAAAGAGGAGTTATATAAGGCAGGTTCTATGTCTGATGGAGAAAGGGTTTGTCTCTATCTTATTGCGCAATGCTTAATAACTCCTGATGATTATATTATTGTTGTTGATGAACCGGAAATTCACCTTCATACATCTATAATGAAAAGGCTTTGGGGTGAGATTGAAAGGTATTGTCCCAATAAGACTTTTGTTTATATAACCCATGACTTAAATTTTGCAACCTCAAGGAAAACAGCAACCAAGATATGGGTGCAGTCATATGATGGACATGATAGTTGGGAAATTTATCAGATAGAAGATAATGATGACATTCCAGAAGCTCTTTTCTTGGAAGTATTAGGTACTAGAAGTCCCATTCTGTTTGTGGAAGGGGGAAAAACTAGTTATGATTTGCCTTTATATAAAGAAGTTTTCGGTAATTATTTGGTCATCCCATGTGATAATTGTCGAAAAGTTATAGAGTTGACAAAGGCATTTAATAATGAAAAAGTAAAGTCTTTGCACACATATGATGTAAAGGGGTTAATTGATCATGACTTTTTAACTGATATTGAGAAAGATAGTTATCTAAAACAGAATATATATACATTGGATGTGTTAGAAGTGGAGAACTTATTTCTCATAGAACCTTTGATTAAACTTGCGGCCAAGCAAATAGGTGATAATGAGAATGAAGCATTTCAAAAAGTAAGTGATTTTCTTTTTGAACAAATGGAGCAAGGTAAATATGACATAGTCAACTCTATTTGTATAAAAGAAATAAGACACAAACTAAATTGTTTTTCATCTAAAGGCAATAAAGGCGAAGATATACAAAACGACTTAAATAATCATATTTCTGAAATTGATGTAAATGCGATATTTGTTCAGACTGAAACAAATATCTCAGATATTATTGCAGAAAGGGATTATAAAAAAATGTTGAATGTGTTTAACCATAAGGGAATGTGTCAACGAGTTACTGGTATAATCGGTCTTAAAAAGAAATATCCGCAAGTAGTACTTGATTTGATAAAAGGAGAAAAACGAGATGAGATTATAAGTGCATTATTGGGATACTTGCCAAAGATTGATTGAATTTAAGTTATTCCCTTAGAATAAAGAGCTTAATAAACGGCTAGAATAGATAGATACGTTGATACTGCAGCTTAATTGGATAACTAATTTATTAATAATATGATAGAGAATCTGATTAATGACATAGAGCAGGCTATGCTGGGAGTTTTAAACAACGAGCAAATGAGTCAATTGCGAAAGGTATTGGATTATACTTTTCGTGATATCAACGTATCTTCTAAGAACAATGAAGAGTGTAGTGGAAATAGTGAGTTGATAGATATCTTTTTATCGGCCAAAAGAGTTGAAGGATGTTCGGATAAGTCGATGCACTATTATCGAAGTACGTTAAATAATGCAATCAGGAAAATAGGAAAAAATATTCGTCATATTACGACGGATGATTTGCGTAGTTATCTAAATGACTACCAACTAACAAGTGGGGCAACAAAGGTTACGGTAGACAATATACGTCGCATTTTGTCAAGTTTCTTTTCATGGCTTGAGGATGAAGATTATATTGTCAAGAGCCCGGTACGTCGGATTCATAAAGTAAAAGTCGGGAAAACAGTCAAAGAAACATACTCCGATGAAGCCTTGGAACAAATGCGAGACCATTGCGAAGGCATTCGCGATTTAGCCTTGATAGATTTGTTAGCTTCTACTGGTATGCGTGTCGGTGAGTTGGTCAAACTTAATAGGAACGATATAGATTTTGAAAATAGGGAATGTATCGTTACCGGTAAGGGAGATAAACAACGCCGAGTTTATTTCGATGCTCGTACAAAGATACATTTACAACGTTATTTTGCAGAGCGGATAGATGATAATCCGGCTCTGTTTGTCTCGTTATTAGCACCTTATGACCGCCTACAGATAAGTGGCGTGGAAATTCGGTTACGTCGATTGGGACGTGAATTGAATATTCCTAAGGTACATCCTCATAAATTTCGTCGAACGTTGGCAACAATGGCGATAGATAAAGGTATGCCTATAGAGCAGGTGCAGCATCTCTTAGGGCATCAAAGTCTTGATACAACATTGCAATATGCTATGGTGAATCAGACAAATGTAAAAATGTCTCACCGTAAATTTATTGGTTAGTATGTCGCAATTTATCGAGATGTTTGGAAATCCTCTTTCTTCAAAACAGAAGAATGAGTTGAAGAGGTTAGGACAATGCTGTATTATTAATCCAAGACGACCTAACATTGCTCTTTGCGACACAGATAAAGTCTCTTTTATTCCTATGCCGGCGGTAAGTGAGGATGGATATTTGGTAGATATGGCTGACGAAGAATATGGAAAAGTAAAAAAGGGCTTTACATATTTTGAGAATAATGATGTCTTGTTTGCCAAGATTACACCTTGTATGGAGAATGGAAAAGGTGCTATTGCTTATGGACTTACAAATGGAATAGGAGTGGGATCTACAGAATTTCATGTATTGCGGCCAATTAACGGAATATCTAGTCCTTATTGGCTGTTAACATTAACACGAATGCCTATATTTCGTGAGCGTGCTGCAAAAAATATGTCTGGAACAGGCGGTCAGAAAAGAGTTAGTGCTTCATATCTGAACCATTTTATGGTTGGGTTGCCTGCGATAGAGGAACAAAGGCGTTTTGAAGCAATATATAGACAAGCCGACAAATCAAAATCTGTCATTCAAAAAGCTTTAGTATATTTGAATGACATACAGAGTGACGAATTAAGGAAAATCGCTTAATTATTAAATTGATAACAATAAAAATCATAGATATGTTTAACGAAGACAATACAGTGGAGCAAATGCTCATAGAAGCTGCAACCCAAAGTAGTTGGCAGTATGTAAAGTCACAGGATATACCTCGTAGTTCTGATTCTGTCCTTGTTGAATCATGGCTATTGGAAGCTCTTGTCAGGTTAAATCCAATAACACGTCAACAAGCGGAGCAAGTTATTTATAAACTCCGTGCTGCTATTACTTGTGGAGGTAATTATGATGAATTGGTGACTGCCAATGACCGTTTTCGTACATTGTTATTTAATGAAAACACAGAGCCTTTTGGAAAGGATGGTGAATATATACCTATCAGATTCTTTAGCGAAGATGCGGTCGAAGATTATTGTGTAGTGACCAATCAATGGGAGTTTCCACGTAGTTCTGTTGAAGGAGGTAAACGTTTGGATTTGGTTTATCTGATAAATGGAATTCCGGTTTGTGTTGGTGAAGTAAAATCTCCTGTTCGCCCTCAGATAACATGGGCTGACGGAGCCATTGATATGCTGCATTACGAAAAGAGCATTCCTGAAATGTTTGTTCCGAATATATTAACCTTTGCTACAGAAGGCAAAGAACTTCAATATGCCGGCATCTGTGCCCCTGTTGACAAATGGGGACCTTGGTTTAAAGATGAAAGTCGTCAGCATGGTACAATAGAGTCGGTTAAAAGTAACGTAATGGGGTTGGTTCAACCAAACCGACTGCTTGACATATATCGTTACTATAGTGTTTTTACAGGAACATCATCAGGCAAAAAAATAAAAATAGTTTGCCGTTATCAACAATATCTAGGTGGTGAAGCTATTGTTCAGCGTGTCTTAAACACATATCGTGAGAAACAAGGTCCGAAGAAAGGTCTTATTTGGCATTTCCAGGGTTCGGGAAAATCATGGTTGATGGTATTCGCTGCCCAAAAATTACGTTTGCAGAATGAATTACATGCTCCCACTGTTGTTATCGTTGATGACCGTATTGATTTGGAAGATCAGATAACGGGCGATTTTACTCGTGCTGATATTCCCAATATAGAACCTGCAAAGACAAAAGAAGAGTTAGTTGCATTTTTCAAGCAGGATCAGCGCAAGATTTTGATAACGACAATTTTCAAGTTCGGAGATGTTGATAGTGTACTGAATGAAAGAGATAATATCATTTTATTGGTAGATGAAGCACACCGAACTCAGGAAAAGGATTTAGGACAAAAAATGCGCAATGCATTACCTAATGCATTTTTCTTTGGCCTTACCGGAACGCCTATCAATAAACGAGATAAGAATACTTTTCAATCTTTTGGAGCTGATGAGGATTTAGAGAAAGGTGGATATATTTCAAAATATACTTTCCAAAATTCTGTTGAAGATGGAGCTACGCTTGAATTGAATTTCCAAACAGTGCCGGTAGAGATGCATCTTAACGAAGCTCAATTACAAGAAGAGTTTGATGAACTGACCGATCAAATATCCGAGGACGAAAAGAACGAATTAGTAAAACGAACTTCTGTTGAAGCATTTTTTACAGCAGAGAAGCGAATTAACGATGTCGCACGTTATATTGTAAATCACTTCAAAGAGTATGTAGAGCCCACTGGAATGAAAGCTCAAGTCGTGGTATATAACCGAGACTGCTGTGTGAAATATAAGAAAGCGATTGATGCTCTTTTGGGTACGGAAGATGCAACCACTATCGTTATGCATACGGCTGGTGATAAAGCTGATGAGTATAAGACATACCGTCGTGATAGAGAACAAGAAAGAAAACTTCTTGATCAATTCCGTGATCCATTGTCACCGATTAAAATGGTGATTGTCACTTCAAAGCTGTTAACAGGTTTTGATGCTCCGATTTTGCAATGTATGTATCTTGATAAACCAATGAAGGATCATACGTTGTTACAAGCTATTTGCCGCACGAATAGAAAGTACAATGTTGATAAGAAATGTGGTCTGATTGTAGATTTCGTTGGTGTATTTGATAATGTAGCCAAAAGTCTTGCTTTTGATGAAGAGACGGTAAAAACGGTTGTAAAGAATATTGATGAGATAAAAGTGTTGATACCTCAATTATTGCAAGAATGTATTGACTTTTTCCCTGGTGTAGACCGGACAATCGGTGGTTGGGAAGGTTTGCAAGCTGCCCAGCAATGTTTACTTGATGAGTCTACAAAAACGAATTTTGCAAAACATTTTTCACGATTGGCTAAAGCTTGGGAAACAGTAAGCCCGGATGCAATGCTGGTTGCTTATCAGGCGGATTATACTTGGCTGGCTCAGGTATATCAAAGTGTACGTCCTGTTAGTACCGGAGGATCACTCATATGGACTTTATTGGGTGCTAAAACCATTGAAATCATTCATCGTAACATTGATACAATTGATATTGGGACTCCACTTGAGGATCTTGTGGTAGATGGAGATGTAATTGATATGGTGTTGGAGCAAGCCAAAGACAATCCTAAAAAGATATTGGAAGTGGAAAAAATGCTTCGTTTGAGGTTAGGAGAGCATCATGGAGACCCTAATTACAAGGCATTTGCTGAGAAGTTGGATGAACTGCGCCGTCATATGGAGGAGAATCTTATAACTAGTATTGATTTCCTCCGAGGATTGCTCACCCTTGCCAAAGAAGTGCTTGAAGAAGAAAAAAACTCAAATCAACCTCTTGACAAGAGGGAACAAGCTAAAGCTGCTCTTACGGAGTTGTTTGAATCAATTAAAACTGAGGATACACCTATCATTGTAGAACGTGTAGTTGCTGATATTGATGAAAATGTAGTAGCTATTGTACGTAAGTTTAAAGATGCTTTTAAAAGCATTACAGCTCAGCGAGAGATAAAAAAGAAACTACGTTCTATTCTGTGGGTTAACTACCAGATTAAAGATCAAGAAGTTTTTGATAAGGCTTATCAGTATATTGAGATGTATTACTAATCGGTTGATAAAATGAATTTGTTATGGCTGTTGAATCACACGATAAGAAACTTGATGACCTCCTAAAAATGGTTGAAGAAGGTAAGGCTCAATTACCCGACTTTCAACGTAGTTGGGTTTGGGATGACACGAAGATATGTAAACTAATAGAAAGTATCACATCTGGCTTCCCAATGGGTGCAGCGATGTTTTTGGCTAATGGTGGTGAGCATATCCGTTTTAAGTATCGCACATTTGAAGGTGTGGATTCTATATCAGAAGTTACACCTGAGTGGCTTGTGCTCGATGGACAACAGCGACTCACAACCTTATATCAGGTCTTGAAGAGTAAGAAAGCAACTAATACTCGATTAGAGACCAATCGAGATACAATTATCAAACGCTATTATTATCTAGATATTCGTAAATGTCTAGACTCTACTGCGGACAGATTGGAAGCAATCATATCTGTATCAGAGAAGAAACAGCTTACAACAAATATAGGTCGTGATGTAACGCTGGACTTATCCACAAGAGAGAAAGAATTTGAGAACCTGATGTTTCCCTTGAATATTACGTTTTCTCATAATGATACGGAAGATTGGCATTATGATATGGAAGACTATTACAAAGGTGATAGAGAGTATAGAAATTTATTCCGTGATTTCTCTCAGCAGATTCTTCGCCCAATTTTAGAGTATAACATACCTATAATTCAGCTTGATAAAGAAACCCCAAAAGAAGCTGTCTGTCAGATTTTTGAGAATGTAAACACTGGTGGTGTACCTCTTACGGTTTTCGAACTCGTCACAGCTACATTTGCTGCTGAAGGACATGAATTGAGAAAAGATTGGGAGAGCATTCGTCATATTTTTGCTCAAAAAGTAAATGGCGAGCTATTGAAAGAAATCACTGGTGCTAATTTTTTGGCAGCAATGACTCTGTTGGTATCATATTATAAAAGAGTGGTTTCAGGTGATGATGAGCGTGTGGCTGTAACATGTAAGAAAAAAGACATTCTTAGGCTTGAATTGAAAGATTATTTGAAGTATCATGACGCTTTGATTAAAGGTTTCTGTGATGCAGCTGATTTCTTAGTACATCAGGGGATTTTCCGTTCCAGAGATCTTCCATATTCGTCACAACTTATTCCACTTGCTGCAATCTTTGCATACGACAACGAAAATAAAAAAATGTTGCATCTTGGAAGCAAACAGGAATTATTGTCTCGTTGGTATTGGTGTGGCGTAATGGGTGAACTATATGGGGGTGCCAATGAAGCTAGATTTGCAACTGATATAATGGGCGTATTCCGTTGGATGGAAGGTGGTGAAATGCCAGAGACTGTATATCGTTCCAATATACAACCAACTCGTTTATTGACCATGCAGACTAGGAATAGTGCAGCGTACAAAGGTGTTATGGCACTTATCTTACAAGATTCACCACTTGATTTTATGACAGGTCATCGTATGGATATAGCATCTTACATTGATGAAGATGCTGATATTCATCATATATTCCCTCAAACTTATTGCGAGAAAAATAACCTTCCACGTATAAAATGGAATTCTGTCATTAATAAGACTCCAATTTATGCATCTTCCAATCGTTCCATAGGAGGACATGCACCAAGTACCTATATTGGAACTATGGCAAATAAGGGATTAAAACAAGTTGAGATACAGGAAGCCATAGAGTCACATAAGGTAAGTTATGCTCATCTTGTATTAGATGATTTCAATGCTTATTTCATAGATCGAGCAAAACAATTGCTTGACAGAATAGAACAAGCGACAGGCAAATCTATCTCAGGAAGAGATAGCGAAGAAACAATCCGTGAATTTGGTGTTGCTTTAATATAGATAGCAATCTGTAACAAATTAGAAAAATATGATTAATAAATAGCTTAAAATAAATGAACTGGAGATTTTGGAAGAAAATATGTGCAAATAATTCGATGGAGGATGATAAACAAGTATCATTAACTCCTGCTCTGCTTAATCGTGATAGTGATAAGAAGCAGTATAGGAGTGTTTTGAATCTTGCACGAAAACTAGAAGAGAAAGACATTTTGAACATTGCTCTTACTGGTCCTTATGGATCTGGTAAGAGTTCCATTCTTCGCTCTTTGATGAAAGACTATTGTAAATACAAATATCTTTCAATATCTCTTGCTACACTAAAGTCGCCATTAGATGATAAAAAGAATAAAATAGATATTGATACGATGAATAATCGTATTGAATACAGCATTCTTCAACAACTTATTTATAAAGAAAAACAAGAGACGCTTTATAATTCCAGATTAAAAAGGATTTATCATAAATCAACTTGGGCTCAATATGCTTTATCTTTTGCAATAATACTTTATATTGTTGCCTTAATTATTGTATTTGAACCATCATTTTTGAAGGTGGATTGGATTTGCAATCGCTTAAGTAATCCGGTATTAAATAAATGGTCTGATATTTTTGCTCTATCATATATATTTGGTGCAACAATAATATTCGCTCAAAAGACTATCAAATCATTAGGGAATAGTAAACTCAATAAGTTAAATCTAAAGAATGGAGAGATTGAATTAAAAGAAAACAAAGAAGATACATCTGTTTTCAATAAGCACATGGACGAGATTGTCTATTTTTTTGAAGTTACTGATTATAATGTTGTGATTATAGAAGATTTAGATAGATTTAATAACACAGATATTTTTCTTAAGTTAAGAGAAGTAAATCAACTCTTAAATCAGTCAAACTCTGTGGGGCGTAAAGTTACGTTTATTTACGCAGTGAAAGATGATATGTTTTTTGATGAAGAACGTACTAAATTTTTTGATTATATCACAACTGTAATCCCAATAATCAACTCCTCAAACTCGGCAGACAAACTGAAAGAGGAACTAGAGATAAAAGGCTTTTCAGATCTTAATGTCGAGGTAATGGACAGTTTGGCTTTTTTTATTGATGATATGAGATTACTGAAGAATATTGTAAATGAATATGCCCAATATAGAGAAAAGCTTGACGAGAAACTTGATCAAAACAAGCTTCTTACTATGATTGTATATAAAAATTATCACCCAAAGGATTTTGCTGATCTGCATAAAGGGAAGGGTGTTTTGTATGATTGTTTGCATAAGAAAAGTGAGTTGTTAATTGAACGTAATAGGCAAATTGATGAACGCATTGGCGTAATCACTAAAAAACTTCAATCTTTAGAAGCGACGCATGCCATGCAAGAAAAAGAATTAAGGTTGATTTATATTGAAGGGTATCGTAAAAAATTATCAAAACAATATAAAAGCAATGTCTTTTCGTTTTTTGTTGAGAACAATTTTATACCTCTTGAAGATATCGCTGAAAATGAAACTTTATTTAATTCATTGATATCGCAACCTTCAATTAGATACCAATATTTTAAGGGATGTCAAATTAACACATATTATGGTCATATTAGATCTTGTTATGATACATCTGAAGATAGTTGCAATGTTCAATTCAGTCAGATAGAGGAAATAGTTAATTCGGACTTTACTTACCATGAGCGATTAGAAGCCTTGCGAGAGGGCGAAAAAAAATATCGTGAACAAATCAAGATACTAGAGTTGTCTCGTAACAATCATTATGCTACTCCAATACATGAATTGTTGCTGGATATTGATATGCAGACGCATAAGATTTTTAGTGAACTCAAAGTCTCTAAAATGCTTGAAGCGTTCTTGAAAGAAGGACTTATAAATGAAGATTACTTTGATTATATCTCTTTCTTTTTTGGTAAGTCAATTAATAAGCATGACCATGATTTTATTCTGGAATTAAAACTTCGGCATAGCTTGCCATATGATTATCATATAGATAAAATAGAACTGTGCGTAAAAAACATTCCTGACAAATGTTACAATGATGTAAGTATATTGAACATTCAGGTGGTTGATTATATTTGTCAACATCTTGAAGAAGAGGCCAATAACTCAAAACTTCATTCGATAGCACAAGTTGTTAAGAATAATAAAAAGTGGGACTTTTTGATTGATTTCTATAAGTCAGTTGAAGATTCGAGCCCGCTTTTCAACCATTTGGGTAGTATCGTTGATGGATTATGGAAGATCTTCGTGAAACAGAATTCCGATGAATTATTCGAGGCTTGGTTGCGATTCCTAGAATTAAACCATTCCACAAAAGAAAGTCGTAACTGGTTGAATAAACACTTCGCATTTATATCTCATAGAGTAGATCTTATAGGTTTTGATACAGTCAAACAAATAATATCGAATGGAAAACTGATTTTTACAGATATAGATGCAGAATCAGGGTGTTTGCTGGAATATGTTGTAGAAAACGAAGCATATATGCTGACACCGGAAAATGTTGTATGCGCATTTGTTCATTATCGAAATGAAAGGGTGGAAACATTGGATAATTATCCTTTAAATGTTACAATACTGAGAAGTTGTAAATCAGCTAAAACAGTATCAGATTATATAGATGAACGTTTTGATGATGCACTAAATAATGTATTTATCACAGATGCAGCAAAACAAGAGAGCATAGAAATTATTCTTGAAATTGTTAATTCTGAAGATATATCAGAGGGAACAAAACGCAAATACCTTTCGGAGCAACAGAATAAAGTTTCTCTTTCTGATGTTAACAATACACAGTGGGAGTCCGCTATTGAAGTTGATATAGTTACACCAGCATGGCCTGAGATATATGCATTCTATGAGAGTCAGAATAATGTAATGATTTCTAGTTTGCGAATATTCATTACGAAGCATATTGATGAATTAACAGATATATCTGAATTGGATGATACTCAGAAAGAACTACTGGCAAACAGTGCTTTGTTGACATCAGGTTTTGAAATGTCGGTATACGATAAACTTATCAAAATCTTTGATGGAGTTACATTTAAGGATGCAGATATTAACAGTGTAGATAACGCTCATTTTAAATCGTTACTTTGTGCCGATATGCTTCCATATAGTACATATTATACGACTACAATTAGAGACAATCATAGTGATGTACTTACTTATTATGTAGATAAGTATTTGGATGAGTGCATTATAGGAATAGAGGAGTTGCCTACAGATATGAGGTTATACAAGCATCTTATGAGAAATCCAAGAGTAATCGGTGAAAAAGCTCTAAGTGTAGTTCAATATTTTCTTCCTCATATTGTGTGGGATAATGAATTGGCAAATATCACTCTTCCTGTGGTGAAAAACAATATTGAAAAATTTGATTATGATACAGAGAAGTACATTTTGGCCGATTCTACTAATTTGCCAGAGCGATTGTCTTTTTTGATAGACTTAATTGAAAAGTATAGAGATGATTTTGACATTGTGACAGAATTAATAGAGTCTTTAGGCGATTCTTATCGAAGTATTACAGATAAATCAAAAAAGGCTACTATAGAAAATAATCACATGAATGAAATGCTTTTAGGTAAGCTAAAAACTATTGGATATATCTCATCATATAGAGAAGATGATGATAAACTTCGTGTAAGTCATAAACGTAATCACTAAATCAAATGCAAGAGAATAGAGGAATTTATAACTAAAGTTATGGAAAGAAAAGGGATTGTTTGATAACGAATAAAATAAAGTCTCAACCGATAGCATTCCTATCCGATTGAGACTTTTCGTTTATTTATCCCTGTCCGAAAACTTCTGTATAATTACAGCAATACCAATCCCCAAAACAGCCATAATAATACAGCAGATAACTGCTCTCCAAATCAATAAGGAATGCAAAATCTCTGCATTTGCACCTATCATGCACACGAAAAAAGAAGATAGAGCAACTACAATGGTAATCAAAATGTAGAATGCCGTATCTGGGATGGGGATGGCATTGC
>ERZ779725.962-NODE-962-length-17292-cov-4.085630_pt1 | contig 17292 bp, 9 predicted proteins | sample MGYA00511890_ERZ779725 | MGnify/ENA primary metagenome ERZ779725 (study PRJEB29588, sample SAMEA2148549) | human gut metagenome | biome: human gut; feature: human-associated habitat; material: faeces | place: Denmark | collected 2008/2010 ...
ATTTGTCGGGGGAGCGGCAGTAGCGGAACCAGCTACTTCCTCTTCTCAGAAAATTATGGAATATTGATTGATGCCGGAATTGGGATACGAACATTGAAAAAACATTTTCATACTTACGGGCTTTCCTTGAAACAAATAAAGGCCGTGTTGATTACGCATGACCATGCAGACCACATCAAAGCTGTCGGGAGCTTGGCGAATGAGTATGGACTTCCGGTCTATGCCACCGAACTTGTACACGACGGAATCAAGCGTAATTATTGTGCAAATCCGAAATTGAAAGCAGAAAACATACATTTCTTGGAGAAGGGGCAGACCTTGAAGCTGGACCGTTTTGAAATTACGCCTTTCGATGTGCCTCATGACAGTACGGACAATGTGGGCTATAGCGTGCAATACGGAGAAGTCAACTTCTGCCTCATTACGGATGCCGGACACGTGACAGAACAGTTCGGCTGCTACATCGCCCGGGCGAATTATCTGGTACTGGAGGCCAACCATGACGAAGACATGCTGATGATGGGGCCGTATCCGGCTTATCTGAAAGGACGGATTAGCGGCGATTACGGACATTTGAGCAATAAGGCTGCGGCGCAACTGCTGGCTGAGCATATTACGGACAGGCTTCGGCATGTATGGTTGTGTCATATCAGCGAAGAGAACAATCATCCGGAACTGGCGCGAAAAACGGTCGATACCTGTCTTCGTTCCGTAGGGATTGTCGCAGGAAAGGACTTTGAACTGGAAGTATTGAAGCGCCGTATTCCTTCCGAAATTTACGAATTGGAAAAAAAATGAGAAAAAGAGGGGTGAAAGTTTGGAGGGTTAAATAAAAAGCCCTACCTTTGCACTCGCAAAATCAAAGATGATGCGTCCTTAGCTCAGTTGGTAGAGCAATTGACTCTTAATCAATGGGTCCAGGGTTCGAATCCCTGAGGGCGTACAGAAGGCAACTTTAGGGTTGCCTTTTTTGTTGACGGACGTCCGGTTTGTCAAACTGTCAAACTGTTAAAATGTACATAGAAGAAGGAAACGGGTACCATATTGTCAAGCGGGACGTTTTGCTTCCCCTCGGCCTGTTCGGTGAATCCGTCCGTTGGCGGCCGCACGTGCTGTCATATCGTTCACGGGAATCTCCATTAAATTTCTACCGCACTATTTTATAGGCTGATTTGTTGCTCATTTTATGTTGAAATGCTATCTTTGCATGAATTTCGAACAAATAAAAACAAAAAAGAAAAGACATGCCTAAAATATCCGTTCGCGGTCAGGAAATGCCGGAGTCGCCGATTCGCAAGTTGGCTCCGTTAGCCTTCGAGGCTAAAAATAGAGGGATACATGTGTACCATTTGAATATCGGCCAGCCTGATTTGCCGACTCCGCGAGCGGCCATAGATGCCATCCGTAATATCAACCGGACGGTTTTGGAATACAGCCCGAGCCAGGGATATTTGAGTTATCGGGAAAAGTTGGTCGGATATTATGCCAAATATCATATCAATCTTACGGCGGACGACATCATCATCACGTCGGGAGGTTCGGAGGCCGTGCTGTTCGCTTTTCTGTCCTGTCTGAATCCGGGCGACGAAATCATCGTTCCCGAACCGGCATACGCCAATTACATGGCATTTGCCATTTCGGCGGGAGCGGTCATCCGTACGATATCCACTACGATAGAAGAGGGATTTTCGTTGCCGAAGGTCGAGAAGTTCGAGGAGCTGATTAACGAACGTACGCGGGCCATTCTGATTTGCAATCCGAACAACCCCACGGGATACCTCTATACGCGCCGTGAGATGAACCAGATTCGCGACTTGGTGAAGAAGTACGATTTGTATCTTTTTTCGGATGAAGTGTACCGCGAGTTTATCTATACCGGTTCTCCGTATATCTCGGCTTGCCACTTGGAGGGGATAGAAAACAATGTGGTGCTGATAGATTCCGTGTCCAAGCGGTATAGCGAGTGCGGCATACGTATCGGTGCGTTGATTACGAAGAATGTGGAGGTCCGCAAAGCCGTGATGAAATTTTGCCAGGCCCGTTTAAGCCCTCCCTTGATTGGACAGATTGCGGCGGAGGCTTCGCTCGACGAGCCGGAGGAGGACGGACGCGAAGTGTATGACGAATATGTGGAGCGGCGCAAATGTCTGATTGACGGGCTGAACCGTATCCCCGGCGTGTATTCTCCCATCCCCATGGGAGCTTTCTATACGGTGGCCAAGCTCCCGGTGGACGATGCAGAGGAGTTTTGTGCTTGGTGCTTGAAGGACTTTGATTATGAGGGGGAGACGGTGATGATGGCTCCGGCCGCAGGATTCTACACTACGCCCGGTTCGGGTAAGAACGAGGTGCGCATAGCTTACGTGTTGAAGAAAGAAGATCTGATACGTGCCCTTTTCGTGTTGCGCAAAGCATTGGAGGCATATCCCGGCCGTGTGGCGGAATAAGACGGCAAGAGGAATGAATTTCAATCTGTTTATAGCCCGAAAGCTGTTCCGTGAGCACGGCGATGTGAAAAAAGTATCGCGTCCGGCCATATTGATAGCTACGTCCGGAGTGGCTGTGGGTTTGGCCGTGATGATTATTTCGGTGTGCGTGGTGCTGGGCTTCAAACAGGAAATCAGTTCGAAAGTCGTCGGATTCGGTTCTCATATACAGATTCAAAACTATGCGTCGGTCACGACAAATTCCCCGCAGCCTATTGCGGTGCCCCCTGCTTTGATGAAGGAGGTCGGGGACGTGGAAGGGGTGGCGCATGTGCAGCGTTTCTGCAATAAGGAGGGAATACTCAAGACGGATGCCGATTTCAAAGGTATTCTTTTGCATGGCGTGGGGGCGGAATTCGATGCGTCTTTCCTGAAAGCCCACATGGAAGAGGGGGAACTGCCGTCTTTTTCCGATACGGTGGCTTCCAACCGGATCGTCATATCCCGGCAGATAGCCGATGAATTGCATTTGGAAGTCGGCTCTAAGGTCTTTGCCTATTTCTTCGAGAACTCCGTGCGTACCCGTCGTTTTACGGTGTCGGGTATTTATTGTACGCATTTGACGGAGTTCGACAAAGCTTTGGTCTTTACGGACCTTTATACTTGCAACCGTTTGAATGCGTGGGCTCCGGATCAGTATAGCGGAATAGAAATCTCAGTAAAGGACTTGAACCGTGTGGACGAAGTCTCCGGTGCATTGATTAAGTTGGTAAACCGAAAGACAGACGCTTACGGCGGTTCGTATGTGACAATGACGATACAGGAACTTTATCCTCAGATATTTGCCTGGCTCAGCCTTTTGGACGTCAATGTGTGGGTCATTTTGGCTCTGATGGTATCTGTAGCCGGGTTTACGATGATTTCCGGTTTGCTCATTATTATATTGGAACGTACTAACTTTATCGGAATCATGAAAGCGTTAGGAGCGACCAACCGTGGTATCCGTCATATTTTCTTGTATTTTGCCGTGTTCGTCATGGGGAAAGGATTGCTTTGGGGAAATATAATAGGAATAGGCATAGTGGTTCTTCAGCATTATACAGGAATGTTCCGTTTGGATGCGTCGATATACTATGTGGATTCGGTACCGGTCTTGTTCAATCTCGGCTATGTACTGGCTATCAATGCGGCTACTTTGGTGATATGCGTGTTGTCGCTTATCGTTCCGAGTTTCTTGGTTTCCCGTATCCATCCGGCTCGGTCTATTCGTTTTGAATAAACGTGTATTACGACGGCAATACATTTGTGTTGCATTCTTGTGAAAAATGTTATAGGAATATAATTGTCGCAAAAGGGAAAATGCTTATCTTTGTCACAGAATCAAATATGAAGTAATCGTATGGAGCTTGTTTATTTGGGAATAGTCATATTCCTGTTTGCCCTTTCCACTTTTGATTTGTTTGTGGGGGTCAGTAATGATGCCGTGAACTTTTTAGGTTCGGCCATCGGTTCAAAAGTTGCGCGTTTCAAGACCATTCTGATAATTGCGGCAGTGGGTATCTTTGTGGGAGCCACGACGAGCGACGGCATGATGGACATTGCGCGGCATGGCATTTTTCACCCCGAGTTCTTTACTTTCGAAGAGTTGATGTGCGTCTTTTTGGCAGTGGTTGCTTCTGATGTGATTCTGCTCGATATATTCAATACATTGGGAATGCCCACCTCCACCACGGTGTCGATGGTTTTCGAGTTATTAGGTGGTAGTACGGCCTTGGCTTTGGTGAAGATGCTTCATGATTCCTCGCTTACCTATGCCGGCTTGATTAATACGGATAAAGCCTTTACGGTGATTTTGGCCATTTTCCTTTCTGTCGCCATTGCTTTTGTTTTCGGAATGTTGGTGCAATGGATTTCCCGCCTTATTTTTACTTTTCACTATACCAAGCATCTTAAATATACCATAGGTTTGTTCGGAGGGCTTTCCATTACTTCCATTGCTTATTTCTTATTGGTAAAAGGTTTCGGCAGTGCTTCGTTTATGACCTCCGATATTAAAGTTTGGATTGCTGACAACACGCATGCGATATTGATTTCTTTTATTATCGGATTTACGGTACTGATGCAAGTCCTGCATTGGTGTAAGGTCAATGTTTTCAAGATTATAGTGCTTTTTGGAACATTCTCATTAGCCATGGCCTTTGCCGGGAATGACCTGGTGAATTTCATCGGTGTGACGTTAGCCGGTTTTTCTTCTTATCAGGATTTCATGGCTACTCCGGGGGCGAATCCGGCCACTCACATGATGGGCGTGCTGAATGAACCAGCGGGAACATCTGTCTTTTTTCTTATCGGGGCTGGGGTCGTGATGACGATTGCTTTGATGACATCGAAGAAGGCGCAGAATGTGGTAAAGACTTCTGTCGACTTGTCCCGTCAGACAGCCGGCGACGAAATGTTCGGTTCTTCCCGTTTTGCCCGTCGGTTGGTGAGGAGCGTGATTAACAGCAACGAGTATGTGGTAGACCATATTCCTGCATGGATGAGGAAATGGATCAATTCACGTTTCAATCAGGATGAGGCTATTATTCCGAATGGTGCGGCGTTCGATTTGGTACGCGCTTCCGTGAATTTGGTGTTGGCCGGTTTGTTGATAGTAGTGGGTACGTCTCTGAAACTTCCGTTGTCTACCACATACGTGGCGTTTATGGTGGGCATGGGTTCGTCGTTGGCCGACCGTGCATGGGGACGCGAGAGTGCCGTGTTCCGCGTGACCGGTGTGATTTCTGTGATTGGCGGATGGTTTATGACGGCCGGTGCGGCTTTCTTCCTGTGTTTCATCGTGACGTTGTTTGTACATTTCGGTGGAGTGGTGGCCATGGTATTGCTCATTGTTGTAGTCGTGTTCATGCTTATTCAGAATAATCGCAGTTATAAGAAGAAAATGGCGGCAGTACAGCGGGATGAGATTTTCACGGAATTGGCACAAACCAATGATAAGGATGAAGCTTGGGTATTATTGAACCGGCATATCAGTGCTTATCAGTCGAAGATGGTGAAGTATATATCGGAAGCTTATATGCAGACTACTTCCGGTTTGATTGCCGAGGATGTCAAAGTGTTGCGACGGACTTTGAACCATTTGGAGGATGAGCGGAAGAATTGGAAGGTAATCCGTCGGAAAGAACTGGTGGGATTACGTAAAATAGACCCGCTGCAAGCTGTTGAAAAAGATACATGGTTCCATTTGGCATGTAACAGTTGCGAACAGAGTTTGTACTGCCTGAAGCGTATGTGTGAGCCTTCATTGGAACATGTGGACAATAATTTCAATCCCATGCCCGAGGAATACGTGAAAGAATTCATGCCGATTCGGGAAGGGGTGGAAAGGTTGATGAATGTCATTGCCGGCATGATAGAGACGAATAATTATGATAATGCGTTGCAGGTTCGGCAGTTTGGAGACGAAATGAAAGCCCAGTTGTCCCAGCTCCGCAAGGTTCAGCAAGACCGCATACGCAAGGGGGATATGGACAATCTGAAGATTGAATATCTTTATATGAGTACTTTGCAAGAGACACAGGAAATAATCGGCCACATGCGTCATTGGGTTCGTGCATGCCGCAGGTTCCAACAAGAAAAAGGTATTGTAACGGTATTGTAACACAGGTTTCATATTCGTGCAACAACTAACTTGTAATTTTGCAGTCGGAAAATAATAATTTAAAGCGGTAAGTCTGATGAATACAAATTACAGGATTCTCGTGGTGGACGATGAAGAAGATTTGTGCGACATCCTGAAGTTCAATCTGGAGAATGAGGGGTACGAAGTAGAAACGGCCAATTCAGCCGAAGAAGCACTTAAGATGGATCTGACCAAGTTCCACCTTCTGTTGTTGGACGTCATGATGGGAGAAATCTCTGGTTTTAAGATGGCCAAGATGCTCAAGCAAGTGCGGGAGACTCGTGATATACCTATTATCTTTCTTACGGCGCGTGATACGGAGAACGATGCCGTCACCGGATTCACTTTGGGGGCGGACGACTATATTTCCAAGCCCTTTTCCCTGCGCGAAGTGCAGATGAGAATCAAGGCTGTGCTTCGTCGTACGACGAAGCAAGGCGGTACCGGCTGCTTATATCGGTTTTAAGGAGTTGAAATTGGATCTTAACAAAAAAGAGGCCGTGCTGTGCGGCGAGGCGTTGCAGTTGACTAAGACCGAATTTGAGATTTTGCGCTTACTGTTGGAAAATGAGGGCCGTGTGTTTTCGCGGGCTGAGATACTGCGTAGGATATGGAACAACGATGCCGAGGTGCTGGATCGGACGGTAGATGTGAACATAACCCGTTTGCGTAAAAAACTCGACGGATACGGAAAGTTTGTCGTCACCCGTTTGGGTTACGGATATTGTTTCGATACCTCTGTGAAAGATTGAGATGAAAAGAAAGTCATTGTCATTCAGCCAATATCTGTTTTTTTCCGTTATCGCTATTTATTGTGTTTTCGTAGCAAGTTTCTTGTATTATCAGTATCACCGCGAGAAGACGCATAAGGTGGAGTTGTTGAATTCTACGCTGACCATGTTCAACGTGGATTTGTATGATCACATGGCTGATACGGCCTTTTCAGTGAAAGATTATGTGGCGCGCTATCGCATACGGCACCATCTTCAGAAACTGCGTGTCACGCTCGTAGACCGCCATGGAAAAGTGATTTTCGATAATGATATTTCCTCCGAACATGTGAAGGATAATCACTTGGACCGTGAGGAAATACGTGAGGCATTGGCCGCAGGGAGCGGATATTCCATCAAAAGAACCTCAGAGACCCTTGGAGAGGAATTCTTTTATTCGGCGAATTATTTTCCGGAGAAAGAGTTGTTCGTACGTAGCGCATTGCCTTACGATACGGATTTGATTGCCATGTTGAATGCCGACAAGGGGTATTTATGGTTTTCATTTTTGTTATCTGCCATTTTGTTCCTCGTCTTTTATAACTTGACGGCTCGTTTAGGGGCTATGATTACTCAGCTTCGCCTTTTTGCACGTCGTGCGGATCAGGACGAGGCTGTGGATACGAATGACTTGAAGGGATTGGGAAATACCGATTTGGGGCAGATTTCACGGCATATCGTCGATATTTATACACGGTTACGCAAGGCGAAGGACGATCTTTTCCGCGAGCGTGAGAAGCTTATCACACATTTGCAGATTTCCAATGAAGGACTGGCCATTTTCAATCCGGGGAAGGATGTGGTTCTGGCTAACGGGCTTTTCATGCAGTATGTGAATCTGATATCCGATAAGAATATCGGAGGCATAGAAGAAGTCTTTCAAGTGAAGGAATTGCAGCCGCTGTTTGATTTTATAACGATGTCTCGCAAGAGTTTTACGCAGGGAGACCTTAGGCAGAAGTTGTTGGTCGTGGACAAAAACGGTTATGTGTTCAACTTGTCTGTGGCTCTTTTTGTGGATAACAGCTTTGAGATTTCCATTTCTGACATTACGAAACAAGAGGAACAAGCCCGCATGAAGCAGCAGATTACACAAAATATTGCTCATGAGTTGAAGACTCCCGTGAGCAGTATCCAAGGTTATCTGGAAACGATTCTGAATAATCCGGGACTTTCGTCGGATATGCTTAAGAAGTTTTTGGAGCGTAGCTTTGCGCAAAGCAATCGGCTGACGAACCTATTGCAGGACATATCTACTCTGACCCGTATGACGGAGGCCGGTCAGATGATAGAGGTGACGGATGTGGATTTGGCTTTCATGATTCATAATATCGTGGCGGAACTGGCCTTGAAACTGGAGGAGAAGCAAATGACTGTGGGGATAAATGTTCCGGACAAGTTGGTGCTTCAAGGGAATTCTTCTTTGTTGTACTCCATTTTCCGTAATTTGATGGATAATGCCATTGCATACGCCGGAAACGGTACGCATGTGAACATCGTGTGTTATTCGGAAGACGAGGACGGTTATTATTTCAGTGTGAGCGATAATGGAGTAGGAGTGCCCTCCGAACATTTGGGACGCATCTTCGAACGTTTCTACCGTGTAGACAAGGGGCGTAGCCGGAAATTAGGAGGTACGGGCCTTGGGTTGGCCATCGTAAAGAATGCCGTGCTTTTCCATGGGGGGAATATCAATGCAAAGCCTTCGGGCGGCGGGCATGGTTTGGAATTCCTTTTCACATTGAAGAAAAAGAAACTCTAAGGAGAAATTGTATTGAGTGGAGGATAAGAAAAACGGTTTGCAAACTCAATGAACTTGCAAACCGTTTTTGTGACTCCGACAGGATTCAAACCTGTAACCTTCTGATCCGTAGTCAGATGCTCTATTCAGTTGAGCTACGGAGCCGTTCTTGTTTTGATTTCGTGTGCAAAGGTATGGCTTTTTATTTAAATCTCCAAATATTGAAGGTGTTTTTTATAATAAAATCGCTATCCTTTTCGGGGGATAGCGATTTTATCTTGCTTATTCTTGCCGTAGCAAGCATGTTAGGTTATTGAATCAAGTCGATGCTGCGTTTTACGAAGTTGCTTAAAGCTTCGCCAGTCAGCATACCGTTTTGCAGCAATGCCAAGTCGATAAGCTGATGCACCTTCTTGTTGTCCTTGCCATAACCGGCCAGTACGTCGTTTTTCTTTTGTTCTTCCGTACTGATGTCCTGATGGCATTTGTCCAATTCATCCTTTTGTGCCTGGTCGATCTCTTCGGGCTTTTTGCCCTCCTGCTGCTGATGGAGTACGGCCTCGCGGGCATGCAACCCTTTGAGTTCGGCTTCGATGGGTTTCAGTTGATCCGCAGTGTGGGTTTCGCTGTCTGCCAATACCTCCTTAATCAGACGGTGGTCCGTATTCAATACCAAGGTGTACATGTCCGGCATTTCACCGTAGAAGGACATGCCCGGCTGAATATGCGCCATGTCTTTCATACGACGCATGTATTCGCTTTGGGTAATCATGACCGGCATACCGTTTTCTCCCATACCCTGTGCCTCTACGTGGAATTCCGTTTTGTCCAACTTCGGCATCTGGAAATTGAAGATGGCCGAAAGGTTGGCACTCTTTTCAGCATCCAATTCAGATTTGTTGGCATCCTCTTTCACGATAAGTCGGTCGATGATGTCGGCATCCACGCGGGTGAAACGGCTCTTTTCAAACTTGCGTTCCAACATGGAGACGATGGGAGTGTCCAGTTGCCCGTCGAGCAGCAATACGCTATAGCCTTTGTTCTTGGCTGCTTCGATGTAGCTGTACTGGGCTTCCTTGTTCTGGGCATACAGGTAAATCAGATTACCGTCCTTGTCCGTCTGATTGTCCTTGATGAGTTGCTGGTATTCTTCGAATGTGAAGTATTTACCGTCGCAATCCTTAAAGAGGGCGAAGTTCTTGGCCTTGTCGTAGAAGTCGTCCTGTGTCAGCATACCGTAGTTGATGAAGATCTTGATGTCATCCCATTTCTGCTCGAATTCCTTACGGTCGTTCTTGAACAGGCTTTGCAGGCGGTCGCTCACTTTCTTCGTGATGTAGCTGGAAATCTTCTTCACGTTGCTGTCGCTTTGCAGGTAGCTGCGGCTGACGTTCAACGGGATGTCCGGTGAGTCGATGACTCCGTGGAGCAAAGTGAGGAAGTCAGGCACGATGCCTTCCACGCTGTCCGTTACGTACACCTGGTTGCAGTACAACTGAATCTTGTTACGTTGCAGTTCGATGTTGTTCTTGATTTTGGGGAAATAGAGCACGCCCGTCAGGTTGAACGGATAGTCCACGTTCAGATGAATCCAGAACAGAGGCTCGTCGCTCATCGGGTACAGTTCGCGATAGAACTCCTTGTAGTCCTCGTCTTTCAGATCCGACGGTTTCTTGGTCCATATCGGGGTGGTGTTGTTGATGACGTTGTCCTCTTCCGTATCCACCTGCTTGCCGTCTTTCCATTCCGTTTTTTTGCCGAAGGCTACAGGTACGGGCAAGAAACGGCAGTACTTGCGAAGCAACTCCTCAATCTTGTTCTTTTCCAAGAACTCTTTGCAATCGTCGTCGATGTACATGATGATGTCCGTTCCGCGGTCGGCTTTTTCTGTTTCTTCTATTTCATAGGAAGGACTTCCGTCACAGCTCCATTTTACGGCCTTTGCTCCTTCTTGGTAACTTTTGGTCACGATTTCCACTTTCTTGCTCACCATGAACGAAGAGTAGAAACCCAAGCCGAAGTGTCCGATGATGGCATTGGCATCGTCTTTATATTTATCCAAGAAGTCATTGGCGCCGGAGAACGCGATTTGGTTGATGTACTTGTCTATTTCTTCTTCTGTCATACCCAGTCCCCGGTCGCTCACCGTGATGGTACCGTTGTCCTTGTCCACTTTGACACAGACTTTCAGTTCGCCCGTTTCGCCCTTGAAGTCTCCTTTGTTGGCCAATGTTTTCAATTTCTGCGTGGCGTCTACGGCGTTCGACACGATTTCACGGATAAAGATTTCATGATCGCTGTACAAGAACTTTTTGATGACGGGGAATATGTTCTCGGTCGTTACCCCAATGTTTCCTTTTTGCATGATATTTATTGCTTTTATTGTATGAAATTATCTTCTGTTCGGCTTTTTGAAAGCCATTGATGAAGAAACAAAAAAAGTGCCAGACGAAAACATCGTCCGGCACTTTAACATATATTTATTGTTATTCTTGGGCAAGGCCGTGCGTGATCCGGAGTTTGTCTCCCTCGGCGGCACGTACGGTCAGGATTTCGCCTTCCTGTAGTTCGTCATTGATGACCAGTTCGCAGATGGCATCCTCCAGATAAGTCTGCAAGGCACGTTTCAACGGACGCGCGCCATATTGTACGTCGTATCCTTTGCGGGCAAGGAACTCCTTGGCATCCTCTTCCGTTTCCAGCGTATAGCCCATTTCCTTCACGCGCTTTACGATGGGTTTAAGCTCGATGTCTACGATACGTTTGATGGCCTCCAAGTCCAGTTGATCGAAATTGATAATGTCGTCCAGACGGTTCAGGAATTCCGGAGCGAACTGTTTGTGCAACGCCTTCTGGATGACTTCGCGGCTGTATTGCTTGTCGGCTGCCGACGTGTCCGGGCGGCTGAACCCGATGCCCTTGCCGAAATCTTTCAACTGGCGCGTTCCGCAGTTCGATGTCATGATGATGACCGTGTTCTTGAAATCCACCGTCGTGCCGTTGCTGTCCGTCAGTCGTCCTTCGTCCATCACTTGCAACAAGATGTTGAACACGTCGCTATGTGCTTTTTCCAATTCATCGAGGAGTAGGATGGAGTAGGGCTTGCGGCGCACTTTTTCCGTCAACTGTCCGCCTTCTTCATGTCCCACGTATCCCGGAGGAGCCCCCACCATACGGCTTACGGTGTGCTTCTCCATGTATTCGCTCATGTCGATGCGTATCAAGGAGTCGGCACTGCCGAACATGTATTCGGCCAGTTTTTTAGCCAAGTACGTCTTGCCCACTCCCGTAGGGCCGAGGAACATGAACGCTCCGATGGGCTTGTTCGGGTCTTTCAGTCCCACGCGGCCGCGCTGGATGGAGCGCACCAACTTGTCGATGGCCTCGTCCTGTCCGATGACTTCCCGTTTCAGGTTGACGGCCATGTCTTTCAGCTTGTGTCCTTCAGCCTCTCCCATGCGCTGTACGGGAATGCCCGTCATCATGGATACCACTTCGGCTATCTGGTCTTCGTCCACAGAGACCCGCTCGCGGCTGAGTTTCTCCTCCCATGCCGCTTTTATACGGTTCAGTTCCTCTTGCAAATTGGCTTCCTGGTCACGGTAGTCGGCGGCCAGTTCAAAATTTTGGTTCTTTACCGCCTCGTTCTTCAAGGCATGTACGGCGTCGATGCGCTTTTCCTGTTCTTCCATTTCTTTCGATACGGGAGAGTGGGTGATGTGTATGCGCGACCCGGCTTCGTCCAGGGCGTCGATGGCTTTGTCCGGGAAGCAACGGTCGGAAACGTAACGCTCCGTGAGCTGTACGCAGGCACGGATAGCCTCGGGCGTGTAGCGCACATTGTGATGGTCTTCGTAACGTTCCTTGATATTGTCCAGTATCTGTACGGTTTCCTCCGGTGTGGTCGGTTCCACCATGACTTTTTGGAAACGGCGTTCCAAAGCACCGTCTTTTTCGATGCTTTTCCGGAATTCGTCTGTGGTCGTAGCCCCGATACACTGTATCTCTCCCCGTGCCAGCGCGGGTTTCAGCATATTGGCCGCGTCCATGCTGCCCGGTGCCGAACCGGCACCGATAATCGTGTGAATCTCGTCGATGAAAAGAATCACGTCCGGATTCTTTTGCAGTTCGGTGAGAATGCTGCGGATGCGTTCTTCAAACTGCCCGCGATACTTCGTGCCGGCCACTACGGCCGCCATGTCCAAGGCTATCACGCGTTTGTCGAACAGGATGCGCGACACCTTTTTCTGTACGATGCGCAAGGCCAGTCCTTCCACGATGGCCGATTTGCCCACGCCTGGTTCACCTATTAATATAGGGTTGTTCTTTTTCCGTCGGCTTAGGATTTGCGACACGCGTTCTATTTCTTTTTCGCGACCCACCACCGGGTCCAGGATGCCTTCTTGGGCGGCGCGTGTCAGGTCGGTGCCGAAATTGTCCAAAACCGGCGTATTGTTGGCCGATTTCCTTTGCGGTTGCACCGTTTGCGTGGTGGTGTTGCCCTGTTCGTTCATCGGGTTTCCCGCCGAGGATTTGTTTTCATATTCGTCCTCCTCGTCCTCGTCCGGAAAACCGAAGCCGGACTGTACGTCCGATTTCTCAGCCTTTTGGGTGAGCAGGTTCAGGATGTCTGTATAATGGATGCTGTTTTCCTCTAAGATACGGCATGCATTGTTGTCTTTTTCTTTCATAATGGCTAAAAGTATGTGTTCGGTGTCGGCCACCTGGGCCTTCAGCATGCGTGCTTCGAGCAAGCAAAGGCGCATGATTTTAGAGGCCTTCTCGTTTAAAATGATTTCATGGTCCGCGTCAGGCATTTCCTGCATGGCGGAACCTTGTATGGATTGCTCTGCGCGTAGTTTCACCGAGCGGAAGTCCAGATTGAGCAAGCGGAGGATTTGGATGGCCTTGCCTTCCCCGTCCCTGATCAACCCGAGTAATAGGTGTTCCGGAGCTACACATTCATTGTGCAGCCGTAGCGCCTCCTCCTTGCTGTAAATGAGAACCTCTGATATTTTAGGTGAAAATTGATTGTTCATGCTCTGCAAATTCCTCTGATTAATGACTCTACTGGCAAAATTAACTATATTATTGGAATTACTATACAAAACACGTGCCAAAAAAAGATTAGGGCGCATTAAGTTTTTCTAAAAATAGTAAGGTTCTTCACAAAATGAGAACTCATATCATCATTTAATCGAGTGAGCAATTTCTCTATTGAGCCTAAGGTAGCGAGATATGGGCGTGATGCACCAGAACCTATTAAGAAATTGATATTTGCAGATTGAATATAATATGTTAATTCCTTGATGTTCATAATTTGACAATCCTAATTTATATTATTCATGTTTCTTATAATTCTCTACCTGCTCCAGAACTTTTTGGAAGACTTCTTCATCCCATTGAGGAGGATAATCCTCTTTGTAGAGAAGATAGGTAAGTTGGTTGGCGAGTTTGCTTTTTAGGTTGTCGTTATTTAGCCAATCGGCATAAACCGCGGTATCATCAATCAGTGTCTTGATTTTCTTTGCCAACCCAATACAACGCTCATCCGCATACTCAAAACCATGTTTGTCCCGCACCTCGACAAGTACATCGAAGAAAGCTTTCTCCTCGAAAGTGATACCCAAAACCTTGAATTTCTCGCTATCAGCTTTAAGCTCTTTCAGAATGTCCATCAACTTGTCCGACAACCCATTGATTTTGTATGAAACAATGTCACATACATCATTCACTACGTTTTGTGTCACTTCATTGGTGAATGTTAACTTGTCTCTTGTATTATAGGCATCTATTGTATCTTCAAGCATCTTCTGGAAATGTTCGGCTTGTATCTTGTTTGTCTGGCTGTATGCTCTGATCGCTTTGGCTACGAGTTTGCAGAGAATTTGGAACTTGGTGAACGGCATCTTTATATCTTCCACCTCTTTGGCGAATGAGTCGCTGAAAATATTTTCTTCAACACCTTCATTCATTACTCGTTCCACCCCGCTTGCAAGAATTGCTTCCTGAACCATCTGTTCCACATGCCTGTTCATGCTTTCCGTGTCGTGCTCTGCGGCAGTCATTTTATTCACGTAAGAGCAGATTCCCATGAAGCATTGACTCCATGCTACCTCTTTTTCTGTCAGAATACCGGCAGGGTTACAGATATTATAAGCAGAACGCAGGCGTTTGACATGTTCCTTGAAAAGTTTGAGGAAAGAAACCTCACCTTTCCGTTCAACACTGTTGGCAAGGATATATTCAGCCGCTTCCTGAATGAACTGAAGTCGGGCAAGGTCATTATTCCCGAAAAAACGGTCAAATACCAATCCAGACAATCGCTCTTGCAAAAGTTGCAGTTCATTCCGCAATACTTCATGTGCAACCTCCAAATCTTCCTGTGGCCCAACTTCGCCACCATATTTTTTCATGGCCTTTTTCATCTCCTCGCGAATACCTATGTAGTCAATGATAAAACCACACTCTTTTGTGCCGAATTTACGATTTACACGCGAAATAGTTTGAATAAGCGTATGTTTAGATAGCGGTTTGTCATTATAGAGCATCGTCAGGCAAGGCACATCGAATCCCGTAATCCACATATCTACATTGATAGAGATATGGAAATTCGATTTTTCCGATTTGAACTCAGAATCAAGGAATTTACGATATTCTTTGTCTCCAAGCAGATTGTAAAGTTCCTTTTCGTCGTCCTTGTCTCTGGTCATAACCATATTGACAAATGCGATGTCATTCAGCTTATTCTTTTCGTCTGCTGTCAATACAAGTTCGTTCAATGCTTTCTTTTTCTCGAACCATTCGGGCTGCATCTCCCGCATGATTTTATACAACCTGAATGCTATCTTACGGTCTGCGCAAGTAATCATGGCCTTTTGCAGACGGTCTGTTGTTTCAGTTCGACGCTTGTAATCTTCTATAATGTCTTTTGCAACATGGCGCAGGACATCTTCATCACCGATAATTACCTCCATGCTTGACATGGCAGCCTTGCTCTTGGCAATATCCTCCGGCGTTGCCCCCTCATCTGCACATAGGCAATAATACTCTTCTACTTTCTCCGCTTGTTCTTTATTTAGGAACACACGAGCTAATCGAGGGTCATATTTAATAGGGACTGTGATGCCGTCATCCTCCGACTCCTTCATTGTATATTGGTCTACAACCTTTCCAAATACATGTATGGTTTCGTCAATGGGAGTTCCAGTAAAACCCACATAGGTAGCATTCGGCAACGCATCCCGCAAATATTTAGCAAATCCGTATGTGATCTTCGCTCCAATCCTATCGGCTTCTCCTTCGGTTTGTATGGATAGTTTCGATCCGAGATTGTTCTGAGAACGATGGGCTTCATCACTTAGGCAAATGACATTGGAGCGTTCTGTCAGCAATCCTGTGGTTTCTGCAAATTTCTGGATAGTCGTGATATAGACACCTCCGGTTTTACGCGTGCTCATCTCTTCTGCAAGTTCTTTCCTTGTCTCAAAGACTTTCACGGCTTCATCTTCAAGATACTGCTTCGAGCGACAGAATAGTTTTCCACTTTGTGTTTCCAAATCCTCCCGATCTACTATGATAAGAATAGTTGGACTACCCAGTTGCTTTCTGCATCGTAAAACCAGTTGGCGTGCAAGGAACAGCATGGTATAAGTTTTTCCACACCCTGTGGCTCCGAAATATGTACCACCTTTGCCATCACCTCCGACAGAACGCAAATGATTCAGGATATGCTCTCGCAGCTTGCGCGTAGCAAAGAACTGCGGATAGCGACATACGATTTCAGTCGTGTCATCTTCTTTTGTCGGATCTGGGAAATAGACATAATCCCGTAATATTTCCAATATGCGTTCCGGTGAAAGTGCTCCACGAATGAGTGTACGAAGCGTGTCCAGTCCCTTTCCTGCCTTATCCTCATTTTCAATCTTTTTCCATTCATAGAAAAATTCAAATGGCGTGTATGTCGTACCCAAAGCATTTTTTGCTCCATCACTGATTACTGCCAATGCACAATATTTCAGCAATGCCGGAATATCCCGCATATAACGTGTACAAATTTGCGTATGGGCATCGCGTATCGTGGCATTCTGCTTGGTCGGATTTTTCAATTCGATGATGCAGACGGGTATGCCATTTATAAAAAGCAGAATGTCAGGGCGACGATTCTCACGACCTTGCCCCATGACAAACTGATTGACGCAACGGAAAATATTATGGTCGGGATGCTCGAAGTCAATGTACTCCATGCGGAACGGATTATCCCGACTATCACTATATGCAAAATCGTAACCGTCACGATAGAGTAAAAAAGCATTCCGGAGAGCGTAATAGTCATTCTGTCCACCTGTATTACGCAGATTGGCGACAATGCCGTCCATCTCGGAGGTAGTCAAATTCTTGTCCTTGTATTGAACGGCGAGAAAATTCCTTAAATCCTCTTCAATGAGTGGATCTGTATATTTACGGTGAATGTCATCACCAAGTGTATATTGCCAATGTGCCTCGCGGAGAAGTTCGATAGTTGCTTCCTCGAATTGACTTTCATAATATTTCCCTTTGTTTGCCATAATCGTTGCTATTTAAGAATGTATGACATGTTGAAGCAATGCCGGACAAACTTCACGTGAAAGCCGATCGGCTTCTTCGGCTATCTGTTTGGCTTCGTTGGCACAT
>ERZ779725.977-NODE-977-length-17103-cov-2.019181_pt1 | contig 17103 bp, 7 predicted proteins | sample MGYA00511890_ERZ779725 | MGnify/ENA primary metagenome ERZ779725 (study PRJEB29588, sample SAMEA2148549) | human gut metagenome | biome: human gut; feature: human-associated habitat; material: faeces | place: Denmark | collected 2008/2010 ...
GTCCTCAGCGGTTTTTCGATTAACATTACGGCGTCTGATTTTAGTAAGGTCGAATCCGTATTAAACAAAAACGGCGCAAAAGCGATTGTAAGCGAAGTTTACGAGCCGGCAAAGTATGAGGTCGTCAAAAACGACGTCGAAGTCGACTCGGAAACGGGTATCTTCACAAATACGACCGATTACAACGGGGACGGCGTTGTCGTTGCTATTCTCGATACGGGTCTCGATTACACGCATACCGCTTTTACGAGAAACGTCGGGCGTGAAAAACAAGGCGCGGACAGGTTTACTTACACCGCTTTCGACGGCACTCCGATCGCGCAGAAGGTAAGCAGTTTGCAGGCGGCAAAAACGACCAAAGGTCTGACCGGCCAAGACGTTTTTATCAATAGAAAAGTACCTTACGCTTACGATTATGCAGATAAGGATTCCGACGTTTTCCCGATTAACTCCGAACATGGCACGCACGTTGCGGGCATTATCGCCGGCGAAGACGAAAAGATAACCGGCGTTGCAACGCAGGCTCAGCTTGCGATAATGAAGGTTTTCTCCGATTCTCAGGACGGAGCGAAAACCTCGTGGCTTCTTGCCGCATTGGAAGACTGCGTCAACCTCCAGGTGGACGTTATAAACATGTCTCTCGGTTCGGGTTGCGGCTTTACGCGTGAAGTGGACGAATGGGAAGTTTACGAAGTTTACGAAAAAGTTCGTCTTGCGGGTATATCGCTTATCGCTTCCGCCGCAAACAGCTATAACGCCACAATGGGTTCTAAAAAGAACGGTAACAACGGTCTGACTTCCAATCCGGACTCCGGCACCGTCGGTTCTCCTTCCACGTACCCCGCCGCGCTTTCCATCGCGTCGGTAGACGGCGTTATGACTCCTTACTTCCTCCATGAAGGCAATATTATGTACTTCAAAGAGGCAAGCACGTCCGACAATGCCGAAAAGGACTTCGTTTCCGAAATTCTTAAAAAGAGAGCGGAACTTGACGGCGTAGATTCGTACGACCAATATGAATTCGAGTATGACGTTATTCCCGGTATCGGTGCCTCCGGCGATTACAACGACGGCGATCATACCGGTAAAATCGCGCTTGTAAAACGCGGCACGAATACGTTTGAAGATAAAGTAAAAATAGCAATCCGCAAAGGGTATCTCGGCGTTATAATTTACAACAACGTTTCCGGTATGATATCCATGTCGGTAGGCGACAATATCGGCGCGGTCTGCTCTCTTACGCAGGACGACGGCGAAGAGCTTGCTAAGTCCTCTACTAAAAAGTTAAAAATATCCAAAAATCAGGTTGCAGGTCCTTTTATGTCCGACTTCTCTTCCTGGGGGCCGACTTCGGATTTGAAGATTAAGCCCGAATTAACCGGACATGGCGGCGAGATACTTTCTTCCGTTCCCGGTCAGGAATATGAAAAGCTTTCCGGTACTTCGATGGCTGCTCCTAACGTTGCCGGCGCAACCGCTCTCGTTCGTCAGTACGTTAAAAACAACGAAAAGCTCGGAAAAGGCAAAAGCAACTTAGAAGTTACTGCTATCGTTAATCAGCTTATGATGTCGACGGCGGATATCGTTTTGAATAAAAACGGACTTCCCTACGCCGTGAGAAAACAAGGCGCAGGTCTTATCAGTCTTACGAAAGCTACAAATGCCGAGTCGTATATTCTCACGAAAGAAAGCGGAAAAGACAAGGGCGATTTCATGGACAAGTCCAAGCTCGAACTCGGCGACGATAAGAACAGAATCGGCGTTTACGATATGACTTTCTATGTCCGCAATATCTCGGACGGTACCGCAACCTATCGCGTTTCTACGATAGTACAGACCGAGGGCGTAGACAAAACCTTTACGGGACACGGCGGCACGACTGTTTCCCAAGAAGGATATAAGCTTGACGGAGATACCGAAATCATTTCCGTGAAATACGGTACTGTTAAAGGTGATAAAATCAAGGTTGAAAGCGGGGCTACTGCGGAAGTCAAAATCCGCATTACGCTTTCGGAAGCCGACAAAGCATACCTCGACAAATCTTTCGAAAACGGTATGTACGTAGAAGGCTTTGCAAAACTTTCCGCTTTGGACGGTACAAAGTACTCCCTGAACGTTCCTTTCCTTGCTTTTTACGGCGATTGGATGCAAGCTCCTATATTCGATGAAGAGTATTTCGACACGAACAAGGACGAGTTGAACGCAGGTATCGACGAAAACGATAAAATTCAGGAAGACGCTTATGCAACGCGCGCATACGGCAGAATTTACAGCGATTATATATCCACTCTCGGCGCGTACTATTTTAAACAGAACCCTGCTTCTGCTCAGATTTCGGCAGACAGAAACCATGTCGCGCTTTCAAACCAGGTGGCAACCGACAACACGTCGAACTATACGATTTGCGGTATAAGAAACATCAGCGCGGGTTTGTTGCGTAACGTTAAAAAGGGTTATATGACTATAACCGACGACGCTACGGGCAAGGTCGTCTGGTCGAAAGAGGTGAACAATCAACGTAAGTCTTTCTCTTCCGGCAGCAATATTTACGGTTCCTCGTTTGACGTGGAATTTAACGTTGACGAAGAAAATCTCAAAAACAATACTTCTTACACGTTTAAATTAGTGACGTATATAGACTACGGAACTGAAGCGGAACAGGATAAAGCTAACGTGAAAAACGTTTACGAATTCCCGTTCTACGTGGACTTCGAAGCCCCCGTCATCACGGGCGTTAAGTATCGCGACGAATACGACAAATATACCAAAAAACACAAATTGTATGCAGACGTCAGCTTGTACGACAACCATTACGCAATGGCTCTTCAGTTCGGACAAGTCACTCGTTCTGCCGACGACGAAAGCAAGTTGACGCTTGAGTCTTTCGGCGAGTATATGACCCCTGTTTATTCTTCGTACAATTCAACGTCCGTTATCACGTTCGAATTGACCGATTATATCGCCCAGATAAAAGAAAAATCGGTCGGATTAGTCTATGACGAAGCTTCTAAGCAGCAAGTTGCCAAAAAGAACAACGCTTTCGTTATTACCGCATACGATTACGCTATGAACGCGGCAACTTACGAACTTTCTCTTCCCGAGGAAGTCGCCGCAATGTATTTTGCCGACTCCGACGGAAAGAAAATCGAAGAACTCGAACTCCGTCTTAACGAAACAAAGAACATTGCCGATCTCGTAAAAATTTATCCCGACGAAACATGGTCGCAGATGCTTGATTTCGAGTACGACAAAACGGCCGGTATTATCGACATAGTCAATAACTATATTATCGCCAAAAAAGGCGGTGAAACGATTCTTACCGCTAAAGGTTTGGATAAAAACGGCAACGTAGTCCAAGCTTCACTCAAAATTACCGTTGACGACACCAAAAAATACGACGAACCCGGCGTGAATCAATTTGCATTGACCGGTTACGACACGGTGTTTGCTTATTATTCTCTCGATAACGACGACAAGGAAATAGGCGTTACGGGCGGAAGTTACGAATTCGGCAAGAATTTAAGTTTGTCGATGTACCCGAACGAACAAGTAAAGCTTAATTATGTTCTGAGAACATACTTCCCGGAAGAAAACGCCAAGGTCAAGTTTACGGTGGCGTCCGGTAAGGAAAACGTAAGCATTGACGAAACGGGCAAAATAGTTGCGCTGAATAAAGGCGTTGCGCTTATCCGCGCAGAGGTTTACAAGGTCAACGACGACGGAACGGAAAAGCGAATGAATTCGACCGCGTCCGTAACCGTTACCGTTAAAGAACCGTTCAAGACACAAAGCATTTATCTTATGTCTTACAAGGGGGTAGGCGGCGAGGTTACGATTCCCAAGAACAAGGGCATCACGACCATTTACCAATACGCCTTCTCTAACTACGAATACGTTGAAAAAGACCTCAATAACGGCGATGTCGTAACTAAGGAAGACCCGCTTTATATCAAGCCTCAGTATATAGGCGATGCGAAATACCCCGAAGGCGTCGAAAAAATAACGAAAATCATTATTCCTAAGGGAGTAACGGATATTCAAAAATACGCTTTTGCGGGTCTTACCGAACTTAAAGAGGTTGTTTTCGAAGAAAACGAAAAGAGCATCAATATAGGCGTCGGCGCGTTCGAAGGATGTGTAAAACTCGAAAAGGTAACGCTAAGCACAAAGAACGGTCCGATTACGGGCGGTATTAAGTTCATAAACAAAGATGCGTTTAAGGGCTGCGTCGGTTTAAGGAGCTATGATTTTACGGGTGTCGTCGCAATAGGCGATTATGCGTTCAGTAAAACCGATCTTTCCGTTGTGAAGCTTCCTTCAACAACGCAATCGGTCGGTATCGGCGCATTCATGAACAACTCTTCTCTTTATAAAGTCGATTTCGGCGCAAAGAAAATGAAAATAGGCGACGGCGCGTTTGCTTACTGTGACGATATCGAAGAGATAACGCTTAACTGCGCTGTTATTTCGAGAAATATTTTCAATTCTCTTCTGAGCGATTCTAACGGTAATATCGTTTCCAAATCCGCCTTAAAAACCGTAACGCTCGGTAAAGACGTAGAAGTCATTAGCGAATATGCGTTTGCCGGGTGCGAAAAACTCGAAAATATTATAATCGATTCCGGTAACAACTCATTCGTTGCCGAAAACGGATATATATACGACAAAGTAAACGGCAATAAAGGTTCTACTCTCATAACCGTTGCTCCCGCAAAAATCGGAACGAGAGTAACTCTCTCAAGCGACGTAACGAAGATTGCCAAGGGCGCGTTTAACGGTATTGCCAAACTTCAGGTAATAAAGGCGCCGTCCGTTACGGAAATCGACGATTACGCTTTCTCGCTTTGCATCAACCTCAAAGTCGCCACTTTCGGTAAACTGAAAACAATCGGCGTTTCGGCTTTTTCGAGGACAGCGTTAACAGCTTTGCCGAGCGATACTTCCGAACTTGAAACCATCGGAGAAAACGCCTTCTACGGCACGAAACTAAATGCCGTGGATTTGAGCGCGAACGACGGTCTTGTCATAGGCGATTACGCTTTTGCCGCCTGCTCGGAACTTGCAACCGTTAAGCTCGGCAACAACGTCACGATAGGCGCGTATGCGTTTGCTTCGCCGTTCACCGATTACAGTTATTCGAAAACGCATAACTTTAACAATTACAAAGTGTTCACTTACGAATACGTAGACGTTGACGGAACAGTTAAACAAAACTCTTACAGAGTTTACGATTTCTATAAAAACGCCGCTTCCTCCCTTACTTCGGTCGAAGTCGGAGAAAACGCAAAAATCGGCGAATATGCGTTTATGTATAACGTCGTATTAACCGATGCGCTTTTCGGCGAGGGTACAGAGATAGGCGATTATGCGTTTATGGCATGCGCCGCGCTCGGTAACGTCGATCTTTCGAAGGTTGTTTCGATTGGCGATTATGCGTTCAGCGGCAGAAGAATGAACGCCTACTGGCTCAAAGACGGCGTATACAATTATGCTTATGTGTTCGAAGTCATAAACGGCGAACTTGTCGCAACGGATTACTATTACACGTCTCTTGCTCCGAGCTTCGAAGAAGTTACACTTCCCGACGGCGTAAAACTCGGCAAAGGTGCGTTTGCGTTTACCGATAAGCTTAAAGCAGTTACTCTCGGCGGTACCGTTTTGGGTAAAGACGGAGAAACTTACGTTGAAAATCTTGTTCCGGAAGAAGCGTTTGCATACGCAACAGCTCTTAAAACGTTCGACTTCTCTAAAATCACCGCTATAAAATCTTACGCTTTTGCTCGTACGGCGTTTACCGCGCTTGACCTCAAATCTGTTGAAACAATAGGTTCGTTCGCATTTACGAGAACGCTTGCCGAGGAAGTTACTCTTAACGATACGGCATCTTCGATAGGCGAAGGCGCGTTCATCAACGCAAATAAGCTTGCTAAAATCGACAATCTCGGAAAAGCCGAGTATATCGGCGCAAATGCGTTCGTAAGGGCGGCGTTTGAATCGGCTGATTTGACGAATGCGAAAATCGTAGGAGACCTTGCGTTTGCAAAATCCGGGGTAACCTCCGTTAAGTTCGGCGACAATCTGACCGAAATCGGAGAAAATCCTTTCTATGACTGCAAAATCGAGACTTACGGTCGTTTCGAACCTGTTGACGGATTTGAAACCGTAGAAAAACTTAAGCTCGACTACAAGATCAGCAATACGGTGTTCGTTCAAGGCGGGGCGATTTACAAGGTTGCCCAAAACGGCGGTAGCGTTCTTGTTTCCTACCCGCTGCTTGCCGAAGAAACTGAATTTATCGTCGCCGACGGCACGGTGAGAATTTCGGCTTATGCGTTCAGCGGCGCAAAACTTACAAACGTAACTCTTCCCGAAACTCTTCTTTCGATAGGCAGCAAGGCTTTCTATGCTTGCAAAAACCTTACTACCGTTAACTTCCTTAGCCTTAATGCGCCTAAGCTCGAAGAAGAATACGACACTTCGATTCTTACCTTCTCGAACATGCCCGGTCCCGGGAAATACGGAACTTACGATACCCTCGGTATTTCTAAGTTTACTATGTGGAACGTTACCGGCAGATACAACAACTTTTACTTCGGCGCAAACTTTGTCGACTACGTCGGTCATATTACGCATAAGCTCGTAATGGTAATGCCCGAAAACGGCAAAAACTATGACTCGTTTATCTACGGGCAATATTTCGGTTCGAAGATAATCGGCAACAATGCCGCAACCGAATCAACGAAGAGCGTAATTGCTCTCATTGACGAAATTCCCGACAGAATTACGCTTGACGAGTCCGTAATCGCCAAGGTTGAAGCGGCGAGAAAAGCTTATGACGCCATTACCGATTTGACGCAGAAATCGCTTATCAGAAACTTCGGTAAGCTTACGGGTGCCGAAACGAATATCGAGCGTTTGCGCGCAGGACAGCAGTCAAGCTCGTCCGACAGCAGCTCTTCGGCTCAGTCTAAATCCGCTCCGGTAGCCTTGTTTATAGTCCTCGGCGTCTTGCTTGTGTCTTGCGCTGCGGCTGCCGTGGTGTTTGTTCTGAGAAAAAAGAAAAACAAATAAGGATTTGCGGTTTTTCCCGCAAAATAAAAGACAATGAAAAATTTTACTGTAAAAATCTTATGTCTTGTATGTATAATCTCGGCTTGTTTTGCGCTCGTTGCTTGCGGGCGTAAAACAAAGCTTGACAATTTAGTCAAGGAGGGATATTATGTATCCGTTAAATACGATCCTAACGGAGGAAAGTTTTGCAACGGTGACAATTCTTCTCTCGTCGATTTTTATAAGCCGAGCGATTATACCGCAGACAAAGACGGTAAGGTTACCGTTAAGTTGCTTGACCCCGATGCGGACGTGAGGTGGACTAACTATCTTATCAATAATGCAAAAGTCGCAAGGGACGGGTATTTTTGTGTCGGTTGGTACAAAAATCGCGCGCTCGTATTAGACGAGGACAATGACCCTATAAGCGAAAAGGGCGAGAAGCTTTATTATGACAAAAATTCTCAAAAGTATTTTTTGTTAGCCGATAAAGACAATGAAAAAAAGAGCGAGGTAGTGCCTAAATACACTTATTCCGACCCTTGGGATTTTTCAAAAGACACCTTTTCCTTTAACGCGACCGATGCTTCATATCAGAACATCAAAAACGGTAAAGACGTAAAGCCTCTTATGACGCTTTATGCCGCTTGGCTGCCTAAATTTTCTTTCGAGTATTACGCAAAGAACGAAAAAAACGAATGGGCGAGCGTGGGCGTAACGACGTTCGATTACATGGACGTCAAAAAGAATCGTGAAAAGTTTGCCGATAAATCTTTGTTTGACGATACGGTTGTTTTTCCATGCTTCGAAACGAAAAATAACGTTCCCGTGGGCAAAATGATTTACCGCTTTACCGAAACGAACTCCTCGGAAGGATACAGTTACTCTTTTTCTATTCCCGAGTCGTCGGGTAAGTCTTTTGTTGCGGCTTATCTAACGGAAGCCGACGCAAATTCAAAAACAAATAACGTCGGTGGCAACATTTATTCCGAAACGGGTTTGGGCGCATTGTTAAGACACGACGGTACCGTCGATTTCAGCAATGCAACAGCCGAAAACTCCGTTAAAAAGGTTTATCTCGAATATAAGGACGGTTGCGATTATTATATCGGCAACGACGAGGCTAACTGGGCGGTCAGTTTTAGAGAATACTTGAAAAACGACCCGAGAGGCACTTTCTATATAAAGACCGACCTTGATTTATCAACCGATAAGAGTGTAAACAATTGGGTTAGTTCTATTTCCACAGGAACGTTCAACGGCGTTATGAAAAGCTATGACGGAACCCGTCATGCCATCAAAAACGCGTCTGTCGAGCTTTCGGCGACGAATGCCGGCGGGCTTTTCGGAACGCTCGGCAAAAACGCCGTAATTAAGGATTTGTCGTTTGAAAACGTTACGGTAGATATCTCGTTTAAGACCGCAAACATAACCGACGGTAAGTTCGGTCTGTTTGCCGGAAAAATCATGGAAGGCGCAACAATCGAAAACGTGTCGGTAGGCGGCACTTTAAGAATTTTGGGTACAACGCCTGTTTTGACGCAAGACAGACTCAATGACTCCGGCGGAGTGGTTAAGAGTAAAAACTCCGTAATAAACCTTGTTGCTAACGCCGAAAATGCGGAAAAAACGCAAGACTTGCTCAATAAGTTTGACAACAAGGGCGTAACCGTGGTAATATATGCGATGAAGTCCGGTTCCGGAAAATACGCCAAATATTACTTAGCAATCGACAGAAAGACAGCAAAAATCAAAGACGGATACGTATATTACGATTCGCTTGCGCGTAACGAAGAAATCGACATAGAAAAAGAAGGCGTTGAGTTTACCTTGACGGCAGATTAAATTTTGGAGGCTAAACAATGAAAAAGAAAGTTTTAATACCGATTATAAGCGTTGTTGTGGTACTTGCTATCGCAGTACCCATCGTTCTTTCGGCAATCGGTATCGGTAAAGCTAAAAAGGACGCCATAGTAATTATGACGGAAGAGTTGAGCGGGCTTTTCAATCCGTTCTACGCAACGTCCGGCACTGACCAGGACGTTGTCGGAATGACTCAGATAGGTATGCTTTCCACAAAGCGTATCAATAACGAGACAAAGATAGTCGCAGGTGACGAATATCCCGTTGTCGTAAAAGACTACGGTATAAAAATCGCGCCGGGAGACACCGAAACGGAGTACACGTTCGTTCTCAAAAAAGGTTTGAAGTTCGCCGACGGAAAGCCTCTCACAATGAACGACGTAATGTTTAATCTTTACGAATACTTAGACCCCGTTTACACCGGTTCTTCGACTATGTACTCTATCAAAATTAAGGGTTTGACCAAGTACAGAACTCAATCGGACGTTGCAGACGGCAGGGAGGACAACGTTAATACCGACGCTTCCGAGCAGGCTTTCGCAAGAATTTTGACTCTTTATAACCTTGCCGTTCAAACAAACATCAAAAACGGCAACGAATCCTCCTTCGAAGTTTCCGAAGCCAAAATGAAAGATGCTATCAATAATGCAGATTTGGACCGCAACTACGGTTCCGCTTTCTTGACGGAAAAAGAAATGGACGAATACGATAAGCAGGGCAAACTTCTTGAAGTATTGCGCAAAAAAATGATTGCCGATTACGAGATGGTTTGCACCGAGGTCAAAAAGGGGCTTGACGAAGATTACAAAGCCGCTCAGACTGCTTTCGATTTGAACGACGCAAAGTATACCAACACAAAAAAATCCGATATCGAAAACCTGAAAAACAGTGAGATTTTCAGATTCTTCGTTTATGAAGGAAAGATCGTACCCGTATACAACAAGGGTAGCGACAACAAGGATAATTATGACGACATCAAAGAATACAAAGATGACGTCACCTTTACTAAGTACACAACAAAAGAAGCTGCTATTAACAAGATTTACAAGGAAACCGTAGAAAACAACCTTAACTCCGTTTTGTCTTACGGCGCGGTTTACAACACCATTTCGACGCAATTTATCGCCGACGCGAGAACGGTTATTCTTAAAGACAAAAAGGTTGACGGCAAGCTTTTATATCCTTCGATTGAAGGTGTCGTTTCCTTAGGTCACACGAAAGGCTACGAAAACGTAAACGAAGTAGAATTCAAGAGCGAAGTTTCCGGCGAAACTAAAAAGTATAGCGTCGCTCATAGCCACAACGCCGACGGTACCGTTAAAAACGAGGGCGAATTCGACGTACTTCGCATAACCATTGAAAACGTTGACCCGAAGGCTATTTACAACTTCTCGTTCACGGTAGCTCCCGCGCATTACTATACCGCGGCAAGCCTTGGAGACGAGGGCGCAGCAATAGATATCGCGAACAATAAGTTCGGCGTCGAATACGGCGAAGCTTCTTTCCAGACTACGGTTATTCAGTCGCAGAAAAACACCAGCGTTCCTATGGGCGCGGGCGTTTACGTCGCAACCGATAAAAACAACGGCGACAATCCCTCCGCTTCCGGGTTCTATGACGGTTCCATCGTCTATTTCAAATCAAATAAAAACTTCGAATTTGCAAGCCAGGCTAAGCATGAAAAAATGCGTATGCTTGTCGTCAGCTCCACCAACGCAATCGATAAGTTAAGACAGGGTGAAGTCGATTACATTACCCCGCAATACAAAACCGGCACTGCCGAAGAAATCGATAAGATAAGCGGAGCGGTAAGGCTTCAGGCTAAGCAGCTCGGCTATGGTTATATCGGAATTAACGCAGGTATCGTCAAGAACATTAACGTCCGCCGCGCTATTATGTCCGCAATGGATACGAGTTTAGCTCTTACCTTCTATACGACGGGTACTTGCGACCAGATTTTCTGGCCGATGTCCAACGTCAGCGATGCTTATCCGAAAGATAAACCCGCTACCTCCGCATATATCGGCAGCAGTGGGTTCTCTATCGACAGCGACGTCGTGAACGAAAACAGTTACGTTACGTTTGACGGCGATGCGGCAGCAGAGAAAAAAATCAAATACTATACTCAAAAGGCTATAGAAGAAGACGGAGTAACGAAAGATCAACTCAAAATCACGTTTACGATTGCCGGATCCTCTATCACCGAACACCCGACGTTTATGGTGTTCAACCATGCAATGGAGCTTCTTAACAAGTATTCCGATTTGGGTTGGAAGATAGAAGTTAAAGCGGACACTCGTGCGCTTACAAAGCTTTCCCGCGGTGCTCTTTCCGTTTGGGCTGCCGCTTGGGGCTCGACTATTGACCCCGATATGGATCAGGTTTACCATATCAATTCGACAGCTACATCCGTAAACGCTTGGGGCTATCCTCAGATTAAAGCCGCACCGAGCAAATATGTAAAGGAAACCGCCATCATCAGCGAGTTGAGTACGCTTATCGAAGAAGGGCGCGAAACGCTCGATATGACGCAGAGAAAGCCCACTTACGAAAAGGCGATGCTTAAAGTTCTTGAACTTGCCGTTGAAATGCCCGTATACCAGAGAAGTAACCTTTTCGCATACAATTCAAAGACGGTTAAAGGGTTCCCCGATAAAGTTGACGAGTATACTTCGCCGCTTGAAAAGATTTGGCTACTCGAACAAGTAAAGTGATCCACAATAATGGTTTTCGCTCGTCGGTCATTAAAGACCGACGAGCGGACAGACCGATGTAAACTCAATAAATCGGAGTTAAAATGTTTAAGTATATTCTCAAAAGAATAGGAGTCTCCTTGCTTTTATTGCTGGGTGTTTCCTTTATATTATACGCTTTGCTTCGTTGCATGCCTAACGACTTCGTTGAACAGAAGATTCTTACGATGCAACAGGGCGGCGTTCAGGTTACGGAAGAGTTCATAAAACAGATGCGGGCGTTGTACGGTCTCGACGGCGGTATTATAGACGGCTATTTAGGTTGGCTCGGCAACGTTTGTCAGTTTAAGTTCGGTAACAGCTTTATCAACAACAGAGACGTTATAACCGAAATTTTCGACCCGAGCAAACTTGGTACTTCTTTCATTGTCGCAGCAATAGCTACGGTATTTGAATTTTTGATTGCTATTCCTCTCGGAATAACCGCGGCAACTCATCAGTATTCTTTCCGCGACTATCTCGTAACGGTTCTTGTCCTTATCGGTATATCGTTGCCTTCGTTTTTCTTTGCGCAATTATTGAAAGGCGTATTTGCCGTTAAGCTTCATTGGTTCCCTCTGTCGTCGCTTAAAGACGCCGGTGTTACTTACGATAATTTTTTCCAGGAAATATCGGATTATTTGTATCATTTGTTCTTGCCCGTTTTAACGGTCGTGATACTGAGTATCGGCTCGCGAATGAGAATGACGAGAACGAATATGTTGGAAGTTTTAAATTCCGACTATATCCGTACGGCGCGGGCGAAGGGCTTGCCGGAACATACTGTAATTTACAAGCATGCATTCCGTAATACGCTTATCCCGCTCGTTACGAGCCTTGCCGGGCTTATTCCGTCACTTTTCTCGGGCGCAATGATTACGGAGTCGGTATTCGATCTTAACGGTATCGGAAAATATGCTCTCAAATGCATGCAGGAAGGCGATATCCCCGTTATAATGGTTTACAACATGTTCCTTGCGTTCTTATCGGTACTCGGCGTTTTCTTGTCCGATCTTATGTACGCGGTTGTCGATCCTCGCGTTAAGATTACTAATTAAAGGAGTATGAAAATGGAAGAAAAAGAATTAAATACTCCCGAAACAGAAGTCATTAAAGAAAAAGAACGGGAAGTCATCGACCGGGCAGAAACGGAAATATCGGGCGAAATGGGCGTTGATGTTCCTCTTTCACCTGAGGATACAGAAGTGCCTTTGGACAAGAATGTTCGTTTAATGTCACCCACAAGAATGCTTTTGCGCAGATTTTTCCGCTCAAAGTTGTCGGTAATCGGCATTGTGATTCTTGCCGCGTTATATGTTTTCAGCTGGTTTGGTCCGGTTGTTTACAGACAGTGGGGCGAAGTAGACGTAGATTATAACGGCGCGCTTGAATATACGGTAAACGAAGTTAAGGACGAAGACGGAAATATCATCAAACAAGTGGTTGCCACAGGTAAGGGAATAAACGTCCTTGCAGACCCGTCTTTTGATCATCCGCTCGGAACCGATGAAAAGGGCATGGATGTTTTTGCTCGTATAATGTATGGCGGCAGATTGTCTCTTACATTGAGTATTTTTGCTGTTTTCCTTATATCATTTATCGGCGTGGTGTTGGGCGGCATCGCCGGCTATTACGGGGGCGTTGTGGACAATATCATAATGCGTATATGCGACGTTTTGATGTGCTTACCCACGTTGCCGTTGATGCTCATTATCGGTGTTATTCTCGAAGAAAATCACGTTCCGCAAGAGTCGTATATATACCTTCTTATGGGCGTGTTGTCTATCTTTTCCTGGCCCGGTATGGCTCGTCTTGTCCGCGGACAAATACTCTTTTTGCGCGAACAGGAATACATGGTTGCCGCCGAGGCAATGGGATTCTCCACTAAGAGAAAAATTTTCAAACACTTAATCCCCAATATTTTGCCGCAGATACTCGTCTCCATGACGCTTTCTCTCGGCAGTATGATTTTGTATGAATCGACTCTTTCGTACTTGAACCTCGGCGTAAAAACACCGTATTCGTCATGGGGTACTATGATCGAAATCATTTCAAGAGACAAGGTCGTTTTCGAACAACACTTTAACGTCTGGGTGCCGTCCGGTATTTGCATCGTTCTCGCCGTTTTAGGCTTCAACTTTATCGGCGACGGGCTTAGAGACGCGTTAGACCCCAAACAGAGGAGATAACTATGAGCGAAGTAAAAAAAACCGAACAGAGTAAAACCTCCTCAAAAAAGCATTATCTTTCGGGCAAGGAAGTCCGCGCAATAGCCAAGGCGAACGCCAAGGAAATGCGTCGGCTCGAAAAAGCTAAGCGTGTAGACCTTCCCGAGTCCGCTTTCACCACCGCCATGCGCGACGACGGCAACATTCTCGAAATCGACAACCTCCACTCCTACTTTTTCACCGATCAAGGCGTTGTCAAAGCGGTAAACGGCGTTACCTTCAACGTTCCGCTCAACTCCACCGTCGGCGTAGTGGGCGAATCGGGTTGCGGCAAGTCCGTCACGTCGATGTCCGTTATGCGCCTTCTGCAAGGTCCTACGGGGCAAATTGTCGAAGGCTCGATAAGATTCAAGGCTTACGACTTTTTGCGCGACGAGGACGGCAATTTCGTCCCCGAATACGAAAAGGACGAAAACGGCAAGATTAAGTTCGAAACCGTTTTAGATAAAGACGGCAAACCCGTTTTAAACGACGACGGAAGCGAAAAACGCCACGCCGTTGTTAAAAAGGACGAGAACGGTCTCCCCGTTTACGAAAAGGAAGAAAAGGTCTACGATATCGCAAAAATGCCGATGAAAGAAATGTATCGTCTCCGCGGCAGACAGATGTCTATGGTTTTCCAGGAACCGATGACCTCCTTAAACCCTGTTTTCACGATAGGCGAACAGCTTGACGAAGTAACCCTCCTTCACGTCCCCGGCGCGTCAAAAGAATACGCTAAAAAACGCTCGATAGACATGCTCAATACCGTCGGTATCGCAATGTCGGAACGCGTTTACGCCGCTTACCCGCACGAGCTTTCCGGCGGTATGCGCCAAAGGGTTATGATTGCAATGGCACTTGCTTGCGAACCTCGTCTTATCATTGCCGACGAGCCGACCACCGCGCTCGACGTTACCATTCAAGCCCAGATTTTGCAACTTTTCAACGACTTAAAAACAAAGATAAACGGCTCGATTTTGCTTATTACTCACGACCTTGGCGTCATTGCCGAAATGGCTGATTACGTCGTAGTCATGTACGCCGGCAGAATTATCGAACAAGGCACCGCTTCGGAAATTTTCCATAACCCGTGCCACCCGTACACGCAGGGCTTGCAGAAATCAAAGCCGACAATGAAGTCGGACGGAACCACGCTTTTCAATATCCCGGGCAACGTCCCCAACCCCATCGATATGCCCGACTACTGCTACTTTAAGGAGCGTTGCGACAAATGCGTCGCAAGATGCTCGGGCGAATATCCTTGCATGGTCAAGATTAGCCCCACGCACTTCGTTGCGTGCCACCTTTACGACTCGGAGGCGAAAAAATAATGGAAGAAAACAAAATATTCGCTCCGAACGGAGACTTTTCCGGTTTTGACGACGTAAAGGAAAAGGAAGAGGAAATCGCAAAAAGGGAAGCGAAAATCAAAGAGGACGAAGTTTTACCGCCCGACGAAAAGGCGATACTCGAAGTTCGGCACCTTAAAAAGTATTTTACCCTCAAAAAGACCGTCACGGGCAAACCGTTATCGCAACTTCGCGCCGTAGACGACGTTTCTTTCAAAATTTACCCGGGCGAAACGCTGGGCATCGTCGGCGAATCGGGCTGCGGCAAGACCACGATGGGCAGAACCATCTTAAAGCTTCACCAGCCGACAGCGGGTCAAATTTTCTTTAAGGGCGTAGACATTGCAAAATATACGCAAAAACAAATGAATCCTTTGCGTACCGATATGCAGATTGTCTTTCAGGACCCCTATTCCTCGCTTCCTCCGAGAAGTACCGTAGGCGACATCTTAGCCGAACCCGTAAAAGTGCATAAGATTGTCCCGAAAGGCGAAATAAAGCAATACGTTCTCGACTTAATGGACAAGTGCGGTTTAAGGGATTACTATTACGAGAGATACCCGCACGAATTTTCGGGCGGTCAACGTCAGCGTATCTGTATCGCTCGCGCGCTTTCCGTCAACCCCGATTTCGTCGTTTGCGACGAACCCGTTTCCGCGCTCGACGTTTCTATTCAGGCTCAGATTATCAATCTTTTGATAAAGCTCCAGAAAGAGCGCAAACTCACGTACCTTTTCATTTCGCACGATTTGTCGGTCGTAAAATTCATCTCCGACAAAATAGGCGTTATGTACTTAGGCTCTATGGTTGAATTCGGTTCGAAAAAGGACATTTTCGACAATCCTCTCCACCCCTACACAAACGCGCTTTTCTCCGCCGTTCCCAACCCCGACCCCGACGCCAAGTCGGAACGCGTCGTTTTAACGGGCGACATTCCTTCTCCCGCCAACCCGCCGATGGGTTGCAAATTCCATACGAGATGTCCTAAGTGTATGGAAATCTGCAAGCACATTGACCCCGAGTATCGCGAATTAGAACCCGGTCACTTTGTAGCTTGCCACATCTACGACGGTAAAAACTGATGTCGAAGAAAAACAAAAAAAAGAAAGAAAAGATAATTTATTACGACGATAATTCGACGATTGCCGATATGTCGTCGGTGACGGACATTAAGGGCGGAAAGAAGCGTAACGACAATTCGCGCCCGCAGAGTACCGCGCGCGAAAAGTGGGCGACCTACTTTGCCGCCGTCAAAAAAATGATTTTCCCGATGATGGTCGTTTTAGCCGTTCTTGCCGGCTTATACATTTTTCTGATGCTGTTAACGGGTAATCTTTTCTGATTATTTAACGAAAAAACGAGGCTGCCTTCTAAGAGAGCAACCTCGTTTTGTTGTTATGCTTTTCTCGTTTTTTCGTGAGCCCTATTAGCCGTTAGAGAGTTGAACTAATTATGTTTTAACGGCGCAAGACTTGCAAAAATCGTATTTATGTATATATGTACTTGTTTTGCATTGATTTTTATATAAACTTATTGACGTTAAAATGCTTCGCATCTAAAAGCCGTATTTTTTAGCAGATTGTTGCGAAGGCGACTGCCGTTGTACAAGCGTACTACAAACGAGCATTTGCAAGAATATGCAGAAAATGCGGTTTTTAGGCTTGATTAGTTTAGCTCTCTAACGGCTATCGGTAAGGCTTCGAACACCGGCTCAAATTGTTCTAAAAGTCAAGAAAAAAGGTACGCTTTTGCGTACCTTTAAACTATGGAGCTGATAACCGGATTTGAACCGGTGACCTCATCCTTACCAAGGATGCGCTCTACCGACTGAGCTACAGCAGCGAATTTGGCGACCCGGAACGGGCTCGAACCGTCGACCTCTAGCGTGACAGGCTAGCG
>ERZ779725.990-NODE-990-length-16958-cov-2.261847_pt1 | contig 16958 bp, 9 predicted proteins | sample MGYA00511890_ERZ779725 | MGnify/ENA primary metagenome ERZ779725 (study PRJEB29588, sample SAMEA2148549) | human gut metagenome | biome: human gut; feature: human-associated habitat; material: faeces | place: Denmark | collected 2008/2010 ...
AGCCGTGTCGGTCAGGTTCTGGTAGAGCGTTGTATCGCAGGCTGGAAAGAGATCGAATACGAAGTAATGCGTGATGCAAATGGTACCTGTATTACAGTTTGTAATATGGAGAATCTGGATCCGGTCGGTGTCCATACCGGTGACTCTATCGTAGTAGCACCATCCCAGACACTGGGTGATAAAGAGTATCAGATGCTTCGTACATCTGCATTAAATATTATTTCTGAATTAAATATCCGTGGTGGCTGTAACGTACAGTTTGCATTACATCCAACTACATTTGAATATTGTGTAATCGAAGTAAATCCTCGTGTAAGCCGTTCGTCGGCACTTGCGTCCAAGGCAACCGGTTATCCGATCGCCAAGGTTTCTGCAAAGATCGCACTTGGTTATAATCTGGATGAGATCAAGAATGCAATTACCAAGAAGACATTTGCAAGCTTTGAGCCTGCACTGGACTATGTTGTTGTTAAGATTCCTAGACTTCCGTTTGATAAGTTCATCAAGGCAGATCATGATCTGACAACACAGATGAAGGCAACCGGTGAGGTTATGAGTATCTGCACAAATTTTGAGGGCGCATTGATGAAAGCGATCCGTTCTCTGGAACAGCATGTAGATGGTCTTCATTCCAGCAGATATAAGAATATGTCTGACAGTGATATCTTAAAGCTTCTGCATCATGTAGATGACAGACGTATCTTTGTTATTGCTGAGGCACTTCGTCGTGGCATTACACAGGAAGCAATTCACGATATCACAAAGATTGATCTTTGGTTCATTGATAAGATCAACAATCTGGTTGACTATGAACAGGAGATCCGTGATTCCAAGGGAGATATCTCCAAGGAACTGATGAAGGAGATCAAGCGTGTAGAATTCCCGGATAAGGTAATCGCACAGCTTACAGGAAAGACAATAAAAGAGATCAAAGAGCTGCGGTATGGCTATGGTATCCGTGCATCTTTCAAGATGGTTGATACCTGTGCTGCAGAGTTTGAAGCATCTACACCATACTATTATTCCTGCTTCGACGGTGAGAGTGAAGTAGAGGAAGATCATTCCGTAAAGAAGGTTATGGTTCTTGGTTCCGGTCCTATTCGTATCGGACAGGGTATCGAATTCGATTACTGCTCCGTACACAGTACATGGGCATTTGAGAGAAAGGGATACCAGACCATTATCGTAAATAATAATCCTGAGACAGTCAGTACAGATTTTGATATTGCAAATAAGCTGTATTTCGAGCCACTGACAGCAGAGGATGTAGAAGCAATTGTAGATCTGGAAAGACCGGACGGTGCGGTTGTTCAGTTCGGCGGACAGACAGCGATCAAGCTGACGGAAGCACTGATGGAGATGGGCGTTCCGATCCTTGGTACAAGTGCAGAGAATGTAGATGCTGCGGAGGATAGAGAATTATTCGATGAGATCCTTGAGAAGTGTTGTATCCCAAGACCTGCCGGAAAGACGGTATTTACCAGAGATGAAGCCTTAGAGGCAGCCAATGAACTCGGTTATCCGGTTCTGGTAAGACCTTCTTATGTATTAGGTGGACAGGGAATGCAGATCGCGATCTCTGATAAAGATATTATTGAATTCATGGATATCATCAACAGACATGTTCAGGAGCATCCTGTTCTGGTTGATAAATATATCATGGGTAAGGAAGTAGAAGTAGATGCCGTATGTGATGGAGAAGACATCCTGATCCCTGGTATCATGGAGCATGTAGAGAGAGCCGGAATCCATTCCGGTGACAGTATCTCTGTATATCCTGCACAGACACTTTCACCAAAGATCAAACGTGTAATTGAAGATTATACAAGAAAGCTTGCAAACAGCCTTCATGTAATCGGTCTGATCAATATACAGTTTATCGCATACAATGATGAAGTATATGTAATTGAGGTAAATCCTCGTTCCAGCCGTACTGTTCCATATATCAGCAAGGTTACCGGTATTCCGATCGTAGATCTTGCAACCCGTGTTATCACAGGTGAGAAGATCAAGGATATGGGATATAAGCCGGGACTTCAGCCGGAAGCAGAATACTTTGCGATCAAGATGCCTGTATTCTCATTTGAGAAGATCCGTGGAGCTGAAATCAGTCTGGGACCGGAAATGAAATCAACAGGTGAATGTCTTGGTATCTCCAAGGACTACAACGAAGCCCTTTACAAGGCGTTCCTTGGTGCAGGTGTAAATCTTCCAAAGACAAAGAAGATGATTCTTACAGTTAAGGACGCAGACAAGATGGATGCAGTAGAAATCGGCAGACGTTTTGCGGCTCTTGGTTATGAGATCTTCTCTACAAAGAGCACATGTAGAATCCTGAATGAGAATGGAGTACCTGCTGAATTGATCAACAAAGTAGAGGAACCATCACCAAATCTGTTGGATCTGATCTTAAGTCATGAGATCGATCTGATCATCGATACTCCGTCACAGGGAATTGAACGAAGCAAGGATGGTTTCGTGATCAGACGTCATGCAGTTGAAACCGGTGTTACCTGTCTTACAAGCCTTGATACAGCGAATGCGCTGCTTACAAGTTTGGAGTCATCCGCAAACAGACGATTATCACTGGTTGACATCAGCGAATTATAAGTATAATATGATACAACCTGACAAAACAGGCTGCTGCATTTTGCAGCAGGCTGTTTTGCGTTCTTAATAGGAGGTGGAATATGCATAACATTCCAAGAGATGAGGTATTTGTGATCGGACATAAGAATCCGGATACGGATTCAATTTGTTCAGCAATCGCGTATGCAGATCTTAAGAATCAGTCAGAAAATAAATACATTCCCAAAAGAGCAGGTAATATCAATAAAGAAACAGAATTTGTATTAAATTATTTTGATGTGGAAGTGCCGGAGTTGATCAAAAACGTGGACACCCAATTGAGTGATATTTCTTACCGACTCGTTTCCGGTGTACCGGGTGATACAACAATGAAGAAAGCATTTGAGATCATGCAGAAGAATGATGCAACGACGTTGCCGGTTGTGGAGAATGGAAAGATTCGTGGAATATTAACTGTCGGAGATATTGCAGAAGCTTATATGTTGAATTTGGAGGACGACATTCTGTATAAAGCGAGAACCAGATGCCGTCATATTATTGAAACGATCGATGGTGAGATGGTTTGTGGAAATCCACACAGCTATATCACAAATGGAAAAGTTATCATTGGAGCGGCTCATGTGGAGTTGATGGAGCATTTTGTAAAACCGGGTGACCTTGTTATCTTAAGTGACCGGAAGGAATCCCAGCTGATGGCTATCGAAAAGGGAGCAGGTATGCTGATCCTTTGTCTGGTGGATAAGGTAGATGATGATGTAGTAAAACTTGCAGCATTTAAGGGCTGTTCGATCATTATATCACAGAATGATACCTATAAGGTGGCCAGACTGATCGGTCAAAGTATACCGGTAAGATTCTTTATGGTTCGTGATAATATCATGACATTTAATGAGGATGACTCGGTTGAAACGATTAAAAGTGTTATGTCGAAGACGAGAGTCCGGTATTTTCCTGTCGTAGATAAGAGTGGCAACTATTTGGGACTGGTTTCCAGACGTAATTACATCAATGCGAGAAAGAAACAGGTGATCCTGGTCGATCATAATGAACGTACCCCGTCGGTTGATAATATCGACAAGGCAGAGATTCGGGAGATCATCGATCATCACAGAATTGCAAATGTAGAAACACTTGCACCGGTTTATTTCAGAAATCAGCCGGTCGGCTGTACATCTACGATCATATATCAGATGTACAGAGAACAGAATATTATACCGGATAAGAAGATTGCGGGATTGATGTGTGCGGCTATTTTATCAGATACGCTGCTGTTTAAATCGCCGACCTGCACCTGCGAGGATAAGAATGCAGCATATGCACTTGCACAGCTTGCAGAGATAAATGTGAATGATTTTGCAATGGAAATGTTCGATGCCGGAAGTAATCTGAAGGGAAAGACGATTGATGAGATTCTGCATCAGGATTATAAGAAATTTGAGATTGACGGACGTACCTTTGCGATAGGACAGATCACATCGATCAATACCAGAGAGATTGAACAGATACAGAAGAGTATGTACGAGTATCTGACCGATTATACAGAAAATGGCTGTGATGTATTTTTGTTTGTAATGACAAGCATCTTAGACGATAGTTCCGGAATGCTGGCATTTGGAGATGAGGCAGAGGAGATCTGTTCCCGTGCATTCCAGACGAAATTTGTAGATCATTATGCATATCTGGAGGGCGTGGTTTCCAGAAAGAAACAGATTGTTCCGGCACTGGTTCGGGCTGTACAGGAACTCGATCAGCCGGAATAGAATAAAGGCAGAAAGGCAGATGTACAATGAAGAAATATCAGGCAGTTATATTTGATTTGGATGGAACACTTTTAAATACATTAGAGGATTTGGCGGACAGTACAAATTATGCACTTCGTCAGATGAATTACCCGGAACGGACAATCGATGAGGTCCGCCGTTTTGTAGGAAATGGTGTAGAAAAGCTGATGGAGCGTGCAGTTCCGACGGGAACTTCAGAAGATGATACATTAAAAGCACTTGCGATATTTAAGAAACATTATTCAAAGAATATGTTGAATAAGACAGGTTCTTACGAGGGAGTTATCGATGTGCTTAAGGTGTTAAAAGAAAAAGGAATACCGGCAGGGATCGTATCGAACAAATTTGATGCTGCAGTAAAGGGACTGCGGGATCAGTTTTTTGGAGAGTATATTTATACTGCGATTGGGGAGTCTGCAAATGTAGCAAAGAAACCGGCACCGGACACTTGCATCGAAGCAATGAAAGAAATGCAGATCGGACGGGAAGGTACAGTCTATGTAGGAGATTCAGATGTGGATATCATGACCGCGAAGAACAGCGGACTGGAATGTATCTCTGTTACCTGGGGCTTTCGTGATGAAGAATTCCTGTTAGAACATGGTGCTACCCAGATCATCCATAAGCCGGAGGAGCTGCTCGAATTCTTTTAAACGGTAGAGCTGCTGCCTGACTGATAAGGAAGTTGGATGGGCTTATGAATCGGTTTGATATGAAAGATATGCACTATGCAGATGTACATGGCGGATCAATGTATAAGGAATATGTAAGATGAATATATATACAGCGAATCAATATATAAAGGATACCTTCGGGGAGAAATTATACAAGCTGTCATTAAATGCCGGAACCACCTGCCCGAACCGGGATGGAACGGCAGGAATTGGCGGTTGTATTTTTTGCAGTAGTCTAGGATCGGGTGATTTCAGTCCAAAAGCGGATATGGACATAGATCGACAGATTGAACAGGCAAAACAGCTGGTTGCTTCGAAGTTCAAAGGTAAACATTATATTGCATATTTTCAGTCATTTACGAATACATATGGTGATATCGACCGTTTGCGGGATATTTATAGAAAGGCAGCGATGCGGTCAGACATTGCGGTTATTTCAATTGCAACCAGACCGGATTGCCTGGGAAATCAGGTGATCGATATGCTGCGTGATATACAGAGGATTAAGCCGGTGTGGGTAGAACTCGGACTTCAGACGATACATGAGGAAACGGCAAAGTTTATCAATCGCGGATATCCCATTTCGGTATATGACGAGGCGGTAAAAAAACTCAGGGATCTTGGTGTACATGTGATCGTACATATGATACTGGGACTTCCGGGAGAGACGCAGAGAGATATGATCGAAACAGCAGAGTATATAGGAAAGAGCGGTGCACAGGGCATAAAGCTGCAATTGCTTCATGTCCTTAAAGGAACCAACCTTGCTGAATTGTATCAGAATGGAGAATGTTCTGTTTTATCGCTGGAAGATTATACAGAATGTGTTGTTTCGTGTCTGAAGGTACTGCCGCCGGATATGGTAATCCACCGTCTGACCGGAGATGGGCCAAAGAAACTATTGATCGCACCGCTTTGGAGCGCAGATAAGAAAAAAGTAATGAATACGATAAATGCAGCAGTCAGGCAGGCATAGCCAGGGAAACTGATTGCTGCATTTTTGTTGTTTCTATATCTGCTGATTGCAGATAGATGCTGCTTCTAAAAAAGTAGAAGCAGCATGTTTGTAGACATCGGAAAGGGAGTTATATCGTTCAAACAATTCAAAAAAGTCCCAGGAAAAGGTGTGCCCGTAGGTAAACAGACGGAACAATTCTTCGTTTTTTAGATTTTCGAAAGAAGCAAGATCAATGCAGACGAGAAAGATCAGAAATTCAATATTGATATGATAGTATACGGCTGTGCGGAAGATCAGCCGGATATCCGGATAACTGCGGCCATGTTCATAATTGGAATAGGAGGAGGGCGTGAGTTTCAGATGCTTTGCTGCTTCCTGAATGGTAAGATGGTTTCCGGTTCTGAGTGCGGTTAGAGCACTTCCTATATTTGTTTTCGTTGTCATATTAGAAGTTCCTTTCATTTGTAGTTTTACTGTCTGAAATACGCAGATCTATATAAGTGTCGATCAGCTTTTGATCGATGGATGGCAGACAGGCGATTTTTGCAGATCGTTCATTGCTCTGTGCATCTGTGGGCAGAGCCGGAACGGCAAAGTATGGATTTTCTTCATAAACTGCTTCCGGCATTGCACCGGCCGGAGCATTCTGGACAGCCAGAGTATAGGCAAACAGAAAGTCGTGCTCTAATATCCGGGACAATTCCATGATATGCTGCATGCCGGGGATGATCCTTCCGGTTTCGTAACTGGCATAGCTGGCACGGGATACAGACAACTGTTTTGCGACCTGTTCCTGAGTCAGATGTTTCTTCTTGCGGAAATACTTTAATAAGTCAGGAAGTGGATTGTTTTCTTTTTTCATATTGGATTCCTTTCATTTGTTTTTTTCAATCATAACAGAAAAGGTAGCTGCAGGAGCGTTGATGTAATAACTTGTATGGTTTGATGTAATAACTTGCATGTTTCGGGATAAAAAGTTGCGTTTTTAATATTGATACGGTACAATTACAAAAGTTCAGAAGATAAAAATGGAGGTATAAAAATGAGCCGTGCAGATGATATATTTATTTCAATGTGCCGTTCGATCATAGAGAACGGATACAGTACAAAAGGGGAAAAGGTTCGTCCCAAATGGGAGGATGGAACCAGTGCCTATACGATCAAACAGTTTGGTGTTGTGAACCGGTATGATCTTTCAAAAGAATTTCCGGCGATCACACTTCGCAAGACATATGTGAAATCTGCTATTGATGAACTGCTCTGGATCTGGCAGAAAAAATCAAATAATATCCATGATCTGAAGAGCCATATCTGGGATAGCTGGGCAGATGAAGATGGCTCGATTGGAAAAGCATATGGTTATCAGATGGGAGTAAAACATCAGTATAAAGAGGGTATGATGGATCAGGTGGATCGTCTGATTTATGACCTGAAACATAATCCATATAGCAGACGTATGATAACCAATATGTATGTGCATCAGGATCTTCACGAAATGAATCTGTATCCATGTGCATACAGTATGACCTTTAATGTGACCGGAGACCGCCTGAATGCTATATTGAATCAGCGTTCACAGGATGTACTTGCAGCAAATAACTGGAATGTGGTCCAGTATGCAGTGCTGGTTCATATGATCGCGCAGGTGACAGGCTTCAAACCGGGTGAACTGGTTCATGTGATCGCAGACGCACATATTTATGACCGCCATATTTCGATCGTGAAGGAACTGATCGAGAGAGAAACCTATCCTGCACCGAAATTTAAAATGAATCCGGATGTAAAGGATTTTTATGAGTTCACAGTAGATGATTTTACGATCGAAGATTATAAGACCGGACCTCAGGTGAAAAATATTCCAATCGCGATTTAACGGATATTTGTAGTTATTTGAATAAAATTACTAAAAAAAGATGGTATTTTAAGATAAAATTCACAAAAAGTATTTGTCTATTCTAAAAACTTGTGGTACAATTTCCATATATTTTTGGAGGTGCGTTACACATGGAAGATATTATGATTACATCTGGCACAAGTTTTGAAGGATATGAGATCTCAGAATATGGTCCATATAGATTTGTGCAGACAATTTTAAGTTCAAACTTTCTGAAGGAGATTGGTTCATCAATTGCAGATATTGCTACAGATCGAAGCAGCATATATCAGGAGAAGCTGGATGGAGCAATGAATGAAGCAATCAAGTCATTCAAGGAGATGGCTGGCAAGACCAAGTACAATGCAGTTGTAGGTTTCCATACAAATGTAGTAGATTACTCATCTAATATTACATCTGTTGTTGCTGCGGGTACATTGGTTTCTATCAAGAAAGAATATCAGTCCGAGTTTGAGAAGAGCGTATTTGTCAGAAAAGAGTTATATGTTAATAACTATTATGACAAGCTTGTTCCAAGAGCTGTAAAGATCGTTCTTGCTTCAGAAGGAAAAGGAACCAGAATATCAGCATGGTTTAATAATTACAATATGGAAGATATCAAAGCAATCAAGGCAGATATTAAATTTACAAATATTTATGGTGATGAGATCACATTGACCGGAGTTGATTTCGTATTTGATAAAACAGGCCAGTCGCTTCTGAAGTCTGATTATGTTGAATGTAAGCTTCCGGATAAGTACATAAAGATCATTTCAAGCTCAAAGGTATATATCCAGAAGTATGTAACTTCCCGTGGAGTATATTCCTGCGGAGATGATCCGATCGATGTAGATCTCAGTCCATTAAAGTTCAAAGCCCTTAAGATGAAAAAAGGTCTGGATGCGGTATGTAACTATAAGTCAGACGGACTGGTATGGACCTGTAACTGTGGTCATGTAAATGAGGGCGGAGCAGAAGAATGTGTGATCTGCTCCAGAAAACAGGATGAGATGAAGAACACGGTTTCCTTTAATTATGAGCCTATGATCGAGGAAATGCGTCAGAAAGAATATGTTATGGAGATCAAGGATGTCCTTATGAAGCACATTAAGGACATTGATTCCGGCCTTCGTATGCAGTTGTTGGAAATCATGGAGTCCGGTCTTCAGTATGAGAAGACCCGTGGCAATATGAAGGATACGGTTATTGAAAAGGTAGAGAATCTGTTCCTTGGATTATAAAAATGCAGCAATATGTTCTACAGATAATTGAGCATCTGGAAGAAATGGGATATAAAAAACTGAATCCTGAAAGCAATAACGTATATGGCAGACTGGGAACAGATGCCATATATGTTGTTGTGCTTGGAAGCAGCAGAGATCTGAGGGCAGAAAGCTTACAAAAGTTTAACAGACAGATCATACATGACTTGTCTGCAGACAGTGATAAAAGGATCGAACTGCTTAATATATTACTGACACCGAATGGATTGTTTGATGATTCTGTAAATGAGATTGTTTCAAAGATGAGCAATGTCTGGCTGTTCAGTGAAGACTATGGCAAACTGTATGTGTTTGAAAATCAGCCAATGGATTTTGATGGCTTGCAGCCGGTGCTTGACAAACAGATCCTGCAGGAAAAGGACAGGAATCTTTCAAGGATCCGTAAAACGTTTGGTGTAATAACACCGATATTGATATTAATCAATATTATTATTTTTGTGATATCTGTATATACAAGAGATACAGCGGGAAATTCTTGGCTGGAGGAATTGCTTGCGGATAATTTGTATGACGTAATCGTAGAAAAGCAATATTATCGAATCATAACATCCATATTTTATCATTTTTCTCTGATTCATCTATTCAGCAACATGGTTGTTCTGGTTGCGCTGGGAGCGAGAGTTGAGAATCTGATGGGACGGATTGGCTTTCTGATTTCATATTTGTTTTGCGGAATCACCGCTTCAATTTGTTCGTTGATCAGCTGTTATTTGGGAAATTATTATACATATGCAGGTGGCGCATCCGGGGCAATCTGTGGATTAATGGGAGTGCTGATCGTATTTGCATTTTTTAATAAAGGACATATTTCAGGAATTTCGTTAAAAGATCTTTTGTTTTTATCCGTGCTCACAGTATTAAATGGATATGTTTCAGATGGAATTGATAATGCAGCGCATGTAGGCGGTCTTATCGCTGGACTTTTAGTTGGTATAATTACGATCCTGATCCATAAGGCTGTTGTAAAAGATAAACCTATGTGATAAAATTATCTTGGTTAGAATGGGACGATAAATTAAAATTAAGAGATAAAAAAATTGTTAGGAGTATGGTTTGATGGGTACTGGAATAAGTATGTCAAGTGTGAATAAAATTAAAGAACTGGCTGAAAGCAGAGACTATAGTCTTGCTTTGGATATACTTGAACATCAGGATTTGACCAAGTCCCTTTCGCCACAGTTTATTAAGATCTGTGGTGAAGTTTATTATGAAAACGGGCGGTATCAGGAAGCCCGTGCTGCTCTTGTAAAAGCACATTCCATGGCACCTGTAGGGAATAAGATCATATATTCTCTGATCCGGGTATATTTATCCATGGGCTTTTATTCACTGGCAAATACCTATTATGAAATATATAAATTTAATCAGAATGAAAAAGATGCGGGTACATATAGGATCGAATATATGCTTGCGAAAGCAGAAAGAAAACCATACAAGGAATTGTATGGTATTCTGATATCGGCAAATGAAAAAGAAACAAGTGATATCTGGGATTTTGAGATGCTTTTATTGTATAAAGCAATGGGAAATGAAGAAAAATTCCAGTCGGAAGCCGAGATGTTCTGTGCAACTTATAAAGGTTCATCTTATATTGACAAGGTGAATCAGTTAAGAGAGAAATTATATGATGTTGATAAAGCCATCTATTGTTATCCTGAAACGGAAGCAATGGATGACGATATCGCGCAGCAGGATGTCCGTCTGATGGAAGAGAAAGTATTAGAAGCAGATGATTTGAGAATCCATCCGAAAGATCCAAAGATCACATTGATGGTTGAGGATCGGGAACCAGTTACGAATTCTATGAAGTTTAAACAGATGCTTCTGAAGTCGAAAGAAAAGAAAGAATCCAAGAAGTTACAGAAACAGGGAAAAAAAGCAGAACAGCAGAAAGAACAGACAGATCAGGAAGTATTGGATACTCCGGAGAATTCTGATCAGGAAGAGAATACCGGAAAGAAAAAGTGGTTCCTTAAGAACCGGATGTCAAAGAAAGAAGAAGAGGCAATTGAGGAAGCATTTGCGGAGCAGGAGAACTCAGAAGTAGACCGTGATCAGCTTCTTGGCGAGATTGTAAATCCGAAATCTGATGAAACTGTCGCTGAGAATGGCATGGAAGCTGAAGCAGAACCGGTTGCTGATCCTACAGGGGATGAGAAGAAGCCGAGAAGTCTGGATGAATTATCAGAGGATTCATTTGAAGATGGCGTTGACGATTTCGATTTTGATAACGAAGAATATGATTCTGTATTGATGGTAGATGTGGATGATGCAATCATGCCGGAACCATCGAATGAACATACAGAAGAGATTCTCGAAGAAGCTCCGGAAGAGATTATATCCGAAGATATAACTGACGCTTCAGATGTTGAGAAACCTGAGAATGTTGAATCGGAAGAACCTGAAAAATCTGAAACCGATGAGCAACAGATTGAGAAGAAATCAGAATATACGGAATCTGTTGAAGATCATGAGATTGCTGAGGCGGAGACAAAAGATGCTAAAGAACCTGAGACATCAGAATCGAATGAAGAAGATGCCGATAGTGCTGGGATGCCAGGGTCAGCCGGGGAAGATGATGATTCTGTTGTTATAGAGGAAGGAGAAGAAGCTGAGGAATCTGAGCTTGAAGAAACAGCAGAAACCGCTGAGCCTGCAGAAGATGCTGAAAAGGCAGAGATGCTGGAGGAAAATCAGGAACTGGAGTTAGAATCAACGGATACAATGGAGAAAACAACTTCTGATGATCCGTTTGATATAGATATAGCGATTCAGTCGCTTGATGAATATACATTTGACGCAGATACCTGGGAAGATGATTCATTTGAACAGGCATATGAGGATGATGATATTGTGGAGATTGAAGCAGCAACCGGATCTGACACAAAAGTGGAAGTCGAAACAGAGAATGAAGCTGAAGCGGAAGTAGAAATCGAGCCGGAAGTGGAGGTTAGGGCTGATTCCGAGCCTGGATCAGAATTAGAAGTCGAAGCTGAGGCTGATTCTGAGAAAGAATCTGAGAGTGAGACGGAAGCTGAGAAGGATGTTGAAATTGATTCTGAAGCTGTGGTTGAAATGAATTTAGAGGCCGAGGTCAATCCGGAATCTGAAACGGAACCAGAACCAGAATACGGGATTGAATCGGAAAAAACGGCACATAGACGGGACTTCCCGATATTTCGTTCAAGTCTGTTTCCGGATTATAACAGCGACAAACCTCCAGTTGTAGAGTTGATGAAAGAAACGGTTGATATGAAGGCTGAATATGACAGAAAAATGTCAGATAATCTGGAAAAAGAAGAACAGCTTATTAATCAGGCAGATGAATTACTGGCAAGACTTGGTATAGAGCTTGGAACCAAATATGCATCAAATACAGACTACTTCAATATGCATAGTGATAGCTTTGTTAACCTGATTGAAGATGAAACAGACGTCGAAAACGCGGATCTGTCATCTGATGAGAAGGTGATATCGGAACAAGAAGATAACAGAAAAGAACAGCTTGAGCACCTAGATAAAAAACAGGAGAAGAAATACAAGCTTAAGAGGAATGACAAATAATTAGATTAATATATAAATATTATTTTTTATTTGATAATGTGGAAGGAGGCGTACAAATTGGCTGGAGATCAAACAGAAGCTATGATTGCTGCGATAAAGGCACAGCTTGAAAAAGAAAGAGCCGCTGAAGCTGCAAAGCAGAAGAGACTGGAAGAAGAGCAGGCACTGAAAAATCTGAGCAGTAATAAAAAGAAGTCTTCAGATAGTGGAAGCAAGAGCCAATATAAGACTTTGTCTGCTGAAGAACTTGCGCGTATTGAGGAGAAGAAACGACGTAAGAGAGAAGAAGCATTGGGTATTGTTCATGAGGATAAGCCTGAAGAGACAGAGAACAACGAAGCAGAAACTAATAAGCCAGATACAAATAAAGAGGCAGAGGGTGAAGCAAAAGAAGCAAAGACAGAGGATAAGAATGACAAGCAGGAAATGCCGAAGATCAGTCTTAACCTTGGTGGTATTGCCGATGAAGGCCTTGGCGGACTTGGCGGCGGTTTAGGAAGCGGACTGGGAGAAGGTCTCGGTGGCGGACTTGGCAGCGGTTTAGGAAGCGGACTTGGTGGCGGACTTGGCAGTGTACCTTCAGAAGGCGGATTGTCCGGAAAAACAGAGGACGCAGGCAGTGGCCTTGGCGCTTCATTAAATATTAAAGGTAAGGTGGATGATTCCCTTTCACCTAGTAAAGTTGGTGAAGCAGAGAAACAGACACTTACAGATGATTCTGTACGTTTTGATGAGGATGATATGTCTTCTGTTGCTGCAGATGATGCAGAATGGACACCAGGAAAGAATGTTGAGGTAAAAGAAGTAAAGACACCAAAGGGTAATGATAAAAATGGTGACTTGTTCAGTATTTTACCTGACAGAAACAAAAACGCATCTGATGTTTCGTCCATGTATGATATAGATGATGATGATGATGATTTCCTTGGTGCCGGCATTGAGAATCTGTCAAATATAGATGAGACAAGTGAAGAAGAAGCAGCACGGATCAAGGCAGAAGAGGAAGCTAGGAAGAAAGCAGAAGAGGAAGCTAAGAAGAAAGCAGAAGAGGAAGCTAAGAAGAAAGCAGAGGAAGAAGCCAAGCGTAAAGCTGCAGAAGAAGAAAACCGTAAGAAAGTAGAGGAAGCCCGCAAGAAAGCTGCTGTAGAAAAAGCAAGGATCGAGGCTGAAACAAAGAAGAAGCAGGCAATCGAACTGGCTGAACGGAAAGCACAGGATGCAAAGAATGTTGTTGAGACCGCTCAGAAGACCATTGCAGATTCAGAGAAAGAAGAAAAAGAATTAAAACTTCAACTGGAAGAATGTGCAAAGAAGAAGGCTGCTTATGATGACAAGGTAAAGGCTGAATTTGATGCAAAGAAGAAGGCAGATGAAGAACTCCTTGCAAAAGAAGATGCAGAGCTGGATTCAAAGGTAACTTCGATCAAGAAAGAGATTGAGGATACAAACAAAAAGGCACAGAATGAGTCTGATAAGGTATTAAAGGAATGCGATCCTGAAACCATTAAGACAAAGATCATCAATGATGCGCAGGCTGTTGCAGATGCAGCGATCAAGAAGCTGGCAGATGCAAAGAAGGCAAATATCGAGAAGCATGAAGCTGAATATGCGAAAGCATGTAAAGATGCTGAAACATCATCAACCAAGCTTGAGGAAGATAAGAAGAAAGCAATTGAAGCTGCTAAGGAGAAGAAAGAAAAGCAGAATGACAAAGCTAAGAAGCTGATGGATGATGCAGAACAGAACAAGCAGCGTGCTGGCGTTATCTTTACTGATTCAAAGAAAGCAGAAGAAGAGGCAGCATCGAATCTTAAGAATACAACTGAGATGGAATCTGAGTCATTGAAGGCGCTTGCGGGACTTGAAAATAAACTTGCTGAAAGTGAGACCAAGTTAAAGACTGCAATGAACAATAATGATTCCGCAGCAAAAGCAATAGATACAGCAAAGAAAGCTTTAAAGGATGCAGAAGCAAAAGAAGCAGAAGCATTAAAGAAACTGGAGGAGGCAAGATCTGCAAAGGCAGCGGCTGAAGCCAGAATTTCCAAGGGCGAGGCTGATAAGAAGAAGCATCAGTCTGAAATTGATACGCTTAATGAAGAGAAGAAGACTACAAATGCAGATATTGCAGAAACAAAGAAAAATGTAGAATCCTTCAAGGCTGCAAAGGCAGAGGCACAGCAGGCTTTGGATGCTGCAAAGAAGTCGGTAGTTGAAGCGGAAGATCTGCTTTCAAAGGCTGAAAATGCAGAGGAAGAAGCTGAACAGATTCTGGAAAAGGCTAAGATCGAAGAAGAAGTTGAGATCCAGAATGCCGAAAAGACTGCAGCAGATGGTAAAGATAATCTGGAAAAAGAAAAGAAAGCCAGAGATGATGCGCATGAGAAATTCCTTGCAGATGAGGAAGAAAAATATGCAACAGGAGAGGCTGCAGAACTTGAAAAGGTTCAGTCTGCTGCAATGACAGCAGAAAAAGAAGCTGCTGATTCCCGGAAGAAGGCAGAAGAAGCTGCAAAGAAGTTGCTGGATGCTGCAAAGAAGAAAGAAGAAGAATTAAAGAAGAAGATTGCGGATCTTAAGACGGAACAGGCAGAACGTATTGTAGCTAGAAAAGCTGCAGATGAAGAAGCAGTTAAGAAAGCAGAAGAAAAGAAGAAACATGATCTTGATTCTCTGTTAAAAGAAGAAATCAGTACAAAGAAGCAGTTAGAAGAAGTTACAAGCAGAGCTGCAGCGGCAGCAAAAGTGCTTGAAAAAGCAGTTAAGAAGGAAGAGGAAGCAAGAAAACAGGCGGAACTCTTGAAAGCCGGAAAACTGGATGAAGCTGCAAAGATTGATGTTTCATTAGAAGCAACAGATGAAGCTGCTGTAGAAGCAGAACAGAGTGAGATCAATCAGGAAATGAAGAAAGCATTACCTGCAGAAGCAAAATATCTGTATAAATATCTGTGTGTAAATCCTGCGGGAGCACAGATTGTAAATGTTCTTCAGACTATGAAGGTTGATCCAAAGAGGTCAAAGAACCTGGTAATCCTTGGATTACATGGATTTGGTTCTGCCAAAATCGGAGAAGATTTTGCAGAGTGCTATTATGACCTTGGCTTCTGTACATCTCCTGCAAAGGCAAAAGTAAAGGCAAAAGTAATCAACAGTGGTAAACTTGCAGGTGCAGTTACAAAACTGAAGGGTGGCTGTCTGATCGTTGAAAGTGCCGGATTGATCACACCGGAGCGTTTCAAAGAAATGGTTGATCTTTGTTCCACAGAAAAGAATGATGTAAAAGTTATTCTTACCGGCGAAAAAGTTGCACTCAGCAAGATGCTTGCAGATAATATGACACAGGCGAGAAGTTTCAATAACAGAGTATATTTCGATCAGATCAAGGAAGAAAATATGATCGTCATTGCCAAAGAATATATCATTGAAAAAGGTTATAAGTATGAAGATGGTATTGATGGCAATATTAAAAATGTACTTATGGCAATGGAATCTGGTAATATTGACAGATTATTGACAGCTATCGATGAAGCAATCGAACGTGCAGATGCAAGAAATGCAGAAGCAAAGAAAGTTATGAAGACGGATATAAAATAAGAAAGAAAAATAGCAGTCGTATGATTGTATTTTCCAGCTTATATTTTGGTTGAAAAAAATGGTGCCAATGTTTATAATATTTATTATTGTAAACTTGGCACTTTTTTGTGCGGTGATGAGGCAAGATTTGTATTTAAAGTAGATTTTGACAACTGCCGGGATAACTTTAAGGAGATATAAGATAGTATGGATATTGGAGTAGATTTGGGAACCTCAAATGTGCTGGTATATGTTAAAGGTCGTGGAGTAGTCATCAACCAGCCATCTGTTGTAGCATATGAAAAAAACTCAAAGCGCATTATTGCGATTGGAAATAAAGCGAAGAAGATGATCGGAAAGACACCGGAGTCAATCGAGGTCGTAAGACCGCTTGTAAAGGGAGTTGTTTCAGATTATACTGTTACAGAGCGAATGTTAAAAGTATTTATCCGTAGCGCGATGGAGAAACGGACCGGAGTTGGCAGACCGAAAATCTGTGTCTGCGTTCCGAGTGGGGTAACGGAGGTTGAACGAAGAGCGGTCGAGGATGCGGTCTACAGGACGGGTGCAAAAAGTGTCTATGTTATGGAAGAGCCGCTTGCGGCAGCAATCGGTGCTGCTGTTGATATTGAAGAAGCGAAAGGAAATATGGTCGTAGATATC